>Ga0209700_100805_pt1 | contig 62808 bp, 26 predicted proteins | sample SiratroredBW_FD_187528 | JGI IMG/M metagenome (GOLD analysis project Ga0209700, IMG submission 187528) | Root nodule microbial communities of legume samples collected from California, USA - Siratro red BW (SPAdes) (version 2) | ecosystem: Host-associated > Plants > Roots > Nodule | place: USA...
CCCCCCCTTGAACTTTGACCATTATATTTTTCAACACGCATCATACGTTTGTTTGCATTTGACCTCTGCTAGTTTCTAGATGATGATGGTTATTTTAATACCTTTGGTGGTGAACAATTGAAGCTCGTTAAGGGTTCTTTGGTTATGGCTCGTGGTAAGAAATTTTCTATTTTGTATTAGCTGAAAGCTTCTATTCTAATTAATGTTAGAAATGTTGGTAACTCATCTTTTTTGTGGCATAAGAGGCTTAGCCACATTAGTGAGAAAGGGTCAAATTGTCTAGCCGAGAAAATTTACTCATAGGTTTGAAAGGAGCCAAATTAAAAAAATGTGCTCATTGCTTGGCTGGGAAAAAACAAAGTCTTCTTCAAGGGTCATCCTCCTTGTAGAAAATCAGATGTGTTTGAGTTGATATATTTAGACATTTGTGGTCTGATGGAGACTAAGAATTTTAGTGGTCAACTTTATTTTATCACCTTCGTTGATGATCATTTGAGAAAACTTTGGGTTTATGTTTTGAAGTCGAAAGACCAAATGCTTGGTGTCTTTAAACAATTTCAAGCTTCAATTTAAAAAGGAACCGAAAAGAAGCTTAAATGTATTCACATTGATAATGGTGACGAAATTTTGTGGACCTTTTGATGAATATTGTAGGCAGCATGGTATTCGACACCAGAAAATGCCTCCTAAGACTCCTCAGCTCAATGACTTGGCAGAAAGTATGATTAGGGTATTGATGGAAAGAGTTCGATATTTGCTTTCTGAAGCAAAATTGCCAGAATTTTTTTGAGGTGAGGCTTTATATACTACTGCACGTTATAAATATATCTCCTATTATTGTTTTGCAGGTTGATGTTCCTGGCAGAGTGTTTGTATCATAAATATGTCTCTCATAATCACTTTCATGTCTTTGGTAGTAAGGCATTTGTGCATGTGTCGAAAGATGAGAGGTGTAAATTAGATGTCCAGACAAGAGTGGATTTTCATTTTTTATAGCCATGATAAGTTTGGATATAGATTTTATGATCATGTTGAAAAGAAGCTTGTTAGAAGTTGTGATATAATTTTTGTGGAGGGTCGAACCATTGAAGATATTGGGAAGATAGAAAAATCAGAGTCTCCAAGCACTGACAATGTGGCTAATTTTGATCCAACTCCTCGAATCAATATGCCTAATGTAGCATATTTTGACAATCAAAATGATGATGTTTAAGATCATATTACAAATGATTCTATTGAGATTGGTAATGATAATAACTTTGTTGTTGGTGAACCTTGTGTTCCTTTTAGGTGGTCTTCTAGACAATGTTTACCCTTTATTCATTACTCATCTAATGAATATGTGTTTCTCGTTGATTGGGGAGAACCTGAATGCTATGAAGAGGCTATGGAGAGTGAGCATAAGAAGAAATGGGTTGTAGCTATGGAAGATGAAATGAAATCTTTGCATGATAACCACATCTTTGAGTTAATCAAGTTGCCAAAATATATTAAAGCTTTGCAAAATCGGTGGATTTACATGTTGAAAACCAAAGAGAATAGTTCTACTCCACGATACAAAACTAGACTAGTTGTCAAAGGCTATCGTCAAAATAAAGGTGTGGACTTTGATGAGATTTTCTCTCTTGTTAAAATGTCTTCTATTCGAGTTGTTATTGCTTTAGCAGCTAGTCTCGATTTAGAAATTGAGTAGATGGATGTTCAAACTGTTTTCCTTCATAGTGATTTGGAGGAAGAAGTTTACATGGAGCAACCTGAAGGTTCTGTGATGAAAGGTAAATAGACTTATGTCTGCAGGCTGAAGAAAAGTTTGTATGGGTTGAAACAAGCCCCAAGACAGTGGTACAAGAAGTTTGAGTCAGTTATGATCCAACAGGGATTTAGAAAGACTATTTCCGATCATTGTGTTTTTGTGCAGAAATTCTCTGATACTTATTTCATTATTTTATTTCTCTGTGGTGATGACATGTTGATTGTTGGTCATAATTTTTCTACAATTGACAGACTAAAAATGGAGCTTAGCAAGTTATTTGCAATGAAGGACTTGGGACCAGCAGGACAAATTTTTGGCATGCATATTTCTCATGATCAAGAGGCCAAGAAATTATAGTTGTCACAAGAAAGGTACATTGAGAAGGTACTGCAACGTTTTCAAATGCATAAAGCTAAAGTTGTAATTACACCTTTGGCTTTACAAGATACGCAACTTGTTCCCTATGCATCTACACTGTACAAGACCTAATATAGGTCATGTTATTGGTGTTGTTAGCCGTTTTCTCTCTAATCCTGATCTTGAGCGTTGGAAATTTGTAAAGTGGATCTTGAGATATCAATGTGGTACTTCAAATTTGAAAATGTGTTTTGGAATTGGAAAACTTATTCTTTGTGGTTACACATATATGACAGGGGATGTTGATTCTAGAAAATATACTTCTGGCTATTTGATCACCTTTGTAGGGAGAGTTGTGGCTTAGCAATATAGATTGCGAAAGTGTGTTGTATTGTCTACAATTGAGGTTGAGTTCATTGCTATTACTGAGGCATGTAAAGAGTTACTTTGGATGAAGAAATTTGGGCAAGAACTTGGTTCTCAGCAACAGAGGTATGTTTTATTGGCAAAAATCCTTCTTTTCATAGTAGATCTAAACATATTGATGTGTGGTATTATTGAATCCATGATATTTTGGATTCTAAAATATTAGAGCTTGAGAAGATTTATACAGATGATAATGGTTCTGATATGATGATAAAAACTCTACCAAATGAGAAGTTTGAAACCTGTTGATTTATTTTTAGGTTAGCATTTGTCCTGTCTCGAGTCGGAGAGGGAGTTTGTTGTAGGTCCTCCTCAAGTTAGGTCAAAGAACATTATATTTTTAAAATAAAAAAATACTTTGGCAAGCGAAGGAATTTTAAGTTAGTAAGCTAATGTGACTTGGTAGGTCTTTTACTCACAACACAAAAAGAGTGAAAAGAAGAGATTGTGTCGTCTTTACCAATTTTAAATTTCTTGCTTAATTTGGATGGTTGTTTGAGTTGTTCTCTATTTTTATAAAATATCATTTACTTGTTCATCTCACCATAAGTGTCAATATGTTATTTTCATATTTTCATTTCTCTCACTATTTGAATGTGTTCTATTTACCTATTGAACATTTATGTTAGTGATTTAATGAACTAGTGGTTTCAACTATTTTCGTTAGAGGGTTTATATAAAAAAAAAAAAATAAGTCTAAAATGATTTAGAATGTTGTTTATAACTAGTTAGTAATTTAATACAAATTTAAACTTCAAGAATCCTTAAAAAGTGTAAAAGTTTTACTTTTACATGATTAATTTTTTGACAACTAAATCTTTTTAAAGTAATGTTTTGGTTTGGAGTTGATGATTTCATTAATCTATTATTTTGTATATATTTTTTTTAATTCTAGCAATTGTATGTATTTAAATTAGGGATATATAGATTGTTTATTTATGTTCTAACAAAACATATTGTGTAAAGGCCTTTTGAAATTCAGCGCATGGACGTGGACTTCTATTATTTAAGGTTTAAGGTGGTATTATAATTATAGTACGCCGAATGGGTCCATAATTATGGTGATTCAATCATATTTGTTTTTTTTACAAATTCAAAAATATTCGTTATTTTTTTCATTTTCTTATATTAATTTATAATAAGACGTTTAATATAAATATAAGAAAGCTCATAACAATTAAAATTAAGATAAAATAAATAGTTACTACATTTCTTAATTTATGCAATACTCTGTCAATAAAATAGATAAAAGAAAGCTAATAGTTGTCAAATGTAAAGTCTTGTGCTTAATATATGTCACAGTTCTAACTCTTTGCATAACCAGAAAACCAAGAGTAACAATAATAAGCAGAAAGCTAAATTCAAAAGTATTTTTGGTTTATGGTCTTTTATACTCCAGCTCATTTAGTTTCTTACAAGAAGAATGGTGTATAGCTTTGCAGGAGAATCATTTTGAGTAAAAAGTCACCGTTACCTTTTTTTTAATTAAGATAAAAAATGCTTCAGAAATAATTCGAAAGGTATAAATTGAGACAGTCAGCCTGGAATGAACTGGAGTCCTAAACCTTAAATTGGTCTCTCTAAGCTACAAAAAATCTACAATTGCAGAATTCGCCCAGTTCTTTCTACATGATATGTTCTTTTTAAATGATAATATATTTTTTCTAAATTCTTCAAATATTGACTTGGGCATATCCCAATGGGTCGGAAACTCACCCTCTTCAAGACTCGAGCATGTTCCAGTGCAAATTTGGCAAATCGTAGCTTATGTTCAATACGTTAAGGTTTCAAACTCAATCACTTAAAGCTTATATATAAAACAAGATGGCACATTTTCAGGATTGCAGTGTTCTTCTCCAAAATTGAAGTAGCTCCTAATCATCAAAATAAATAATTTTATTGAGACAATAACCAAATAATGATAAAAATTACCTGCGCTTATTAGAATCAATAATTGAATATAGCTAATCAAAATTCCTTTACAAAAATTTTGATTAAAAATATCCGTCAAAGTCATCTCGACTAGGAGCACTACTCATATTAAGATCAAAACAACATCCTTAATCTCTATATGATTAGGAATTTTAATCAACAAATCATTATCAGACTAACCAACAATATACAATATATAATTAGAAGTTACGTCAAACTTGTTATTGCTCGTTCTTGTGATATTTTCAATCTTTTATCATAAGAGAAGTCTATTTATGAAGCTTTAAATAAATCTCTTGACTGTTAGTTTATCTTTTGAAAGGAGAAGGTATGTATGAATTGATTTTCGAAAGGTGATAGAAATATCGACGTGTTTCTCTTTGTTCTATGTGCTCGCAATGCAGGTTGCAAGTTGAGGATATTGATCATCTATTATTGTTATGTTGTTTCCTTTATATGTAATTGGATTTCAAATATTTTTTCTGGTCTTTTTCTGGACTTATTTTCTGCTAGCTTTATTACTTTCTTTGAAGTTTTTGTAGTCCTCTTATTCGTTTGGTTAAGCTTTCAACCATTACCATGATCTAACAAATTTCAGCAGACTATTAGCACGGATACTGCTTTACATGTTAATAAGGATTGTATTCGGACCTCTAGTAACACTTCCAAAAACTATACCGCTAACCAAATTTTAGAGTTTTCTATTTTGAAGTAGTTTAGTATTAGCAATAGAACTAAAAGGTCTTATGTTCTTTGTAAGTCTTTTCTCACTTTCTTAAAGTTGGTTGGATTAAAGTCAACACTAACAAAGCTACTAGAGGGGCTCTTGGCCTTGTAGCTTTTGGAGGTATTTTCAAGGACAGGCATGAGGAATATGTGGGTAGCTTTTATGCTTTCTTAGATATTCAACATCTTCTCTATGTTGAAGTCATAAGTGTCATTTTGGCTATCAAATACGCTCAATTGAGGGGTTTTAAAAAGCCTTGGTTGGAGCGTGACTCTTTTTTTATTTATCATCCTTTTGGTTTGGGTTATATTATTCCTTGGACTTTTAAAGGGAGATGGCATCAGTGTCTAAAGATTTGTGCTACAATTGATTTTAGAGTGACTCGTGTCTTCAGAGTGTGTAATAGTTGAGCTTATAGATTCACTAATTTAGGTATGAAAAATAGGGTTAAGTTTGCCTATATTCTTCTTTACCTGATTGTATTAGACTGGACTTTCTTCATAATAGATTTCAACGTACTTTGTTTAATTTGTAGGGAGTTTGTTCCTTTTTGCAAGGGTTTGATATGACTTCCATGTTTTTTGTTATTTATTATTTTTGTTTTTCTTTAAGAATAATTTTTCACATGATGTCAAATGATTCGCAAGTTTTGATGTGTCAACCTAACTGAGATATCAAAATCCATAGTGAAGCCCAACATGAGTCTTTAAAAAAAAATTTAATTGGAAAATTTGTTAGAATATGCCTAAAAGTCTCACTTGCTTAAGAGTTGAAAGCAACAATAATTTCTACACATCTTTCTCTCCAGAACAAAGTCACCAAATTCCAAAATAGACAATATTTCGAATGTACTATTTAAATCTAACAATGATATTTTAGTGAAGTTAAGGTGAAAAAATTTAAAGGATTAAAGATAGAAAGAAAATTATCTTTTTGTCTACCCTTAATGCTTAACCCAGCCCTTTCATTAGTCACTTAAGACAACATTTTTTTTTACTACAACAACAGAAGCAGGATGAGGAAATGTTTCTTCTATAACATCATTATTTGTTCTTCTTTTTTCTTAATTTTTTTAGAAATTATGAAATCAAAAGTTTATCAAATAATTTTTTTATTCATTCAAAACAAATGTCCATAAATTCAATTCAGTATTTATTCCTAAAGTGAAAAAAAAATTAAGTTGTAGGTTATAATTATTCTATATATTTGTTTGATAAAAATTTAACAAAGTGTAAAAGATAATTTTTGTAAGTATTAGACCTTGCAAATACTTTGTTTAGTCTAACCAACAAATCATATGTTATTAAAGCTTCATTTAACATAACAAGTGAAAGCATGTTATATACGTGTGTGTTGTCATTCTTCTGAAAATAAAAAGTCAAAAATTTACTATTACATAGGTTATTTTGTATTCATAACTCTTTTAGACTTCATTTTTTAGTTTTTTAATATTATTTTAACTATTCAATAATTACTTTTTTATATATGTAATTATTGAGTTTTGTGCTATAATGTTTTATAGTAGAGAAATATTTGTAATGATCCTAATCGTATTCTTACTTGATTGAGTTTTATTGTTAATGCTTGTATTGTAGACCTTTGTTGCTAACATTATCTTAGGTGTTGAATGGTATTGGGAGATACATTCAAATTTTAGTAAACTCAATTAATCGAAGATGTACAAGTGGGAACAAAGTGCAATCTTTTATTTCTTGTTCTAGTAAGATGATCTCAATGTAGGAAAGAATTTCATCAAGTCCAAGAATGAATTTATTGTCTTTCAATCTGTAGATAACCTTGATTAAGGAATTAACTGGGTTGAGTAATATGAACAAAAGAATAAATTGTGTATTTGAATAGGGAGTGCAACTTTGTTAAAGTTTTGATTTTTTTTTATTTTATTTATACATAAAAATATTATTTGGACTAACTTGTTGTTCTAGTCATTGTGTTTGTGTGATACCATTGATCATGATTAGACAATCTGTTAGGCTTGAAACATCAAACAAGCATTTTCAATGAGGCAATTCAAAGATCTATATAGAATAAAAAAATTGTTTCACAATTCAAATGGCGCCCAACTCAACGTGAATGGAGCTTAACACAGATTTCGAATATCACACCTAGTGCAACATGAGTTGAGCCTGACGCCATATTAGAATTTTTCAATTTTTGGTGCAAGCCTAAACTGACGCTCGATGTAACATTGGTTGTGATGGAGAGCTCCCTTGATGCTTAGCTTCAATGAACTCCGCCTGATGAAGAGGAGCCTTGGAGAAGCTTTTGCACTTATTAAAAATGGTGATAGAAGCTCCTTGAAGATACAGAAGCAATGCTGAAGACACAAGTTTTGTGAAGAGTGTGTGTGAGATGAAATGTTCAAAAGAAGATCACAACGGAATTGTGAACTAGGTGGAGTAGGATCCTTGGTAGAGGATAGGCCAACTACCAAGAGTCTCTCTAAGTTTTTCTTAAAAAGAGAATTCAAGGAAGAACTTAACACAAGTGTTGTAAAAATTCTGCAGCATTTCAATAATGTGAATCAAGATATTTTACATTGAGTACACACTTATTTATAGAAGAAAGTTGAGAAAAAAAATCTTGTAAGAGAAGTTTGGAAATCTCTAGTGTGTATCACAAGCTTCCCTAACCCTGGCTTCTTCAGCATTCCTTGCTTTCCAATTAAGTACTGCCACATGTTATATTCTCCATGGTTGGCGCTTCCTTTAGTGGAGAAAACTCTACATGAAAAAACTCTATCCAGTACTCCTTAAATTAGTTGTTTTTGAAAATATTTTGTAATATTAGGTGTGTCTTTAATGGTATATTTAAATCTTCTCTTGCGTTACATGTATTAAGGGAGAGTCAAGGAGAGTGGTTACGACTATTTAATACATGAGCTACATGCTTTTGCTTTATTATATCTAAGAAAAAGCATGACTTGAAACTCCTTGCTGATTGGTGGCTAAAAAGGCTATTCTAGGATTTGTATTGGATGTGGTGTGGACAAGGTTTATCCCAATAGCCTTAGTAAAAAAATAACCTAAATAAAAGAATTAAAAATAATAATTATAATTTTTGTGACCAAATTGTTATCCATATCAATTGATAATTATCTCGATTAATATTAAAAATATATTTATTTACATTTATTAATTATAAAAATACTAGTAGACTTTAGTAAAATAATTAACCTTAATTAATATTAACAAAAAGATATAATTTACCGATATTTCTGAATTATTACTTATTATTTAATATTAAAATAAATTTTATATTTTCCAGTAATTGAAATGTTATATGTAAATAAAAAACTAAAATATAATAATTTAAATTATTTTATTTTAAAAAAATTAAATTTTAAAATAAAAATAATTTAAATTGAATGTACTTGAGATTGGTATAACATCTTCTATCCTGATGACATTGACTTCCATCAAATTAACACAAGTCAAATTACACGTGTAACGCGATTGCATTGTCTTTTTGGTACAATATTGTGTGATACACGTCAACAATATTTTTTAGTAAAACAAAATTAAACATAGTTTCTGAATTTTGAAAAATATAGAATTTTACTTCTTTGACTTCTTCTTTTTTTTTTTTTTTATGATCGGTATATGTTTCAAACCTTCCTTTTCTTTTTCATCTGTCGCTGTTGGACAACTACTTATATAAAATTATATGGTATTGCGTCCAAGTATCTTTGTAACATGAGATCCACATGTGTTAAATGAATTACATAGCCATTTTTTTAAAAAGGAAAAAATATATGAATTATTTATGATATTGACCAAAAACCAATGCTATGTCATGAAAGTTAATGCAAATTCATACTTAGGATTAGGATGTTAATAAAACTAAGCTAAAATAAATAGTTAATTTAACTAACTTAAACTATGAAAAAAATTGAACCAAGTTTATTAAAAGTTAAACTAGACTGTGTTTTAGTTCAGTTTTTAAAAACTGAACTCCTAAAAGAATAGTTTTGTGCGTTATTAAACTAAATTTTCAATTCTATTTTTATCAATAAAAGTAAATAAATTTATTGGTTGAAAATTGTTTCAATATTAAGAAAGCATATCAATATATTAGTAACTATATTGTATTATTACTTTAAAAATGAGAACATTTTTATGCTATTATGGCTAAAATTTTACCTTTCATTTTCCTCTTTGTTAAGACTTCGATATTTAAATTAATATTTCAGATATAAATTGTCTATAAGAGATTGATGCCTATATATTGTTAATAAATGAATTCATATATGAATTTAAATTGAAATAATTAGTAATAAACTATCTTTATCTCTTTTCCATATGTAATATGAACGTAATTCAAATAATTAAATTATTTAATTTTTGAAAAAAAATAATTCATTTAAAATATATGGAATGTAATTAACTAAAAAAAACAGTTCAATTAGTTCAGTTAGTTGAAATATTTCCTTAGTTTGGTTTAGTTTAACCCAACTATTTTTCATGTTTAATTAATTTTTCCTTAAATTAAATGAAATTCAACTCATTAGTTCATATTGTACTACAATAGCAAATTTTCAGTTTAGTTTCAATTCAACAAAAATAAATATGTAGTTTAGTAACTATAATAGTTCAATTCAGTTTTTCAAATATAGAAATAGTTAATAGTTTAGTTGAATTAACTATTCAAGTTAATTCATTTAATTATTTTTTTAATTCTTTTATAGTTTAGTTCAGTTCAATTTATTTTAAGGGTAGTAAAAGGTTAATTTGTAGCCTTTTTGGTATGTTCAGTTTTTGTCTCACTAAAACGGATCAGTGGATCACTCGACGTAGTTAGGATGGACTGTGAGTTGCATTTAAATGTGTTAAATTATGTAGTTTCTTTCTTAAGGGTACATTAATTGACAATGCAATGAACAAATTGAGGACACAACAACCACATGGATAAATGGAACGATATCAATGGCATGGATTAAAGGCAAAATAAAGGAACACCATTCTTCTTCTTGTAGTTTCTCATTAATTATGGTAGGTATGATATATATGGACGATATTTAAGAGATGAGAGAGAGCAAGAGTTTTTATTTCGAAGAAACTAGATTAGAGAAGATATTGATTCAACATCGTGAAATTTTCCAAGATACAAGAAATATTTTAATATTTCTAGTTTGATATATTAAATAGAAGAAAAAAAAAACTTTCAAAATGGTTCTGTATGATCTAATTAGAAAAAACAAACTTTGACCGTTATGGTGAAAACAATATCTCATGCTTCATATAACTCTCATTCCATATAAAATATTTCATCTTTAAAGGATGATTGTTAGCTAAATATCTGAAGAACATTTAAGCCCGCAATTTCTTTGTTCTTGATCAACTTTTTAATTAAATTATGTGTGAGCACATCAAAACAAATATTTCACATTTTCTTTATGACTCCATCTTATATTTTTATTAAAATAGATACAATATAGCAATGAAACCATAATTTCAATAAAGTTTATTTAGGCTTCAATAAATTTTAAATATAATATGTTATCCAATTTTATTTTAAAAATCATATAAGTTATAAAAATTAAGTTCTAATACATTAAATACTTTTATTTAAGTTGCTAAATATAGTATTTAGATATATTATCTTAGTACAAGTTTCAAAAAAAATAGTAAATATATTATCTTATTACCAGTTACCGAAAAAAATAGTCAATGCGAAGGGAAAGAAATTGGGTTTGGAAAAATTTCATAGAGACGAGAAAGAATGGTGTGAGAAAGGAAGGGTAATATGCACTTCTTAGATGAAATTCAACCAATAATTAGTAAGACAAATACATGGACAAAAAAAACTGATGAGACAAATACATAGACAAAAAAAACCTGATGAGAATGGAGTCTATGCAATTAAGTCAGTCTATGAAGTATTACAAGATAATGTAAAAGGAGAAAACAGTTTTGGTGTATAAGAATACTACTTAGTGTCCAATATGTTGGTTGAAAAGTAATCTGAGATATATTTCCAAGTGAGGTTAATCTAGTAAATAAAGGAATTGGACTTGGTAATATTTTATGCGAATTTTGTAATGAGATTGAGGAGATGCCTGATCACCTGTATTTTAAGTATAAAATAATTAGGGTAGTGTGAGAAAAGTGTGCTAAGTGGATCGAACTTAGTTCAGTGCATTATAATTAACTTAAGGCTAGTTTTCAGCAATTCTATATCTTGGACTTAAATGTTAAGTAGAATTAATGTTAAGTAGAATTTAATCTAGAAAGGGATGTGGATAATTATTATTTGGGAAATTTAAAACCATAGAAGTAGAGTAGTATTCAGGTAAGGTAAAATAGATTGTGAAAACATATGGTGCATTGCACAAATGAATGCATGGGCATGGATGAAGAATAAGATATCAAGGTTGTTGTTCTCTTACCCTGAGTGGTGCCTGTGGTGCCTCAGCCCATATCATTGTTCAAAACTAAATTTGTATGACACTTCAAACAATTTAACAAACACCTTATTATAATCATGTGAACAGTAAAACGGATACAAGTAACAAAGACAACAAAAGAAGCAATTTATTAGGTACCCAATTTAAAATAAATAAAAAAACTATTAAGTGCTACCTATTAATGAGTTTAAACTTATTTAAGTCATTCTTTTGTTCATTTCTTCATTTGCTTTAACAAGGCTCCAACATTTACTCTTACGACTGTTTCTTCTAAAAAAGTAATGTTATATTCGCAAGGTATCTAGGTAAGACTTTCCATCAAGTTTACGAGCAAATAGATTGGCGAAAAAGTCCTTCATTTCAGTTGTTTGGAACCGTGGTGGTGTTTTTTCGGTGATCAAGCTTGGTGCGGGACCCAGCACAGCATCATGTTTTGGAGAGTGAAATGTAGCAATTGAAATCCTTTCTCTTTCAGAGTTCACTATTGCACGATGCTCAACACTTCGGTACATTCCATTACTTATAATCTGCCAGGTAAAACATGCAATCAAAACCAAAATCAATCACTGTCTAAGTTATTTTAGTTGCTATTTACTTTAGTGACCGAATCAGCAATATGTAATAAACCTGAGAAACGAAAGCAATAAGAGTAAATATATTACCTCCAGCATGTCACCAATGTTCAGAATGAAGGCATTAGGGAGGGGTTTGACAGGAATCCACATGCCATCTTTTCTTACCTGCAACCCTTCTACTTCACTCACTTGTAGAAGGATAGTGAGGCCAACTCCATCTGAATGGGGTGTGAGGCCAATAACCTTCTCTGGTTGAGGACATGGTGGATAATAGTTTATCCTCATAGATTGTATCCCATTTTCAAATAAATCTCTCATTTCTGCCTCTTCCATCTTCAGAGATTTTCCCATTTGTTCAACTATAAACTTGGCTACATTTTGAAGTTCCTCTGAGTAAAGTTCTAAAGTGTCCCTGCATCATATATATCACGGGCTAGCTTGGCATCAAAGCTCAATCTATGCAAAATATCATTGGATAAACTTCTTGGCAAATATTTAGTTAACAAATTTAAAAAATAAACTTCTTGGCAAATAAAATATGTGTGGTAAGAATAAATTTACCATAATAAAAAAAAACTATATATGTAATCTCACACAAGAAAGAGGGAGGGAGAGAACCTGACAGAAAGAGGGAGGTGAGGAAATAAGTGGGGTATTCTGAATTGTTTTGGAAGAACAGTCACAAAGAAAAGGTCAGCCCAATCAAGCTTTTGGTCTTCACTCACAACAAAAGCTTGTCCAAAACCTTCCATGTGTTCTGGACTCTGCCAAAACCTTTTCTTCTCTGACATTGGAAGGTTGAAGAATTCCTTAATCTCCAACTTTACTTTCTCCACTAAGGAAGGGCTAACTCCATGGTTTATCAGCTACAAGGAGATTAACAATTAACAATTAACAACTAAATCAATTCATAAATCAAAATATTGAATTTAGCCGTATATGGACAAAATTTGAATTGAGTTCTTTAAGTATATTTTCATAGTGTTTTCTGTCATTATCATGCTTGTGCAAATCAGTGAGAATAAACTTCAATTCCAATTAAACGACAAAATGTTCCAACACACTTTATCTAAGTTTTATCTCATAGTTTAAGCTGTCTAGTGATTTCTAATACATATCTAGAGTTTTTAGAGTCCAGAATCAGACAGAAATATATGACAGTTACAACAAAATGGAGGACATTGAATAAACCTGGAAGAATCCCCATTCTTTGCATGCAAGGTGAAGCTTTTCCAATTCTGAAGATTCTTGAGAAAGCAGCCTCTGCATGTCAATAACTGGAATCTCAAGGATACCATTAGGTTGTTGGGAGGACAGCACCGTTTGTTCTTGATGTTGAGGCTGAATGTATCTTTGTGGAACAGACGACAGATTTTGTTTGGCCAACTCTTGAACTGATGGTACCAAAAGGGAAGTCCCTGATGGGTTCCTGATCTCTTCCATGGCTTGAATCAGTGTCCTATGTTGGTCTCAAAATAAGAAGCTACCTTGCCAATTTATAAGGATTGACACATAGTAGTAGGTGTGATAATGATATGTGAGTGAAATGCAATATTTTAGCATAATTATCATGTGTTAGGGGCATGATCTTGGGTCAAAAAGTGGGGACCTTAAATTTGAAATTTGGTCATTTGCTGATGTCAAAATATGAATCTAATAATTGCCGACTAGATAAGAGCCCAATCGGATGCATCAGATTTCCACTACCACTTTGTAGATTTTTTTGACATGTAATTTTCTTCAATACCATTTTTGTAATTGAATTGCTTTTTTCATGAAAAAATGTGACGGGTGTAAGATTGGAAATAATCTTTATCTGATTAATATTAGTTACTCGACAATAAAATACATTCACCAAAAATTATTTTATTCAATAATATTGTTTTAAGTTTAATTATAGTGTATTGTTTTTATTGGAATTATAGTTTAGAATTTGTAATTTAGTCTCAATTGAAATATATTTAATCATGGAAATATGTACCAATTTTGTGTTTGAGAGCAAGTTATACACGCAAAGAAACATAAATCAAATTATATGGTGGCCCCCATTTCAGAGAGGAAATTTCTAGATCTTCAATTTGAGTTTTGGATTTTCCTTCTATTTACATACACACATAATTATTTTCTAGAAACACTTTTTTTCAGTAAGGATTTATGGAGTGCTAAAATAATACATTTTTTGTTTAAATCTTTTTTTGATAAAAGATAAAGTAAAATATTTTTGAACATAAAATATTAAAAAGGTGACAATGAAATATTGTATATAATTATGCAAGTAACAAATCATTGTAAACATTTGAGAATAACGTCTAAAAAAGAAATCTGTATATCAGTTAAAATAATTTCTCTTTTTTCATTATTATAAATAATGATTATTATTTCAATAAAAGTTATCTATTGATGATTACTGTGACCACCTGATTTCATTAAAGATATAATAAAATTATTTATAAAAAATTAAAAAATGTGTATTTAATTAATTTAAAAATATTAAAAAAAAGAAGTTTTAATCTTTTTATTTAAAATGTTACAAAAACTAAAAAGATACTTTCTTTTTAATAAAAGTTGGAAATAATTAATTTATAATTTTATTGATTTTGGCTTTTATAAAATAAAAAATACATATATATAATTTGGGTGTTTTATATATATATATAATAAAAATTACTTTTTGCACCCGTACGATTACCTTTCATACGCTCATTTTGCATTTGGGCCTACAGGGTAAAATAGCTTTTCACACCCTTCGTTTCCTAAGCGCACTCCCGCTGTCGATAATATAAGTTCTCACACCCCCTCGTTTCCTATGCGCACCGCCACACACACCCTCACCCTCACTCTCTGGTTCAGCAGGCCAATCTTACTCCTCACACCCTCTCTTTACTATGCGCATCCCCACTTTCTCTTTGAACTCGTGGACCAGTGTTCTTTTTTACACCCCATTATCTACCACATTTGTTGTTTTAAGTTAGTCTGGTTGCGGTGTGTAGTTTCCGTTTTTTTTTTATTTTTCATCTATGCTTTTAAAGGCTGCTGGAGCAATTGGGTGTTGGAACTACCGTTTATTGACCAATATGGTGTAAAATTTTTACGGTAACTACTATAATGGGTAAAGATTTAATATACACAACCAATATATAGTATTTTATATCAAAATCACTTTTCTTCATATATAATTGCATGTTTTATTATTTATCTATTTTTATTTTAAAATTTTTATCTAAGTTTTACTTTCTACACATCTTATTATTATTTCATAATAAAATAAGGTTAAAAATAATGTTTTATTTTAAAAATACATAGCAACTTTGTTATACATTTTACAAACTATTCTAATATATGAAAATAATAACATATGTAAGAGAAAACTTAATTAATAAATTTGTAAATATTATATAAATAAATGATAAATTAACTAATAATTTTGTTTTGACAGCTTAATTAATAAATTGATAAATGTTATATAAATAAATAATATACTTAACTGATAAAATATTTTTATTTTTAAAATTTTAAATATATAAAAAATAAAGAAAATTAGGAAATATGATAACTGAAAGACACTATTTCAGTTATGTTTTATTTTTTTCAATGGCAGATATCGCGTGAAGTGTACCATAATTTTAATTAAAATTAATTGTAATTAATTTTCTTTTAATTATCACGTTATCATACAATTTCATTTGTTGAAATGGTATCATAAAGCAAGATTTACCAGTTTCCGTTACCTATTTTAATAAATAAATAAATAAATAAGTGCTGCTGTATAGGATTATGTGGTTACACCACTTTTCAAATTATTGCATATGTTAGACCATCATATTTTTTATGATTTCTTTTCTGTCTTACATCATTTTTTGGTGCCTTTAATTGCACTTCAATTGCTCATCTTTGTTTGCTGCCATTGCCAATTTGTGATTCAAGTAATCCTAGTCTAAGTAAGGCCCACGTCATATTTTAACTATATTCATGTACACAATGTTTTAATTTTTTTTTTTTTTTTTCTTTTTTTTTTGTACAAAACAATAGCTTTGTGTTTAGTGGCCCAATTCTAATTGCTTTAATCTGATCACTTCTTCTTTTTATTCGGGTGGCCTACAACTTTTATTTTCAACACCACTTTTTCACCTGCACCATGTTTTATTAAAGAAATCATGGGCTCTTTCTAAGGCCCCATTAGTTCCACTAATTGCATTTTCTTCTTTTATTTCATACACCCTACCTTGTTTATTTAGAAATAATAATAAAATTGGACCCATTCTATTATGTCTAACATTTTAGCTCAATGTTTTGTAATTTTTTATAATACACCATCATCATATTTTATTTTTATTTTTTTCATATATATGCAATAATTAAGATTTGACATTACAACTTCTAAATAATTTTAGATATTTGTAGAGCTCCACGTGTCCTTTGATATTTAATTTTATTATTTAAAACATTTTATAAGTGTCATACTATATTTAATGTGAAACATCAAAATAATATTCATTTTTGGGTATTTGTATGATGGTTGGCATCATTTTATACTCAATATTCTTTTTTAAAAATTCAAAAATAATATGTTTTGTCTTCAAAATTCACGAAATAATTTGTCATATCTATGAATAATTTACACTATATTCCATTCTTAAGAGCATCAAGTATAGTTATTTGTACTTCCTTGTAGTTTAATCAAGATGAAAAATTATAAAATCTTCAAAACCGTTAAATATTCAAATATCAAATTTTTAAAAATTAAAAAAAAATACAAAAATTGAAAAATATCAATTCACTGGCACACGGTTTTCTATCAAGAACTACGTACGTACGAGAAAGTTCAAAAAAAACAAACTAGTTTTGCTCATAAAGGTATTGTCTTAAGATAAGTGTTGCAAGGTGCTAACACCTTTTTACACATAATGGACTTACGGATCCTAAATCCAATTTCATAGACCATTTCCTTATTTTAATTTTTTTCATAATTTTTATAATAAATTACGGTGATAACACTTTTTTCCTTTTATTTTAAATAGATTTTCTTTTTTCTATTGTTTTGTCGTGACTTTAGTTGCAACAAATGTCGACTTTAAATAACTTTTAAAAAAGTATTGTTTTTTATCTTCTTATCATGATTTGGGTTGCATCACATGACAATTCCACACTTACACCAATTACAAAGAAATTTTATATTTGTTTTAACAAAGAATATATAGATTAATAAAGAGTGAGAAGAATTATAATACTTCAAGATACGATGGTATTTCTATTTTTATAAAAGTAAATTCATTTTTATCTATGATCTGAATTTCTATCTATCTATAATATTAAGATAAAAAGTTAAAAGTAAACAAAATAAAATAAAATATATATATATATATATATATATATATTCTTATCTTGATGTTTTACGAAATTTTTAATGATGATAAATCTTACACTTATTGAAAGTTGTTGAAAGTTTTATATCTCTTAATCTATTCCAATTTTTTTTATGTATTTTAATTTTCAGCACTTAACTTATATTACACGTTTAAATGCTGTTCAATTAACTTATAATCTCCATTTTCTACTATATTGTGGAGTCATTCTATTTCTTTATCTCCCCATATCTCATAAAATTCTTTTTTTACTCACTTTGACGCACACAAATTCAACACCTTTCTTCTTGATCGATTATACTATTACAAATATAAAATATAATAATTATTATATGGAAAAGTATAAATTAGTCTTCTTTTTTATAATTCAAAAATTGAAATTATATTTCTTTTTTTTAGCAATAATTTGTAGTATACATATGTAAAGATGTCATGACTCATATACGAGTGTTTAACAGGTTATTTTTTTATTATAAAAGTAACGAATATATCAATTAAAAATTAACTAATTAATATATTAATTGACAAGAAAATATTAATTCATTAACTAACATATGAGTGCATAAATTATTTTTAATTTGTGATAAAACTGATTTCCCGTTTTTTTCCGCAAAGATGTTTACCTTTATGTCAATTTAATGCATTTAAAGATTAGTTATTAGTTTTTAACCAAGGATATTCGTTTAGGAAATAAGATATGTTTTTTTATTTCAAAATAGAAAGTTATTTTTCAATGTTTTTAAAATAAACCGGTCTAATGATAAAAGGTTTCGTGTTGAATGTTATTCTTATAATAAAATAAATATATAAATATTATTAAATAAAAATAGTATCATAATTTTATGATGCTAAACTTTGAAATGAAAACATCGTTGTTTTATTTATTAATATTCAAAAAAAATATAAAATAAAACAAATATTTCATAATAATGATGTTAAATTAGTATATATAACATTTTTATTGAGGATGAAAAAAAAATTAGAAATTTGTTAGGGACAAAAGAAATTCAAACTTAAAGTTGTTTTCAAGTATCCTAATTTAAAAGTGATTGCTTTTAGTCTTATAGTTCAAAAAAAATATTTTAAATACGTTAAAAGTTTTATTTTATTTTAAGACAAAAAAAAAAAAAACATCAACCTCAATTTAACTATTAGTTATTATACTTACAAGATTCTCTAATATATCTGAAACATTTTATCGTCTTAACCTAAAGTTTTAGAGAAAATGATGGAATAACTAAAAAATAAATAAATAAGTGTATCAAAATAAAGGGAAAAGTAAATGAAAAGGAAGAAAACAAATGAAGAAATTTTTGTTCATTCTAATCATTGACAGATATTTTAGATAACCAAAATATAACAGTTCATGTACAACACTAAAAACTTCATAGCAAAAACAATAAACATATAGTTATCATTAAGTAATAGAAAATATAAAGTGTATCCGCAACAGCTATGATTCATGATTATATAAAAACAATAACCTTATTTGATGGGTTGAGAAAATAACAATGGGTTGAGAAAATAACAAAAAATTGGACATAGTAAATTAACGATGTTTTCATTTGATTTCTACAGAGACTTTACTTTATCACACTATAAGTACTATAATGTTATTGATACATGTATTATTTTATAGATAGTATATACTTTTCAATTCATATTAATCGTTGATGCAAATATCTTAGGAATTTGAGACCTTAAATTTTGTGCAAGTACTGTAGTTAAACAAGTATAAGAGATTTGTAAGAAAAGAAACTAATATATGTATAGATGGAACATAATAAACAGCACTAACATATTTTCCTTTTCTTTATTCAATCAAACTGAAAAAAACAAAAAAAAGAAAGAAATCACTCCTTTTCACAATTTGTAGGCTTAAAAGAAAGAGTTTGTTTCTGAACATCATATCCAATCAAGAAGTTTTGTTGTGCTACGTTTCCAAAGATGGAGATATCAGCACTTGGACGAAAAGCCAAACATAACACTCCATCAGAAATCTCAATAAAAGTGTTGGAAGGTTTCAACTTCACATCTGCACCAGTGAAATGTGCTGTGATCACTGGTAAATCTTCATCATCATCAGTAGCTTCATAGCACAAGCTCAAAAAGCCATTAGGGTCGTCCACACGTTTTCTTCTAACTACCTTTGCCACTGCTGATTCCAATTGTGTATTAACATCACTAGGCAAAAGAGTGAGTGTTGTACCTGAATCAATTATGATGTTCCCCGGTGAACCAGACTCAAAGGAAGAGTCTTCAAAAGCAATTACATTGCTTCCAACACTGAGTCTTTCCAAGGTAAGGAAGTAAAATATCTGATCCTCTTTTTGGACTAGAGGGGTTGAGACAGTTCTACTCCCAGAAACAACAGCAGCATCTCCAAAATTAAGTTTGCTAGATGAACTAGATTGTGAAAAAAGTGGTGTCAAGCAATAGGAAAACTTACCCTCAATTGTAGAACTCAACTGAGTTATGAGAGAGGTGGATCCACTAGAAAGACCAACTATGCCAGAACCATTGGCTTGGAAGGTCCCACTATTGTCATGTCCACACCCTACAACAACATTAGGAAATTTGACAGGAGAACCTTGGGTAGAACCTAGGGTAATGGTGTCCACACTGATATCCCCTGATGACTGTGATCCATCACCATAACGAATACTATATTCACATGTTTTTCCATCCTCTGAGCAAGTAGTTCTTGGACATTGCCTAGAAGAACAAGGTAGGGTTTTGTATGTGCTGGATTTTGAAGGGTCGAATATAGGCTTGTTTTGTCTGTAACAGCTTATGCAAGGTTGGCATTGCAACCAAACAATGTTGCTACCAGTGTCAACAATGCCAAGAATTGGGAATGGTGGGGTTCCAATGGAATAGGTCATCAGGTATTCACCGGAATTTGGTATTACAGTGGATTGAACTGAGTCTAGGGAAAGAGAAGGTTTGGTGAAATAATGGGCACGAGCAATGGAACGCTGAATTGCATTGGCAACTCTTTGAGAATGGGTTTCTGAGGGACTATAGAACGGTGATTTTTCTGAATCACGGTGAATTATTTCTACACTAAAACCCTTGAGAGCTTTTGAGAGTGAAATGTTGCAGAGAAAAAAAAACAAAAGAAGAACAAGAGATGAACGTGGCATCATTGTTGTCATCCTTATCACAAAGATAAGTAAATAAAAATGTATTTGGTGAAGTGAAGAGTACTCATAGTGGCCTTTTATAATATTTGCAGTGACTGTGAAAGTATGAGGAAAATAATTTTACTTAATGTAGTAATCTTCTTTCATTAAGTATTTATTAATTTGTTTGTAACTATTTAATTATTTCATAAACGTATAGAAATTATTAATTTTCCGAGGATATATGATACTATATATGGAAACTTTATATATGATTTTAATCTGCAATTAAAACTTAATCTGCAGTAGGAAAGTCAAAACACAACCTAATATTCTGTTTCATTCAATATCAAATAAATATAAGAGGAGCGTTATTTTCAAAAGCTTCCCATTTTTAAAGCAGATTGAACATTTGAAAGAAATTGATAACGTTTTTCAAAAACTATTCAATACAAACGAAATTACATAGTTATTTTTGTTATTTTTAACGTTATTTTTTTTATTATTATTATTATAATTATTAACAACTGAAAAAATAAATTGACCAAAATGTACAACAAAATCTATAATTAGTACATCAAATAAACTCTGTTATTATATATTATTATTCTTATTATAACTTACAATCATAATTATAATAATAATAGTATTAATAATAATATTACTAATAATATAATAATTATTATTATTATATTAATGATAATATATAATTAATAACAATAATATTAATAATAGTAAATGTTAGTAATATATTAATAATAATAATAATAGTATTAATAATATTAATATTAATATTAATATTGTTAATAATAGTAATATTAATAATATCAATATTAATATTAATAAAGATATTAATCTATATTAATAATCTGTAGATAATATTAAATTTATATACAAATATTTGTAGTTGTAGGTAATATTAAATTTACATAGGAATTTGTTCATATATAAAATTTGTAGGTAAATTAACAGCCTCTTGTAATGAAAAGTATTATCTAGAATTAATCCTAGCAAAAATTCTTAACAAATTTGAAAACCTTCTAGTTTCATAAATGTTATAGTACTATTGATTTCGAAAACCATTAATACATAAAGAATAAAAACATTCAATTTAAAATTTAAAAAATTTTGATTAAAGTAATAAAAGTTACTATAACATATTCACTGTTGCTTTTTATTTTTAGAGACTTTCATAAATGTTATAGTACTATTGATTTCGAAAACCATTAATACATAAAGAATAAAAACATTCAATTTAAAATTTAAAAAAATTTGATCAAAGTAATAAAAGTTACTATAACATATTCACTGTTGCTTGTTATTTTTAGAGACTGTCTATTACATAGAAGAAGATTATATGGTCTAATGTGTTGCTTAGACTAAATCGTCTAACACTTTGATGAAGACTAAACTGTCTAACGTCTTCATAGGTAGTCTAACATCTTCATAGGTAGTCTAACGTCTTCATAGGTAGACTGTCTAAATCTTTCATATGTAGACCATCTTAACGGCTCCCCATGTGCATATCTAATATATTTAGAAAATACTCTCACAATAACTCTCTTTCCTAGAATTAGTGCAGATGATAATAACATGCAAAATAAATGAGATAAGAAAGGAAAGTATATACACAATAATTTATATTGGTTCCTCATCTAGTTTTTGCCTAACAAACCAAGTTCAACTAGGAAGACTAATACTACCAAATACACTAGATTATTCTTTTGAATCCTAGTCACTCCTAAATAACCCCTCGAATATTCTTGGCACAAGTCACTTCTGACTTCACTGTGTATTCTTTAGGCTCATATCCACTATTAGTTAATACCTATTCTTTCCTCAAGATACTCTGAATAATACTGAGTATTCTTGAGATATATTATAAAAGAAACATCATGAATCCAATAGACGAAGTTAACTGTAGCGGAAAGAATTAGAAAGATATTAGATCTTGAAACTTTAGTAAGAACCTTAACTATGTCTCACTGATATGAGTATAAAAATATGACAAAGCATAACAAGTTATAAGAAATATAATATAGATCTCAAAAGACTATCAGATGATGTTTGATTGACCAAGTGAAATAATTGAATAATAAGAAGTTGGAAAATAAGACATGAAGAAATAGTTAATTAAATAATCTAGTATATATAACATTAGACGAATAGACTAATATATACACTAATTATCATAAAATAATAAGATGCGGAGAAAATCATTCAACGAAAGAATAAATTATATTAGACCAAGTAAGATATTTCAAACAATAAGAAAATGAAAATGGAATTCGATGGAACAATAATATTAGTATTAATAATATTAATCCTAATAATAATATTAATATTAATGTTATTACAAATATTATTAATAATATTATTACTAACAATTTTAATAATAATCATATTTATAATATTAATAATATTATTATTATTAACAATAATATTAATAATTCAAATAGTAATATTAATAATATCAATATTAATATTAATAAAGATACCAATAATAATAATCTAAATTAATAATATCGACGTAATGCTAAATTTACATACAAGTGATATTAAATTTACAAACGAATTTGTATATGTGTAAAATTCGTAAGAAAAATAGAAATTTTTTGTAACAAAAAATATTATCTAGGATTAATCATAGCAAAAATTCTTAGAAGGACAAATTTGAAAACCTTCTAGTTTGTAAATGCTCTAGTAATATTGATTTCAAAAACCATTAATAAATAATGAATAAAAACATTCAATTTAAGATTTAAAGAAGGTTGTATCAATGAAATCAAAGTAATAAAAATCATTGTAATAAAAGTCACTATAACAGATCTACTAATGCTTGTTTATAGAGATCTCTTCTATTACATAGAAAAATATTATATCATTTAATATGTTGCTCATACTAAATCTTCTAACACTTTGACTTTGACAAGTAGACTGTCTTAAGGCCTCCCCATGTGCGATTTAATATGTTAAAAAATACTCTCACAGTAACTCTTAGTGTAGATGATAATAACATGCAAAATAAAAGAGATGATGAGAAAAGGAAGTATATACACAATAATTTATATTGTTTTATCTGTTGTATAGATTACATCCAGTTCTTAGCCAACAAACCAAGTTCAATTAGGCAGACTAATACTACGAAATATACTAGATTATTCTTTGGAATCCTAGTCACTCCTAACTAATTTCTTAAATATTCTTGACACAACTTAACTGAGTCCTTTTTACAGTCATATCCAATATTAGCTAACCCCTATTCTTTCCACAAGACACTACTAAATGACACCAAGTATTATCGACACAAGTATTCTTTTTTCTTTAACCACTCCTCAGTAAAATATAAGAATTATATGTGTCACATCCCATTTATATATATATATATATATACATGTTAAAATATTAAATTGATTAATAAGATATATTAGAAAAGAAACATCATGAATCCAATAGATGAAGTCAACTGCAGTGGAAGGAACTAGAAAGAAAGCTTCGTATACTAGATCCTGAAACTTTAGCAAGAATATTGACTACGTCTCAATAATATGAGTATAAAAATATGACAAAGCAGAGTATCAAGGTATCAGAAATATAGTGTAGGCCCAAAAATCTATCAGACAATATTCGATTGACTAAGTGGAATAATTTAACAACAAGAAGTTGGAAAATAAAGATGAAGAAATAGTGAATTAAATAGACTAGTATAGATAACATTAGACAAAGAATTAGTCTGATGAATAGACTAATATATGATATTAGACTAAATATCATCAAAGAAATAAAATATAGAGAAATAATCAATCAAATGATATTAGACCAAGTAAGGTAGTTCAAACGATAAGAAGTTAAAAATGGAACTCGAAGAATTAAAAATATATGAATGAAATAGTATATAATTTTAAACGAAATATCATTTTTATGCTAGGTAACAAATTTTGTCTGCAAATAAAGATATTATATCATTTTTCGTCTACGTTATATCATCTAGTAAAATTAAAATTACATAAGAATTAATTCTGAATTCTTAAATAGAATTGAGTACATTGTATTGGATTGATTATTATTCTTTATAGAAGGATGAAAGTTTTTACATAGAAGATTTGTAAGTACTGTAGTTAAACAAGTATAAGAGATTTGTAAGAAAAAAAAAAAAACTAATATAGATATAGATGGAATATAATAAACAGCAATAACATATTTTCCTTTTCTTTATTCAATCAAACTGAGAAGGAAAACAAAACTCACTCCTTCTCACAATTTGTAGGCTTAAAAGAAAGAGTGTTTTCCTGAACATCGTATCCAATCAAGAAGTTTTGTTGTGCCAGGTTTCCAAAGATGAAGAGGGTTTCAAAGAGGAGGAGTTCAGTAAAAGCCAAACATAACACTCCATCAGCAGTCTCAATAAAAGTGTTGGAAGGTTTCAACTGTACATCTGCACCTCTGAAATGTGCTGTGATTACTGGTAAATCTTGTTCATCATCACTAGCTTCATAGCACAAGTTCAAAAAGTCCTTTTTGTCTTCCACACGTTTTCGCCTAACTACCTTTGCCACTGCTGATTCCAACTGTCTACAAACATCACTTGGCAAAATAGTGAGTGTTGTACCTGAATCAATTATGATGTTTCCCTCTGAACCAGACTCAAAGGAAGAGTCTCCAAAAGGAATTGTAGTGTTTCCAACACTGAGTGATTCCAAGGTTAGGTAGTAAAATATTTTACCCTCATGTTGGATTAAAGGGGTTGAGACAGTCCCTCTCCCAGAAACCACAGCAGCATCTCCAAAATTAAGTTTGCTAGATGAACTAGATTTTGAAAAAGGTGGTGTCAAGCAATAGGAAAACTTACCCTCAATTGTAGAACTCAATTGAGTTATAAGAGAGGTGGATCCCCTAGAAAGACCAACTACGCCAGAATTATTGGCTTGGAAGGTGGTCCCACTATTGTTATGTCCACACCCTACAACAACATTAGGAAATTTGACAGGAGAACCTTGGGTAGAACCTAGGGTAATGGTGTCCACACTGATATCCCCTGATGACTGTGATCCATCACCATAATGAATACTATATTCACATGTTTTTCCATCCCCTGAGCAAGTAGTTCTTGGACATTGCCTAGAAGAACAAGGTAGGGTTTTGTATGTGCTAGATTTTGAAGGGTCGAACATAGGCTTGTCTTCTCTGTAACAGCTTCTGCAAGGTTGACATTGCAACCAAACAATGTTGCTACCGGTGTCAACTATGCCAATAATTGGGACTGGTGGAGTTCCAATGGAATAGGTCATCAGATATTCACTTGAACTTGGTATTACAGTGGATTGAACTGAGTCTAGGGAAAGAGAAGGTTTGATGAAATGATTGGCACGAGCAATGGAACGTTGAATTGCGTTGGCAACTCTTTGAGAACGGGTTTCTGAGGCACTATAGAATGGTGATTTTTCAGAATCACGGTGTATTATTTCTACACTAAAACCCTTAAGAGCTTTTGAGAATGAAATGTTGCAGAGAAAAACCAAAATAAGAACAAGAGATGAATAACCTGGCATCATTGTTGTCATCTTTAAAAATGTATTTGGTGAAGTGAAGAGTACTCATAGTGGCCTTTTATAATATTTGCAGTGATTGTGAAAGCATGAGGAAAATAATTTTACTTAATGTAGTAATTTTCTTTTATCATTTATTCATTTAATTAGGATAATTCTCAATAAATGATAAATTTGAATTAAGTACTTATTAATTTGTTAACTTAGATAAATTAATTTTCTATATGATCTGCAATTAACACTTAATCCGCAGTAGGAAAGTCAAAACAGATAAATATTTAAGAGCGTTAGTTTCAAAACCTTCCAATTTTGAAAGCAGTTTGAACATTTGAAACAAATTGATAACGTTTTTTAAAAATTATTTAATACAAACATAATTACATACTTATTTTTATTAGTTTTAACGTTATTTTTGATTATTTTTAGAATTATTAACAACTAAAAAAAGAAATTGAACATAAATCTCATATGTACAACAAAATCTATAATTACTACATCAAATAAACTCTGTTATTATATATTATTATTCTTATTATAACTTATAATCATAATTATAATAATAGTATTAATAATATTACTAATAATAATATTAATAATAATAATAACAATAATATAATTATTATTATATTAATGACAATAACAATATTATCATTAAAAACAATAATAAAATTCACAAAAATAATAATATTGATAATATTAATAAAAATATTAATAATATTAATAATTATGATTAATAATATTATTATATTTAATATTATTTTTTTAATTATTATTATCATTAATATCATTAAGAATAATATTATTATACCATCATTAATAATAATATTATTATAATATCATTAATAATAATGTTATTATAATATCATTAATAATAATATTATTTTTAATATTAATATTAATATTAATGTTATTAAAAATAATAGTATTAGTATTATTAATATTGTTATTAATATTACTTTGATATTATATTTATTAATATTATTATTAATGATTACTATTATCATTAATATTATACTTATTAATATTCACAAAGATAATAATAACAAGAGTAATAATAATAAATATATGATCTATTGGTGTACTGGTTATGACCTGTGAGTATACATACATACAATATTTTATTATTAATAATAAATATTTTTTTTAAAAAGTTATTTTATACTTACGTACAAATTTAATTTTAAATTTGTATGTAAAATCCGTATATATAGATTTTATTGTAGGTAAATGTAAATTTTTCTTGTAATAAGACTAATACTATGAAATACACTAGATTATTCTTTGGAATCCTAGCCACTTCTGACTAACCTTTTGAGTATTCTTGACACAAGTCACTCTTAACTTAATTGAGTATTCTTTACAATCATATCCAATATAAGCTAAACCCTATTCTTTCCTCAAGAAACTCCTGAATAACACTGAGTATTCTCGACACAAGTCAATTCTAACTTAATAAGTATTGTTTCGAATCACAGTCACTCATAACTTGACCAAGTATTCTTTATCAAGACACTTCTAACTTAACCTAGTATTCTTTTTCCTTTATATATATGTACATATATATGTATATATATATATGTACATATAGATGTACATGTACATCTATATGTACATGTACATCTATATGTACATGTACATCTATATGTACATATACATATATATATATATATATGTGTGTGTGTGTGTGTGTGTTAAAATATTAAATTGATTAATAAGATATATTAGAAAAGAAACCTCATGAATCCAATAAATGAAGTGAACTGCAGTGGAAGGAATTAGAAAGGAAGTTTCGTCTACTAGATCCTGAAAGTAAGGTAATTAAAATAATAAGAAGTTAAAAATGGAACTCGAAGGATTGAAAATAGACGAATGAAATAGTATATGGTTTTAGAGGAAATATCATCTTTATGTTTGGTAACAAATTTAGTCTACAAATAAAGATATTACATCATTTTTCGTCTATCTTGTATCATCTAGTGAAATTAAAACTACATAAGAATTTCTTGAACAGAATTGAGTGGATTGCATTAGATTGATGATTATTCTTTGTACAATAAATATCATGAAAGTTTTTACATAATAGTTTTTGTCTAACACACTATGATAGAGGTTAAAGTTGAACTCTCATCATGTTACTTCTTTGTCTCCTTCTATTCTGACTACAACCGCTCTGACCGTAAGACGATGGTCAATCATGGTTGGGCTAAGTTATTTCTTCTGAAGTCCCTCTAGACCTCTGGTTTACTAGATCCTTCTGATGACTAGGCCGAGACACCATTCCTTTACTTGTGTCTCCACGAAGTCTCAAGACGATTAGGTCGAGTCACCATTTCTTAAAGGCTTAGTGAGTCTCCCCCTGGTTGTTTATTATATAATTCATGTATCACAACAAGATAAACACAGGAAAGCGAGATATAAATATATATATATATATATATATATATATATATATATATATATATATATATATATATATATATAATAACATTGCATTAATTTAATTAAATATGAGAGTAAATTTGAGTTTTATAAAACATGGATGCATTCCATAACATTTTGTGATATCATCACACAACTCATCTGAAACAACTTCAGGAATAACGTATGGGAAATAATAATCTCCAAAAATATTTGGAAGAAAGAAGTTTAATGAAGTCATTCATATTATCATTCTTCATTTATACTGTGTAAAGAAACACAGAGAGAATGATAATGATAATTATAATAAATAGATAAATAAGGCAATCTAATGACTAGTAAGAATAGATAAGCATGTGAACTTATCAAACCCATCATTAACACTTCAACTCATCTCAATCTCCAAGAAATCAAATCCTCCATTAAATGTCAATAACCAAAAAATCATGGTCATGAGGCCTTTTCTCTCATAAGGAAAATAATAATATTTATTAGTAAAGATTATCAATGACATTTCTGCAGTAAAGTTTCAAAGTTAAAAAGAATTCAAAATATAAGTTATAAAATCAATTTATCTCATAAAATGAAAAAAAAAATCTGAGAATGATCATAAAATAGATTTCCAATAAAACATTGAGAAAAAATTATTTTCAGGGTTGTGAGCTTAGGAGTACCTTTTTTATATATATATATATATATATATATATATATATATATATATATATATATATATATATATCTTTTTCCTATGGAGTTTTGAAGCAGAGTTTCCTCTACCAATGGTTCTCTACCAATGGTTTCTTACACAAGTTTTTCTTATACTTTTTTTTTTCATTAAACACTTCATTTATAGAGAGGCCATGAGTAATTACTATTTACTTTCAAGCATATGGTTGTAATTAAATTGATCCTTTCCAATCTAGTTTGAATTTAGTTATAAAAAGATAAGTAGGAAGATGTGAAATATCTTTGGTGAATAGTAGGAAATGGGTTCTGCATATTCATTGTTACCTGTAATAATGTTTGTGAAGAGATATTTACTTAGACTTTTCTAGTCTTTTTGTGAAATAGTCCTTATTCTTTAAACTTGTCAAATCACGGTAAAATTCTAATAACTCCTTGTAAATAGAGGAAACTTATTATCACTGATTCGTCTAAATCGTCTATAGGCAATGGTTACTTCATTCTTCCAATGCCTTGTTCCAGTTTGTATCATCTAAGGTTTCTTAAATTAGATCTAGAGACTAGACCATCAACACATAATTAGTCCACATTATAAATTTATACTAGATAAACTCTTCATATTTTGTGTTTAAAGTCCTTTCCCTTTATCCTCTAACTTCAATATTTATTGTCTGACAACTTACCAACTAGAAATTTGACCCTCCATAATTATTGTCTTTGTTGACAACATACATTCTATTAGAGACTTACCATCTATCTTCTGATCCCCTAATAGATAGTTTTTGTGAAGGTATGAATAGACTAATTTTAGACCAAAACCAAAAGTTTAGGAAAGGTGTATACCTTCAAGCTTCAAGTCCAGCATCACTTGAAACATATCCTTTTTAATATATTTTAGGTGTTCCTCTTTTGGTCTTAGACATTCAAATTGTATTTTTTTAATTCTATATTAAAATGGTCAAACTTACAAGAAAAGTTAGGTCATTTATAAATATAGAACCATTTGTCTCATATATAACTTATCTTTGCAAAATGACAATTGAATTATTCTCAAAATCATTTTTCTACTCTAAAGTCGTGAAAATAATATATTTATTTTTTTCTATTTTAGGTCAAACTAAGGTCCTTCTTAAACTTAACAAATTTAATAATTTTCAATATTTACTTGAAATTTCTACTTGAGAGTGGATTCCACCTTACGATTTTATATCTTGAAATAATTAATTATAATATAAAAGGATTGAGAAGAGTCATTATCTTTCATTGTATTCTATAATTTTTTACGAGTTTTAAACACAACTTTTATCCTTGCACCAAATCCCTATTTGTGTCACATTGGACTGGTTTATTTGTATTTCTTTTTTAAATAAAATATTTAAAATAATTTTTTTAACGTATTTGTCTAATTAAATAAGTAACTTTTTGCATATTTTAATAATGCTTCTTGAATAACTGATTTTTAAATTAAAATAAAGTTTTATGTCACATATTATATATATATATATATATATATATATTAAATTTTAAATTAATGTTTTATTTTCTCTCAAATCAAAAAGGCCATTTGACATACGTTCAAATCAAAAAGACCATTTGACATACGAAACAGCTTGAGCTTTGTGTTAGGAATGCAAGCCAAAAATACACTAATATATTATATTAATTAACTATATATTAAAATTGATTATTATCATTATTTATAATGAATTGTAATCATAATGAACTTTTTCTTCAATAAATTATTGAATAAATAAAATGTTGCAAATGATCTTAAGGATATAAACTAATGTCAGTTCCTCAACAGATTTAGCAAATACTTTTTTGTTATCTGAAATTATATAAAAATTAGTATAAACCATTTTACTCGAAAGGCAGCTAAAATGCTAAAACTTCGGCTGTATCAGATACCCTTTATAAAGAAATTGACTATGGTCCAGTCCCGAAATAAACAAATTACATTACATTCTTGAAAGGAATTCTAAATACCTAATCAACGTAATGAAATTTACAAAAAAAAAAAAAGTGAAATCAAACTCCATCATACTTAAAAAGTAAATAAAAGTTGAAAATAACCATAACATGTATGGGAATCAAAATTGAAGTGCGTGAAAAAATGATGCTGGAAAACCCGCATTTGAACATCCCAACCGTAAGATGTATAAAACATCCCCAAAACAAGATAAGAAGCAAATGAACAACGTTGGCCCAAGCTATATCCATCCAAGCACACAACAGTGACAATTTACAGGAAAAACAAAATACATTTCAAAGCAGAACTTAGGTTCTGAAACTATCAAATGGACTGTTGACGTCCACCGTACTAAACCAACCATTAATTGTTGTCATCGTCATCATTTATCCAACTGTTATCATCTTCTTCGACCAGCTTGTAGACGCTGAAATGGTTGACCCTGATCTTCCACTCTCCTTTAGTGGGATCATATGATACAAATTCAGCACCTTGGTCCTCAGCCTTTCTCTTGAGCATCTCCTTGTATTTCTCAATCTTTGGTCCTTCTGTATACTGATGTCTAGTTTTTTTGTCGAAACATTTAATGTTGAGTAGTGTCACCTCAGCAGGCTTATTCAGACCTTGTCCAACAGGAGGTTTCTTTGAATCATCCATGTATACAATCACCTCCCTGTTGTTAAACTGAATAAGGGATTCCAAATCAAGCCCTCGTACATCCGTCTCACCCAAGAATCTAATGCTGCCATAGCCTTGCCTTCCAACCACGAAATCCTTCACATGACTGCAGAATCCTGGTTCGGCTCTTTCCTTGGCAGCCAATTCGTGTATCCTAGGCAGTGTATAGTAATCAGATCGCCGCAGTTTTGGCATTAGTGCCTCAACGTCAGCTCCATGCTCATATACAATGGCAGCCTCGCCAGCTCTGTGACCACTGAGGGTTTTGTACATGTCTGCCTTTTGTGAAGAATGATCTTCATTGCCCCCGTTGGATGTTGGCTTTGTCGCTATATACTGACCTTGCTCCTTAACAAAACCGTTTTCAACAGCAATCTCTGCAATCATTCACAAAAATTATGCCACGAATTAAAAAGCACAAAAATGGGACAAAAGTAGCATTTTAATTATCCCTCATTTATAAATTAGTTTAGTCACAACACTTGCATTACCATCGACAGCACAACCTAATTCCAATAAATGCAAAAATCGTTCTTAAAGAAGATCAATATACTAGAGCTATATTATATAAATAAATTAAATACTAAAAATTAATAAGGAGCACGTACTATCTTTATCTTTATCCTGTGAACTGGTTCTATCAGGCGGTGTTACACTTGCCTCTTTAGAGATATTTCCTGAAAATGGCATTTGAAAAAAAAAGGACATTTTGTCAGCACATTTTGTGGCAAGGTTTTCTAATTAAAAAGTATATCTAAAACATTAAGATAATTAGATAAGTTCATTGAAAAAAATAGTCTGAGTAGCTTTAGAATATATACATATAAAGTAAATTACTCTATCTACAGTCGCAGTATTTCGAAATTACTCATCCAGAAGATTTTCAAAAACAAATTGAAAACACTGGTACACAAATCTTTGGTTGGAAAACATTATATAATCAACGTACTGAATGAATACTCTCTATTCCTACAACTCAAGTAGGGGAAAGATAGAACACTAAATATAATCAAGATATTACCATTCTCATTCACGGGTATGGATCTATCCTTAAAAGTCAATGCCTTCTCAGAAGCCTTTGCCGGCCACTGCTCCATGGGACAAATGATCAATGCCCGCGGATTTTCCCTAGGAATGAACAGAGCGTCAGCTTTAGGTGTCGTTGTAGTATCTTCATCATCACTAAAGAATGGAACCTGCAAGAGAGTAGAGAAGTTAAGACACACCATATTCAACTATCCATGAAAGATTATCCCACTAGAAACCTAGATTGAATGAAAAAAAAAAAAAGCTACAAATACTAACCCTTGGACCATCATTCTTAGAATGATATTTCCTGACAGGAAGCCTTATTCTTCTTTGTGAGAGATGCCGAGATGTTAATAAAGACGATATTCGAACAGGAGCAGGCTTGTCTAGTGCCTGAAATTACGTGTCATTGAACTCATTACCTTTAATTAAAACTCAATTGCTGACCACAGTTTGGATAGTCAGAAGGTTCAGTAATTTTTTTAGCCTTAGATTGGCATAAAAATCAACGAAATCAAAAGTTAAAACCAAGAAAGTGCAATTACAGGCATGCTAGAAATTCCATATTGAATTGAAGGAGTGGTTCCAACTCGACCAATTGACATCTGAGGCATTGCAGGAAGTGTTCCAAATGGATTTGTATTCGGAACTGCTTGTACAGCCACAGAACTCTGGGTAGAAGACCTGTGAAACAAAAAAACATAATGAAAACAGCAACTACAATATCCAAACACATTCAGAAGACATTTCATATTAAAACAAATTGGCTCTAATAACAATACACATACGATAATCCTATATACATATACAAAGAGTATCCTCCAATTTTTCTTTAGTAACTGATATTAGGGAAATACAGCTCCCGCACTTTCAAGAGGATTGAAGACACAGGCAACTCTATCTTCTCATTTGTATCCTTAAGCTATAGTGACAGATTTATATAGAGCCAATACTTGACTAAAATAGGACTAATGGTGCTTTTCAAGATATTCCAACACAACATAACGTAAATATGTAAATTCTTGGAGCATGACCGTAAGGGAGGGAATATAATTTGATGCTTAAAGGAAGAATTTGTTACCATAACTTTTGCTATAGTAGCGCATAGCAACCTCAGCAACACTCCCCAAAATTGCTATAACGAGATAGCGGATTGTAGGATGGCCACTATTCTATTTTGTTTTCACATATACACTTTATAATATTTAATGTTCTTACTTCTTACTACTCCCTCCTACCTAAGTAAAATACATAGTTTTGAAATTTTATTGTCTCCTTTAAAAAACTTTACTCTAACCATCTATTGCACTAATTATATTTTGACCAAAATACCCTTAATAATTTTAGCCCATAAACAATAAATAATGTCAATTGTCCATTTCTCTCTCATACGAAGATTTGGAGAAAATTAATAGTGTACTCTTATCACAATTCTCTCTCTATTATTAGTTATTTAGGTGAAAACTAATTAAATGGAAAAATTATTAGACAGTCCCAATACTAGTAAAGGTTTTATAGGAAAAATATTTTAAAATACAGACAAATTTATCTCAATTAACTAAAATAACCAACTTAATATGCGTGAATTAATTATCTATTAGAGAGTATTATATATTACATTAAAATTCTATTTAATTATATGCTTCTGCTAATGTATAATTACGTATGATCAGTACTAATGTTATATAGTTGTCTCTATCCTATAATAAATTTCTATATTTCCTATATTTTTCAAATATTATAGATTATATAATAGTTTAATACACTATTAATAAAAAAACAGCAAAACATTCCTTCTTAGTTGCAGGACTGTCTGGGGCGGGATTGGCTTGATTTGGGGTCCAGGCTTAACCCACTTCTCACCTGAAAACCCTATTACTTTTGCTACTCAGTCGTCATCCCCTCTCAACAAGGAAAGAAGTAGCTTCATTCTACCATTAGCAGTCACCCACTCAAAAAATAAATGAAAAAAAAAAATAAGCAAAAATAGCTCCTTTCTCCCATCAATCACCACCTCCACCTCTCAAGTAATAACTTGCAGAACAGAGGTTGTGCGGTGACAGCACAAGCCGCAGGTCTGTCCAGGGAAGGCACAGGTAGCAGAGGCTGTCCAGTGGCAGCGCAAACAACAGACAGCAGCTATGAAGCCCACAAAGTGCCATAATTTTACACGTGTTATATGTTTCTCCAGCCACGATGACCATTAATGATGCCATGACCCTTACAGAAGTGACCAGGAGTTGTGCTGCAACATAACACTACGTGCAATAGCACAATTGCTTTGATCATACTACTCCCTCCATTTCAGTGTGTCCATTAAGGTTTTGATAATTTTTCAAATTGACGCCATTTCCTTCTTCAATGTAATAATTACAGTTTTATTCCAATATTATCCTTCATAAATACTAACACTAATCTGAATTATGTCATTATTAGCCACAAACCAATTAGGTGGGGGAGAATATTGCTCAGCAACCACTTGTTTATAGCAAGCTACAACCAATTAATTGAGCGACCAACCTTTAAGACTGTTTTCATGATCAGGATCTGGTATGATAGGATACAAGGATAAGAACAAAATAAAGAATAACCACATCCAACATTTGGTGTGCATCATGGTAAAAATTGGATAACTATTGTGGTAGTGGTGTGATGATGGTGAAAACAATGGTATAGTAATGACAATGACAATAATAAGATGGTAACAACAATGATGGTGGTATTGATAAAAATGGTGACAACAACAAAAGTCATAATGAGATGATGGTGGCCTTAACAAAGATGGTGAATGGTACGAACAATAGAGAAAATGGTGATGGTTGTTATGAGGACTTGAGTGGGAATGGTGGTGGTGAAAATGTATTGATAGTTGATGACACAAAATATAATGACGGTAAGAATGATGGAAATGGTAACATAAGTTCATAAAAATGGTAGAAGTTGTAGCATAAGTTTTGACAAAATATAAGTTGTAGCATAAGTTTTGAAAAAATTGGTGGAAATGGTATTTGGCACATGATGGTGGTGGTGGTGGTTGTTGTGATAGAGATGATGATAATCATTATAGTGAAGACAATGAATATGAGGTGGTAGAGGTAACAACAATGAAAGTAATGGTGAGGGTGGTGGCAATGGCAACGACAATAAGAACAGTGATGACAGATAATTATGATGATAGTAGTTCTAATGAAGGTGGGGTGGGGTGAAAATAAGACGAAGGTCAAATATCCTATATTGTTACTTTCTAACACGACTTCCCCCTCTAGACAAAAAATGCACTATAACAATAGGATAAGATAGAGAATAAGATCAGCAAAGCATATCCTGTCGATGCAACAAACAATTGATTATAATAGGATAAAATATTTATCTTATTATATCCTGACCACCAAATGGGTTGTTAGAGTCTTTTGTATTTACAAAACAAGTAGTGTTGAGTGAGCTTATAGAAAGATGAAATTCTTGTCAATTTAATTGCACAACAACTACAAAAGAATGAAATAGAGAATAGTGTACGGACATTTTAGTAAGAATTTCCTATTCACTACCTAATTTATTGTTTTTCTTAGTATGTGTTAGAAATCTTCTTAAATGAACAAATAAAATGAAATGGAGAATGATTAATGCAAAGTATTTCTTTCTTAAATTCATGTTGCCCTATTTAGGTCATATATCTTGCATATTTAAGAATTTCATGAATCCATGACATATCAATATTTGTGATATTAACTTTGTGGGGGCTTCTTATGTCAAAACTCAAAAGTCACAGCCCGTTGGTCACCTCCAAAGGGTAAAAACAACTTGAATTAAATGCAAGACTTAAGCTAATTGTAACTTACGCAAGTCCAAAATTATTCTGACCAAATAGGCCTGGAGTGCCACCGAAGCTGCTTGCACCCGCTAATAAAATAGTCATTCAAAACATTAATCCTTTAATCATTGCATGAAACAAAACAAACAGTAGTATATGCGCAAGATAACTTAATGAACTGACCAGGTTGTGTCTGGCCAAAGCTGCTAAAGCCAAAAGCACCACTCGACTGAGCAGGTTGTGCAGGTTGAAAAGGTGTTGAAATGGACGGCTGCAGGTATGAAAGTCAAAGAACAAAAGTATTAGAAATTCAAAATAAAGTACACACTTGAGCATTTAGCATCTCATATAGGGAAACCCTGCCTAATGGATATGGCTTTATTGTTGTTCTGTACTACTACTCATCATTATATGCAATATTTACAGAAATAGTAACAGAATACTTACATAACCGAATTAGTATAATGTTCATTAAGTTTGTAGAGTACAAGCTCACATATGACTCCAAATTATCTTGGCTCATAAACAGTGATTTTAAAGAAAAATATTGTATGCAAATGCATTATTGATTACCAAATGCAAATGAAATTACATACCGCTGTTTGACCAAAACCTGTAAGATTACTAGAAGTGAGTGATGCACTTGACGAGAAAATACTTCCAACAAGCCCAGAAGATGGTGAATTAAACAAACTTGATTGACTAAAAGGTGTAGTCTGCCCAAAGGGGGAGGTATTCTGTCCAAAAGCAGAACCTGTCTGTGCAATTGGAGGGGCTGCAGAACTAAATAATGGGGATGACTGTGTATTGCCAAAAATACCTGAGCCAAATGGCGAAGAGGTAGCCTGAGCAGGAGCAGTATTAAACAGGGATGGGGATTGTCCAAAGCTGGGGGTTGAAGAAGAGTTAGCTCCAAATGGAGATGGGGTCGAACCAAAAATAGAGGGTGTTGGTGCTGGTGCTGATGTTGAAGAACCAAAAGCTGATGAACTGAAGGCAGGAGCAGCAGAAGTTCCAAATCCAGAAGAAAAGGGGGAACTCTTTGGGGCAAACGGATTAGAATTAGGTGTTGTGGAAGAAAAAGGATTGGCTGATGATTGACCAAACACTGGAGAAGGAGAAAAGGCATTTGTCTGTGTTGTAGACGAACTGAAGCCTGCCAAACCAGTAGACTGACCAGAGGGAAGTGGTCCACCTAAATTATAGAAAAAATTAAGTCAAAATCATCATACTGCAATGAAAGCCAGAAGAATTATAAAAATGTTCATAATTATTAAATAAAAACCTTTGTCGCCCAATTGATAGTCCTCCCATCTTAGTTCCTCGTGGCTTTTTTCTTTGTAAACAGGCATGGCAGATATTGATTCCAATTTTGCAGTCTGTCCAGAGGTACCACTATCTGCTTCAGTTGTAGCTGTGTAACTAGCTACCCTACTTCCACCACGTTGCTGGCCTCCAAAACCTGGCTGTCCAATACCAGAATTTCCAAAGGCCGATGATGGAGTTTGAGATCCTGCAAGAGAAAATATTTGAAGATTACTTTCAACTACATTTACACAAGATACTATAGTGCCTAATATCTTTAATGTAGATATATAACATAGTGAAAATTCTAATGGTTCTTGAACTCACCAAATGCTGAACTCTGACCTCCAAAGGGTGAGGCGGTACTACCAAATGGACTGCTGCTACCAAATGCAGAAGAAGACTGACCAAAAGCCTGAGTGGATCCAAAACTAAATGCAGGCGTACTAGAGGCACCAAAAGCAGGAGTACTAGCGGCCCCAAATGGAGTACTTGAACTACCAAAAGCAGACGTGCTTGATGAACCAAACATAGGGTTACTTGAAGCCCCAAAGGCTCCCCCACCACCAAATACGGGAGCACTTGACACCCCAAATGCACTCCCTGTGCTACCAAAAGTTGGACTAGAGGTGGAACCAAAAGCAGGGGTGCTAGTTGCACCAAATGCAGGGCTGCTTGTAGCACCAAACGCAGGGGTGCTAGTTGCACCAAATGCTGGCGTGCTCGAGGCACCAAATGCAGGAGTGCTCGAAGCACCAAATGCAGGAGTGCTTGTAGCACCAAATGCAGGAGTGCTTGTAGCACCAAACGCTGGAGTGCTTGTAGCTCCAAATGCAGGCTGAGATGATCCACCAAAAGGGGTTGAGGAACCAAATATGCTGCTTCCAAAAGCTGGTTGTGATTGCTGTGTGGCACCAAATGGACTTGTTTGAGTAGGAGTAGATCCAAAACCTCCAAAAGCAGGCTTCTGACCAAAAACTGATGACCCTATAAACCAAGAAAATCAATTCTCAAATTGAACCACAAAACTGTCCCGATAACTTAATAAAAAGAAAAGAAGACACCAAGTTAAATGATACTAAAGAACTCAGGAATTCAATGAATAACCTGGATTAAAAAAATTGATATAATTTTCAGCTTTCAGAAAGAAATAAATGAAGACAATCTAATGAACAAACAAGAAAAACAACCTGTAAACAAAATGAAAAAAAAAAAAGAACCATGCACTCATACCACCAAATGACGACGATGAGCTACCAAAAGCAGGAGTCGAAGAAGACCCAAAAGCGGGCACGGAACTACCGAAAGCAGGTGACGATGAAGCCCCAAAAGCTGTATTGGAAGCAAACGGAGAAGACGGTTGAGCCGCACCAAATACCCCAGTGGATGTACCTCCGAACATGGAACTGCCAGTTTGCGAACCAAATGGACTCGTACTACCAAACGGCTTAGGGGCAAACGGATTGGTACTTGAATTACTCTGTCCAAAAACTGATTGAGAGCCAAAAGGGCTCGACGAAGACTGCCCAAAAGCTGTCGAAAGAATAACTCCAATTTATCAACGGGTTGCGAAAGTAATCAATAAGCAAACAAACACCATCCCCACCCTTCACGCACACTAAACACCAAACAACAAAACCAGCAAAGAACAAAAATAATAACAACAATAACAAACGATAAAACAATCATTCTCCAAAGCAACCACAACACTCGCAGAAACACGCAGTTTCCCTAATACCAAGAACGCAAGACATCACGAATTAACGCAGCGGAGAAAATACTTACGGTTCGAACCAAACATCGTTAGAAGCAAGGTAGTAACAACCGCGATCTGAATCGAAGAATGTTACGCCTTGGCGATTGTGCTACCTATCCACGAGTTAGATCACGAGCGAGCAGGATCTTCGTTTGGCGGAATCGTGAAAAATCACGGCATGACGTGATTTCGCGAGTCGCTCTGCGAAAGAAAGAAGAAGAAAAACATGGTCAGGTTCGAGAATCTTATTTTGTTAGCGCAAGAAACCCTAATTCGCCAAGAAATAGGAACATTCGAAGTTACGAACCCTCTCTCTCTGTTGGACGCAAAATGGAAGAACAAGGAGGAGGGGACTGATGATCGGAGAAGAAGCAAGGGTTTTTCTTTCGTTTTTTTGTGATAAGTTTAGTGGGTGATGAGAAGAAACGAAACGATAGTTTTTGGATGAAACAAGTGATGGGCCTGCATCTAAATAGGCCCAATTGTGAAAGCCGCGTAGCTTAAAAATTCCGCTGGAAATAAAAACAGAAACATTGTTGGGATTACTCATTGTTGGAAGGATATTTTCTTTATTTTTTTAATTTTCGAGTGAAGTCAGCTTTTTTTTTTTAATAATGAAACAATAATTAATGAGTGTTCATTTCTAAAAGTATAATAAAAATTATAATAGGTCAAAGGATATTTAGAATTTTTTTCGGAGCATATCATGTAATACCCTCGTAAAATCACATTTTTACTGTAAAGCCAACAAACGACCTATACAAAAGTATTTAATTTAATATTTGAAAATACAACTTAAATATGCCCAAAATATATACAAATGCATTTTTTTATAAAGAAAATAGAGTTTCAAGTATATTTTAGTCTTTTCGAGATGTTATTAAAGTAAATTTTCAACAACTATATTTTAGTCTTTTCAAAATGTTATTAAAATAAATTTTCAACAAGAGAAAACTGTAAATAAAAAAAAAAAGAACATTCTTAATTAGAAATCAATAAACAATTCAATTCCACCAATCACAACACATTTAAAAATTTACAGATGACACATAGATTTATATATCAAAAAATATTTAACAACTCAAGTCGCACATCTACATATGTCACAATGGATAAGAATTTTCTCATCAACTTCTAACTATATGATATCTTATCTTAGGTGACTTAAATTATCAATGAAGCAAGAGGGTCTTTCGTATAACATAGGTGTCTTTACTTAATACACAACTCAAATAATAGTTCACATATCATCACATATTTTTAATCCCAAATTCATACCATTTTTATCATTCTCAAGAATCATTTTCATATAACATAATTCATTTAAACAAAACCACAAATCAATTAAATATACAAATTAATATTCCATTTGCATTCATATTAAACATTCACTTTCAGTTCATTAAAGAGATAAAAAGAGAAGAAAAGAAATAATGGAAGAAAATTGTCTTCCTTGAACGAAAATTTCTTCTTTTGAACAAAACTCTAGCCAAGAGCAAAGGTTGAGTTTCAACTCTATTTTCACTTGAGTAAAAATATAGCCAACAACTATATATCTCAACACAGAGTACGAGGTTTCAAGCATTTTAAAACAATCTTATATTAACCAAAAACTCAAATAATATTCTCACTTAATTCTAAACATTCAAATTATTTTCAAATAATGCTTAATCCCTACCTATAAATTAAGATATTGTAATAAAGTCACATTCACATCCAAATCATTTATTCTAAGATTATGTGAAAAATATAAATAGTGTCCTTTATTTATAATTACTTTCTCTAAATAACGTCCAACTCAAGTTGGATAACCACTTAACATCTAGAAACCTAGAACAAAGTATTCAAATATAACAAGATTTATGTATAAGCTTATTCAAGTTGAGAGAATCAATTTTCTCAACTAACCTCACCAAAATTGATCACAAATCCCAAAAATTGGAATAAAATAAAAAATCTTCACAACAAATAGGAACTTATTTTGATTAAAAGTTTGATCGGTTAAAAATAATCCTTACTTTTTAGCTGCTACAAGGTAAAATCAAATTTAAAAAAAAATAGGTTTGGAGGAATAAAATTAAAAGGTAAAAGAGAATTTCTTAAGAGAGAAAAAATAATTTTTTTTATCCCAAAGAGAGAAGAGCAGTGGGTTTTGCAATTGTAGTTCTTAATTTGATATAGTTTACTCACTTTAATTAATAAAATAAAAAACTTTTTTAAGAAGAAGTAGATAATTGTTTATAGTTTTTCTTCTTTCTAAAACATATAATTTTATCATTTTATAAATTATTTATAATATTTATAAATAAATGAAAGCATATTTAATATATATATATATATATATATATATATATATATATATATATTTTTTTTTTTATTATGTGATATTAATTAAGACCCCAACTTTTATGTTTATGATATTAATTAAGACTTGAACTTTTATGATTATGATAATTTTGTTAGATGTTTTTTTATAAAAGTATATTATCAAAAGTAATATTTTTTAAGTGTGTTATAACCTAACGTTCTTAGTTTATTTTTTTTATTATGTCAATAAAAATCTTCTTTTTTTTATTCTTTATCAGTTTTTAAAAATATTTTATGTATAAGTTATATCTTTCTTTTATAAAATTTTGTAGTATATAGGTTTAAGTTTATTTTTTAAGTTCGTTTTTTAAGTCAAAGACGGATTATAGAAATCTTAATATCAATATGTTTATAGATAACAAGAGCTTTAATCTATGGAGAATGAAGATGAGAGTTTTTTAAGTTCAAGAAGAGTTGGAACAAACTCTTGAAGAAGAAAAAGAAATTGTCTTTTAACTCTTTAGAAGAAGATGAAGGGTGTTTTCAATAAAATTATAAAGTCTTTACATGAGTAGGTTCTTAGAGAAAATAGAAAGGTGAAGATAACTTGTATGTGAAAATCTTTGGCCAATATGTTATTCTTCAAATAAAAAAGTATATATTTTCAAGATGTTGGTAGGAAAGGGATTGGAAGATCACCTAGATAGTTTCAACTAAGATCATTTATGATTTAGAAAACCTTGAAAATTAATGAAGAAGATCAAGCTTTGGTATTTCTCAAGTTGTTACCAAGTAAAATTGATAGTCTATTAGACACACACATGAGGCAAGGATTATCATTAGAGGTGGTGCAAGTTACTTGTTCTAAAAGAAATTGAAAAGAAAATATGACAAAAAAGATGAACATGATGTTGAAGAATTAAAAATAAGAGATGAGACCAAGAAAAATATTTTAAGAGCAATAAGGTATCAAGATTAAAGCCAATGATTGAAAAAAAGGAAGAAATGCTTCATTTATGGGAATGAATGTTGATGTTCTCTAAATAGTGTGAGAGTATTGAGGTTGTATCTATTTCAAAACAAAAAACTTAACCATATTGGGTTCTTGATTCATGACAAACATCTCATACACATCATAATAAGAACTAGTTTATCTCTTTATTAGAAAGTCATAGAGGGCAAGTCCTACTAGGCAATAACAAGGCTTGTAAAGTGATAGTAATTAAACTTGTAAAGCTTAAACTTGTAAATGATCATAAGAAGTGAGAGGTGTACTTAACTTGAAGTAAAATTAAATATTTTTGCATATTCTATAAGTAAGGACATGTGTAAAGTTAAATATGGAGGTTTAGAGACCCTAAAAGTTCTCACGATGTTAATGAAAGGAAAGTTATAATGTTGTAAACGAAATAAAATAAAGGTTAGTTAGGTTTTTATATTTGTTAATGATTTTCCACTTTTGATCTACAATTGTTATTGTTTCCTCCTTTTACCCGCATCTATATGGCTCATGCTTTCAGATCTTAGAAAAAGACAAAGTAACTAACATTTATTATTATTGCTTATCATTCAAAGAAACTTTTTATTACATTTCTAATTATTTATGGGGACCATCAAGAGTTGTATAATGGAGTAAGATATTTCCTATACATCATTGAAGTTTTCTCCAGAAATACATAGATTGTGTTCTTAAGAATGTGGAGTCTTTTGCAAAGTCTAAAAAATTAAAGGTCAAAAAGTTCACAAAAGTAATGTTTTGACTTCAATTATGAATAATAGGATCAGTTTTGTTAGAAAATGAAATAACAAGCACAAAAAAGTTAGAGGAACATCTCAATAGAATAAGCATATTGAAAGAATAAATTAAATAAATATAGAAAGATTCAAGTATATATTGTCTAATATTATTTGTTTTTTTATATCTTTGGGCTAATGTTGTGATAATTATGGCATATTTGATAAATAAATTTTCATTTATTGTCATTAGTATAATTTTAGAAGAGATGTGGAATGGTCACCCTTCAAGCCTTGAAAACTTTAGAATTTTAAATTGTGTAGCATGCTTGTATAAAGCCAATGCATAGTTCAATAAACTAGTAACATGAAGTTGAAAATCAAAAGAAAATGATGGTATTATTGAACAAATTTTTCAATATTATCTTCTTACTAAAGATAGAGAAAGATGAATTAGCTAATCACCAGTTAAGTTTGGCTGTGTTCACATGGTTACTTGTGCACTCATCTTGCAAATGGGATTGAAGAAAATGTGCCTATAAGTTGTGAGAAAGCTTTAAATAGCAAATCATCTCAAAATTGGATTGTTAATATGAATAAAAAAATTAAGTTCCTTGCATAAAAATGACATTTGGATCAAGGTAAAAGTGGTGTGATCATAGGCTATAAAACAATATACAAGAGAAAGATATTAAAGACTCAAACAATCTAGTCTCCACCAATTTAGATATATTTGACATCATGACATTATTTCTTTTGATAATGATAAATAATACTAAATTTTAAAGTACTAAAATTTAATTAAGAGATATCTAAGTAAAAGTAAATACATAGTAACTTTTCAATTCAACTAAAATACTAAAATAGTATTAGGTAAGATGATCTTTTTATGTTCAATAACATAACACTCTCTTACATTCATATACTCATAGTAATATTTCACAAATTTAGACAAAATAAGAAAATTTATAATATTCAATTTAACTAAATGTTAAAAATGAATACAACTAATAAAAATATTTTAACATATTTCTCAATACTTTTATTAACTTTTAATATACTAATTTGTCCTATTGGCTTGATTTCAATTTTCATCTATTTAACATTTTGATTCCTTTTTTACCAAGAGACTCAACCTAGAAGAGTTTTGCTTTTCTTCATATTCTTCTCTTCAATCCCAAGTGAGTTTATTGACTATAGAAGTGAGAAAATTATTAGAAGACTCACCAACCTTGTAACCATTTTAAGATAATCTTATGCTCATTATGTAGCATTGAAAACAAAGTTATAATAGAAAAGTTGATGCTTGTTTTTATGTTATATTTTATAAATATTGAGCAAAATCTCTGGTAAGCATATATTTTATTTTCTTTAGTAGTTTCGTATTTTCTAACTATTGTAAGGACACTTTATTGGATTATCTAGCAATCTCAACACATTATAAAGTTGCTTGTTTTATTTAAATTTTTAGGTTGGATATGATTTTCAAACATTTGGGTGAAACTTTTTTTCTCTAGTTTCCTTCATGATAAATATACAATTCATTATTTTTACTTTTTTAAATTTGTCGAAGTTAATTTACTAATAAAAAGACACGTAACTTAAATTATAATTTTACAATATAAATTGTATTAGATTAAAATCTTCATTAACATATCTTATTATATAAATTTATAAAATATAGAAAAAAGTCCAAGTGCACCACAATACACATTTACGAATATAATTCATAGTAATATATAATATACTAAATGAAAATTTTAAAAACAATCAAAATATATAAAAACCTCATATTCTACCACCACTTTCAAATATAATCAAAACTCATGCATCAATACCACAATATTAAAGTAAAATTTATATTAAAACAGAATACTACAATAACTAAGTAAAATTTACATTAAAACAAAATATGAATATCATATACCTCTCACAATGTGAAAAATTATGAAAAGAAAATAGAGGTTTAGACAGAAGAATATTTAGAATCAATTTGAGTTGTAATAAAGATAAGAGTGAGGTAGTTAACATTCATATTATAAGTAGAATATATATATATATATATATATATATAGAGAGAGAGAGAGAGAGATAGAGAGATTTTTTTAAAAAGACCTTTTTACCTAATTAACATTTTTTTAGTTTATATTTTCCTCAATAGTACTTTTTATTTTTTATTTTCCTCAATAGACTCTTTATTTTTTAATTCTTGAAATAACATTTTTTTATTTTTTTATTCTTTAATTAATATGTACATTAATTATGATTATTTTTTTATGATTTTGTAATTGTATTTTATTATAATAATTTACTGGTTGTAGTTTTGTATTAAAAATTGATATTGGAAGAAAAAGTTATAATAAATTATAAAATTGTTATTTGAATTAAAATTTGTATTTTTCATTTGTTCAAAATATATCTAAATAATTAATAGCAAAAATAAAATAAAATTGTTAAATTATTTTTGCAAATAAATATTAATTAAATGGTTTAAAAATTTTAAATAAAATTTAATTTATTTATGAATTGCTTTTAAATATTATGTTTATTACTTAAAAATTGTTAATTATTGAAACAATGCAATACACCTTAAACATAAAGAAAAAAATAAATGACAATCATATATTCACTAAATGGTTTAGTTAATAGTACACCAAATACTTTGTGTGAAATAAAACATAAATTTTATGTTTATCAAAACTCAAATTTTATCTTTATCAAAAAAATCAATTACATTTTTATGGAAAATCAAATTTTATCTTTATAAAAAATAAAATGATATCTTTAATGAAATATCAAATTTTATCTCTATCAAAAAGCAAATTCTATCTTTATCAAAAATCAAAATTTATCTTTATCACAAATCAAATTTTATCTTTGTCAAATTTTTATTTGATTTTTGTCATTAATTACTTAGATATTTTTTAAACAAACTAAAAGTACAAATTTTAATTAAAATAAAAATTTTATAATTAATTATAATTTTTTCTTCCAATATCAATTTTAATATAAAAATACAATCACAAAATTATTATAATTTATTATGCCAAATTTAAATTTATTATAAAATATAAAATAAATAATTATCATTTTCCTATTATAATTAATTAGTTTAAAAACCTATAAAAGATTTAATTTTATTTTCTTTGTATTCTTTGTTTTAAAATTTTAATTTAATTATTTTTACATTATTTTTTATCTTAATTTTAATAAACTAATAATCACAATTTTTAATAACTATTAAAAAAAATTGTTATTGCAGAAAATAAAAGAGTGCTATTTCAGAAATTAAAAAAAATAAAGAGTGTTATTAAGGGAAATAACAAATAAATGTGCTATTGAAGAAAATAAAAAACTAAAAATGTACTAATTAGGTAAAAAAAAAGTATTAAAAAAATAAGAGAAATAAGAGATGCATATTTAATTTGATTTTATTTTAATTGAATTAACTGATATTGAATCATATTCAATTTAATAAAAAGGGTAACTCTACATGAGAGTGAGAACTTTACATGATAAGAAACTCTTATAATTTTTAATTAGATTTGGAATTTGTTTTAAAATTTAATTTAATTGTATTAATTTTAATATCATGGTGTTACGACTGTTAACACATATGAAGTTAAAATTTAATTTCATTAACTTTTAATTAAAATTAGGTTTGAAATTAATACATTCATCCAAGAAGGTGCAGGGAACAATTAGAAAAAATGTGATCACATGTTTTTGCTTTTACTTTGAAGATTAGTAGTATCATGTTATTCCATGATCTTATTAAATTTGAATTTCATATAGCATGTACTATACTATGATTTTAAGATTAAAGCCTCCATCTTAACTACATTGGATATTAGTGTCTTACATAGTCCATGGTGATAGTTACTTTGAATTAAATGTGATAATATTTGAAACATTTAGTTTTTGGTATAATCAAATAAAATAAAATAAATAAGAGATGAGTACCTTAATTTAATTTTATTTTAATTGAACTAATTATATTGAAATACATTCAATTCAATCAAATAAGGAAAGTATATGAGAATAGACTCTTAATTTTTAATTTTAGATTTAGAATTTGTTTTAAAATTTAATTACATTAATTTTTAATGGAGTAGTATTACAGTTGTCAACGTATATGTAAAGGTAAAATTTAAGTGCATTAACTTTTTTGTTAAAATTATGTTTGAAGTTAATAAATTCACCCAAGAAGATAGATATAATATAAAAAAATAATATAATATTTGTAACATTTATTTTCTCATGTAATTAAATAAAATTAAATAAATAAAAGAAATAAGAGATAAAATACCTTAATTTCATTTTAGTTAAATTAATTAATAATGAAAGACGTTCAATCCAATAAAAAAGGGATGGGTACATGATAATCTTAATTTTTAATTTTTAATTAAAATTAAAATTTACTTTGAAATTTAATTACATTAATTTTAATTGGATAGTGTTACAATTGTCAATTCAAGATAATATTTATTTACATTAACTCTTAATTAAAATTAAGTTTGAAGATAATACATTCACATCTAGAAAGGTAGGTAAGATCTTACTATTCTATTAAAATCTCAATCTTAACTACCTACTTTGGATACTAATATCTTACATAGTCTATCCTGATATATATTTCTAATTAAATGTGAAAAATAATATATTTTTTGAAACATTTATTTCCTTATGTAATTAAACAAAATTAAATAAAATATTAAACTATTCTTTAATTAATTATTTTTAAAATAAATTATGTATAAAATATTTATTTGGGTTCAACTATTAAGCTTCCTTCTATGTATTCTTATTTGAAATAGAAAATCAAGATTACTTAATTCTTTATTTAAAAATTATTATGTAATAAAAATGTTTATTCAAGTCTGACAAGGATTAACATTCCTTCTCGTAATTTCATCTATATATCATACTTACATACTCCTGTCTATAAAAAAATTGGTAATGAAAATGTTTATTTAGATCCGACCAAGATTAACATTTTTCTACATATTTTTATTTATAATGAAACATTAGAATTGTATAGTTTTTGTTTATAAAAAGTATTTTGTGAGACCTAATAATTTTTTAGTTTTGAAATTTTAATATGGTTTTATATTTTTATAATTCATGTTATTGAAAGTATAAAAAAATATATACAAAAATTATACTTGAAACACTTATAAAATGATGTTTAAATACTAAATATGATATAAGGTATATGTTGCTACATATATTTAAATAATTTATTTTTAAATTCAATTACATTCAAATAATTAGATATTAAATATAAAATAATGCATAAAGTTATATATTCAATCAATTATTTATAAAATTTATGATGTTTTAAAATATTAAATATAAGAAGAAGTGTATGATTATATAAATATATGTAAAAAATGGGAAAATAATAAGAAGTGGCACAATTTAATTAAATTCTCAATTTTTTTAAATTAACCATTTGATTAGTAATGCTAAGCACATGATGTGAATCCAAAATCAATCCGACTAAAAGTTTTTATCTAATGTGTTATGTCAAACATAATTTGTAAATTTCTCTCAGTTTGGATATTTTCTATTTGTTCTGACTAAAGAAAAAATTGTGATTCTTTGGTATAAGACGGTACCTTATCATAATAAGGTTAGTTAAGTAGAGTATAGTTAAGGAGATATCTTTTTACATACACTTTTAACATGTTTCATTTGATAAAACATAAACCATTTTTCTATATAAAGACTTATAACTAATATGATTAGTTTAACATGTTATAAACACTTATTTTATCCTTATCAAAGGTCACATCAAATGTAAATTTCACAACTCAATAATAACTTATTTTCATGTTTAATTTAACAAGTGATTAGATTATAGTTTTAGTTTTTCATCAACTAATCTAGATGCAAACAAAAATAAATACTTAAATTTAAGAACATTTTGATAAAAATATTTTAATAAGTGTTCGCATTCCAACTCTCCTTTTCGGGCTAGTGCTTATGATAATAACATGTAATATAAAGCAGAAAAGAAAGAACGAGCATGTATACAACAATTTATACCAGTTCATCTATCTCACAACCTACATCTAGTTCTTGGCCAATTAGCGAAGTTCAACAAGGCTATTACGAAGTACACGTTGAGTATTCTTTAAGTCTGTAGTCACTTCTAGCCAACCCCTTCAATATTCTTGACACAAGCCACTTATGGCTTAATTAAGTATTCTTTGCTCAAACGACTTTTGACTAATTGAGTATTCTTTTATATTGTAGCCGCTCTTGGCTAACCCCGTCAAGGAGTAATCTTTACTCAAGCCACTATTGGTTGAACTGAGTATTCTTTGTCAAACAACCACTCCTAGCTAAGATATGGAGGTTTGATATTTCAATGATTAATATATCATTGGGTCCAAAGAGAAGGGAGAATTGTGTCTAACGACAAATTCAATGTTTAGACTTTCTCTCATAGTTCAGATCATCATGTTCTATAGGAAAGGTAGTGTCTTTTAACATATACAATAGTTGAATTCAATCTTCTAGATATTTGGATAAAATGTTTTCTATAAGTTTCTCTAAATCTTAATACTTTAGTCTTTTTTAAGCCTGAGGATCCTTATATTAAGCTATGAGGTGTGCTCAAACATCTGATCATCATATTTGTATATTGCAATCTCTACTCTACTGACTTAGAGGAGTGCTTTCGTTTGGGCAGCCTTTTAACATTACATGTCTTCTCCTTTCTCTATTCTTCTTTTGGATGAAATCCTTTTCATAAACTCTTTGAAGAAGGTAGCCATTAGGTAATTGTTTATGGTTGTTGAGCATCTTTAACTTTTGTTCATGTCCATTGGTTATTGCATTTAGTGCAACCTTGACCTTTGCTCATTTTTCTTCATGGCGTCCTTGATAGCTAATAATGTTTATCTCTCTAAGTAGTGTATCCTTTTGCACAAATTGGTGATTAACATACATCCTATACAAGACAAATAGTTGGGTTAGAGTTGTCAATCTCTTTGTGTCAGGAGGTCGATTGAAGGAAAGCAGTTTTAGCTAAGGTCTTGACAGATGTTTGATATTTGATTTTGAACGGACCTTTTTGGTATAAAGACATCATTTGCAAACATAGGATAAACGTATGGATATTTAATTTAAGTACAAAATTTGTTTAGTCTATATATATATATATATATAGTATAATGTATGATGCACATTTCATTTGTTCTTATGTGAGTCTTTATCATACTTTGAGAAAAAGATTACATAGTATTATATAGTCTATCAAATAAAACACTTGTGTCTTACATAATTTGTTATTTTTAAAACACTATTATCTTATGAATAAAGTGTGATCATACTTTATATTATTTAACTGTTTTAAAATGCTACTTCAAATTTTGAGGTGTTGGACTTTTATATATTAAAGGTCATCCGTACCATGTATTAATTAAATGATAAAATAATTACTTAATCTATTTATATGACCTTCTATCTATATATATATATATATATATATATATATATATATATATATATATATATATATATATATATATATATATACATCAGTCATTTAGATTTAGAATTTAGAATAAAGGCAATGAATAAAACACTCACCTAAAAGACAAAGTGCTTTATATTATATTGCCAATTATTTCATTTATTACCTTCCAAACTTAAATCAATAGTATTATACAAGCAACTGAAAACAAGCTTCCATATCAATAAACAATGAAATCAAAATAAATTGCGTGTGCGTCATATACACGCTAAACCTATCAGGTATGGACGAAACTCAACGTTGATTCTCCGTTTTGAACATGTCATGTATATTCAGATTAAAAATAGCTAGCTATGAAAAGCTGGTCTACCAACTATTTTTTTTAATATAATATTTTTTATTCATTTAAATTGTTTATCCTTCTTTTTATTTACTAATATATATATCTACTGTTTAGAGGCGAGAAAATCGACTTCTCACCATATTTTGGTTAAAATTTTAAAATTTAATGTACGAGAAATCATTTTTATCTTCAGCAACCAAGTTTTTATTGTTTTTTTAAATATATTTTTGAATCTTTTTATTTTTCTAAAATATTTTAGATTGAAATAAAATTTTAAAATTTTTATCATTTAACATTTTTATATTAATTTAAGTAATTAAGTTTTCTTCAATAAATATATAAATATTTTAATATTTGTAATTAATTAATTGTTTAAATTTTATTGATAAATATCAATATTTTAAAATTATCATTAATTTAAATTTTATAAAAAAAATATTTCATTTACTTTTTAAAATAAAGATTATGCAAACTTTTAAAATATTTTAGTTTTAACTTAAATTTAATATATATATGTGTGTGTATATATATATATATATGTATATATATGTATATATATATATATATGTATATATATATATATATATATATATATATATATATATATATATATGTGTGTGTGGGTGTGTGTGTTTTTTTTTTATATTTTAATTAATTTAAATATTTATTTTCTTTGATAAATACAAATATTTTAATATTTTTAATTCATTAAATTTTTTAATTTAGTAAATATAGATGTTTCATTATTTCTAATCTTTTAACTTTTTAAAATATTTTTTTTTGTAAATAATGAGATCTTATTCCATTTACTAGAAAACGTTTTTTTAATTTTAAATTATGGTAAATTTAAATTAATAGGCCCAATCGTGCAAGCCGCGTAGCTTAAAAATTCCGCGGGATAATAAAATAAAACATTATTGGATTGGCTTAAAATTTACGCTGGATAGAAAAATACAAACATTATTGGATTGGATTATTGACTATCGGAGGGATTAATAATCTAACAATATATAAAGCTATTGAAATATTTTTTTTTCATAAAAATATATATAAATGAAACATTTGTAATTAAAAAAACAAATAAAATATTCAATTCCATCAAATACATACATGCACAAAAATAATTTAAATTACACATGAATTTATATATAAAAAGATATTCAATAGATGAAATATCAACTAACTCATCTTATGAAAGATTTATATTAAATATGTCATATTAGAGATTGACATGTAATTCAAACCAAGACATAAAGATTAACAAACAAACTTAAAAATAATGATTAGGATAAGTTCATTACAATTTAAGTCATACATCTAAACATGTCATGATATGTCTTTTCTTAGCTTTTGATTACCTAACATCTTAATCTAGATGACTTAGAGTATTAGTGAAACAAAGGAACCTTTGTTATAATACATGTGTCTTTACTTAGCACGTAACTCAAATTGGTTCACATGTCATTCCAAATTTGTGAGCCCAAGTTCATATTATATTTATCATTCTCAACAATCCTTTTCATATAACATAACTCATTTAAAAAAATTACAAAACAATTAAATAAAAAAATTAATATTTTACTTACATTTATGTTAAATATTCATAATTAATTCATTAAAGAGACAAAAAGAAAAGAAAACAAAAAAATGAGCTTTAGCAAAGATTGTCTTGTTTGAGCGTTTTTTTTCAGTGAAAATCTAAATCAGAGTAAGGGTTGATTTTCAACTCTATTTTTACTTGGGCGAAAATATAGTCGAGAGAAAAGGTTGAGTTTTGGCTCTATTTTTGCTTAAGCAAAAATATTTTTCTTGAGAAAAAATATCAAAAGATTAACCTCATGGTCACAACATTTAGGATTTTATGCATTGTCATATTCCTCCTTAGTTTCATGTGCTTTCAATAATATTTACTATCTTTTTTACTTCATACTGTTTCTACCCTCTTTGATCATATAGTGTTTTTACTACTAGAGGATGTGTTGCTGGATTAGACGTTATGTTATCAAGTGCTAGACCAGATGATATATAAGTGCTGCACTAGACGATATGTTGTTAGACTAGACGATATGTTATATATCAAGTGTTGGACTCGATGACATGCTATCAATTGTTGGACTAAAGGACAAACCGTCCAATGGTCAACTTGACTAGACGCTAGAGTTATTCATTAATTCATGGGAAGAAAATAATGATACCAATCAGAATTCATTGTCTAAATTGGTAAGGTACTCAATTTGTTCATTATGGTAAACATTTACATGAAAAATGACAAGTTGGTAAGCCTTTAATGCCTAGTTTGATTCATTTAAAATTTGTTCTAGTAAATTCTCTTTAAATGTGAACATATATTGTATGGGAAACATGTTATGTTCTATCATCTAGCATTTAGTTAAGACTGTGTAGGATGTTCAAGTAACTACTTGAATAGACTCAACACACACCTCAACCATTGGATTGTCTTAATCAAATAGGGGAATTTTTTTGACAATGATGATGAAGTAGCTTTGAAGACTTGTGTTGGAGTCTTATGTGTGTGTGTGTTGATTTACTTATTTTAGTCATAATCATTGAACTTAATCTGTTTTGTTAATACTTTATAAGTAAAACTGTTATAATGATATTTTTAAAGAACTGTTTTTCATAATTAATTGATTGAAAATGTTTAGTAAAATAAATAAACTCAGTTATAGTATTAATTGATTAATTTTATTAAAGTCCGTCTTTTATAAATAACTGAGTTGAGAGGTCTAAGATAACATGATTTTTTAGCAAAAATAGTTTACTCAGAGTTTGTGCATTCTTTCAGATCAAGAACAATAAAAATCAAATCTTGGAGCAATTTTCTCTTATTTGTGACTGATCTGCATTGTAGGTCATTGTTCCTTGAGTCAGCAAATTGTGTCTGCAACCTTTAAACTTATTGTTTCATAGCAGTTGCAATTGTGTGTTGTAATTTTTTTTTATTTTAATTGATTGTATTGATTTTTGTACTATAATTAGATAGAGCTTCTAATTGTAGGTGTGTAGGAGGGTGTTGCATTGTGTAATGTTGAATCTTGTAGGGTGCAAGCTTGTGTCTTAGTGTATTTTGTACTAAATTTTGTGTTGATTGTGAAATCTTTGCTAGGTTGCAAAGAAATTGGATGCAGTTCCAGAGAAAAAATGAACCAATATAAAACTCTTATGTACTCTGGTCTTTGTTCTTGTATTGTTTTTTGAGTTTCTGTATAATTTGTAATAATTGTAAAATTTGATTAAACAAATTGAATCTTAATTAAGTGCTTTTTTTGTGGCACTTGAAATCAGTAAAAAAAAAATTAAAATCCATTGAAGCGCTTGATGATTTGGTTGAATCTTTGTCACGATTATAAACACATTGATTAACAATATGTTTTTCTATGTTATTTTACCTTTGAAGATAACAAGAAATTTAGTAGTTGTTTGTATGTTTCAATTGATCATTTTTCTAATGTTCTAATTCTCAGCAAAAATTAAAAATCACAAATTGAATCAATTGAATTTTGTCATGATAATAAAACAAGAATTTTATATTTTGTGAATAGCGATTAATTTTTTTCTGTTGATTGTTCACCAAAACTATAGTATATTGTTTTAATTGAAGAATTTCATTCTTAGAATTTGTTTTTTGTGAAAATCTTGTATAATTCAATTCACTCCTCTATTAAACTTAGCCTAAATTATTTATAACGACATGCGAGCAACACATGTGTAATTTTTTGAATTTGCCGTAGTCACACCAATTCTCATCTAGTATAACTGTGAAATTTCTAGTTGATATCGTTCCCATGGATTAATCATTTCTTACACTAAAAAACATGTATTGCTCCGATCAAACTCAAGGACGTGATGACTTTGTGCCTTTGATTTTGCATTCCCCGTAGCCTTATTATGTTTTTGTATATATTTGTTTAACTCTTAGTTTAACATCAACTTCCTTTCCCTCTGGATGAATAATGTATCTTGTATGTTGATGTATTATTTTTTTTGTATATACTTGTTTAATTCTGAGTTTAACATCAACTTCCTTTCCCTCTGGATAATGTATCTTGTATGTCGATGTGATAATTGCACTATTGGTAGATTTTGGTTTTTCCTAGAATGAAGTTTATTGTCTCTGTCATGTTAGTTATCATGTGTCTCTATTGTCGTCCATCGACAAGAGTCCACTACTCTCCATGAATAGTATTGAGCCAATCAATTACATGTTCACTTTTGTAGTTCACTTTATAATATATTGTAGTAGTATTGAACTTGGACTCTATCATACCAAAATCTATGAATTTTTAACAACAATAATTTGTTAAGTAAAAATTATTCAAATATAATAGAAAAAATTAATTTCTCCTAATAGAATAATTACATACTAATGTTGACAATTAGTTTTTTTCCCTTTTTGCATTCTTGAAGTGCCTCATGAATATTGTGTGATGTATTGAATGTAAAAACACATGAAAACATGTTTTTAAGACAATGCAAGAATAAATACCATGTATATCTTGTTTTTGACTCCATAAAAGCAAATACAATTGGAAAGATTTTGTTGTTGTCATCTTGTGCCACAAACACGATGGGAGTCCCTTAATATTTTCCATGTAGAAATGTTCCATCAACTTCAACAACAGACTTGAAATATTTAAACCAATCAATACATGGTTTAAAAGTCCAAAATACTCTCATTGGAAATAATCATGAACCCATTCACCTTGTTGGTTATATAGTTTCCTTATTTGATTATCAACAACATATCCACTAAGATATATTTTCTTGTTATTTAGAAACTTAGGTAAATCATGGTATGATTGTTCCAATTTGACATGTAAGTCTTCCATTACTCTTTACTTTGCCATCCATGTTTTTCAATAAGAGACAATATAACCCTCTACACTTTTTATATGGGCTACAATGTTGGGATTGAATTTGGTAGGTCACTTTCCATCGTTGGAAGAATACTTTTGCTAACTATGAGATAACCAAGGTTAGCATGATCATATGTGATAACATGGGAAGAACAAGAATATTTATTTGATATTCTTCGAATCTCCCATTTTTTGCTTTTGTTAATAAAAGTTACTATGCATCTCCAACCATATTCTTTTTGAAAAAGTCTTACAATGATTATTGTTGGAGACAATTTCTTTATCTAGTAATACAAATCTTTTCAATCATGTTACATTTTTAAAAATTTGTTTGACATTTTCTTTTGTCTAGAAAGTCATGCCCTCAAATAGGGTGTTAGGAGTTGGACATCACTTTATTCATGACTAGTAAAATTTGTTTGCAAATCAACATCGTACATGTCATGAGTTGGAAAATTATACACAGTCAAAAATGTGTCTGTTGTTTGAGGTTGTTTGTTGTGGTTCATGTTGCAATTTTTATGTTCATCATTATCATTTTGTTGGAGTATTACATTATCCTTATCCTTACTAAAGGACTGACATCTTCTATTGGGAGTACAATCTTTAGGTGGTTACCAAGGATGACAATAGTATATCAAGATTAACTTTTTCCATAATGAACTTTGCAAGTGTTTTAACAAATATTGATTTTTTTCTTTCCAAAGCCATGCAACTTTCACAATTAAGAACATTATCTTAAGAATAATAAATACAATTTCATGAGAAATTATTATATATCATTTTCAAAGTTTCATAATCAAATTTTGCATTATCTAATTCCTTTTGCAATGGACAAACATTAGTTTCAAGCCATTTATTCAACCCTGTAGCATGATATTTGAATAAGATAGCTTCTTTGATTAATCAAATAACTCATTAAAAGCATCCAAAAGTTTATCATAATTTAATTCAATCTTGAATTAAAAATCACTTACATCGCTTGAAATGTCAACATTAACCTCTTTATCTAGAGCTGAATTGAACATTAACATAAATTTCTCCATAGACAACCCTTTTAAACAGTTGATCAAGGAAAAATTTCCATCTAGAGTTGAACCAGATAATGATATAAACTCTTTTCTCGTAGAAAAACCTTGTGAAGAATTTTCTGAAACAAAACAACAAGTTGAAAAGATTAGGTCACTTCACAAGGTAGAAAAATAAAAAATAAAGGTACTCCTTGTGTCCAATGTGTCTATCTATTAGGTAAGGGGTATATTGACCTTGAAAGAAAGGTCTTTTCTAATTGTACTTTTATTCTTAAATTTTTTGTACAAATATCATTTATTTTACTGTTTGATTATTTCTACAGGATGATGTTTGATCCTGGAGGAAAATAAAAAGAATACAACAAACAAAGAATGCAGTTATTGAGCATCATGCAAGATGTGAGGACAAATATTTTTCAAGGAAGAAGGTCTGGTAGAAATCCATCTAGTAGATTGGAGTCAATAATAAAGAGGTCACAAAACTAGAGACTAGACCAGGAGCTTATCAGGAGTTTGGGCCTAATTGGGCTTGATTGGGCCTTCAACAAGGCATCTGGGCCCAAGTTCAAATTTGAAGAAGATCACTCTAGAGATATTGGAGCATCAAAATTACAAGACTTCTACTTATAAAAATTGTATAGAGTAGTGTATAATTTGTTTTGGGCCTTGTATTTTGGACCAAGTAGAATAGGGTTTGGGCCTTGTAAAATAGGATTTTGGGCCTTAGGTCTTGTATCAGGGTGATTCTTCTTGCACCTCCATGACGACTTCCTGCACCTCCATATTTTTCAAAAATTCCCATTTTAGACATATTGAAAAGATGAAAAGGCCCTTCATCTTAAAACAGAAGATTTAAGGCACTGATCGGACTAGGACGAGGTGCTGCATTTGTGATAGTTGAGACATTGATAAATTTTTAGGGTTGTGAGAGTAATGTAGAGAGATTAGAGAGGAGGAAAAAGATTATTGTTAGAGTTGCTAAAGAAAGAGGCTATTGTTGGGAGGAAGAAGAAGGTTGGGAGGAGGAAAGAGGTTCGTGCTTTCGTCCATCGTCGACGGTGAGTTTTAATTTTTTTTGAATTCGTAGATTCTCCAAACCGCAACTCAAAATTGTTTTGATACACGTTGCAGGGCGTAGAACCTGTAACTTTTTTTTGCTGCACCTTCACTATTGCGGGTTGTACAACCCACAATTTAAAAAAATTTGGAAATCTCATTGCGGGTTGTACAACCCGCAAGCTTTTTTAAAAAAATTTTAAATTGCGGGTTGTACAACCCGCAATGTTTTTGGAAAAAAATTTAGCTTGCGGGTTGTACAACCCGTAATGTTTTTTTAAAAAAATTTTATATTGCGGGTTGTACAACTCGCAAGGTGTTTTTGAAATTTTTTTAAGTTTGGTTAATAGTTGATTGTGTAATTGTTTTGAATGAATTATGTAGTGTACCATGGAAGGAGACTTCTACACTAAATTTTCTGAAGAAGTAGATAAAGTATCAGAAATGGAATAATCACATGAAAGTATTGTCATGGTTAAGGAACATGAGTGTGGTTTTCATTTTTCAACAGATGAGGTAAATGAATTTGGTTGTACTAAATTTTGTTATTAGATTGCTTTTGTGATTGTTACTATATTTTGATGAATTTTATATTTAGGTATTTGTTACTAGAGATCATTTACTTGAATGGGTTCGGAAGGTTGCTTTTTATCTTGGATTTGTTGTTGTCATATTGAGATCTGATAAAGCAACGGGTCAACAAGGAAGGAAGACATTTGTATTATTGGGCTGTGAAAGGAGTGGAAAATATAGAAAATACAGGAATGATTTGGAGGTTACCATTACAGGGACAAGAAAGTGTGATTGTCCTTTTAGATTGCGGGGTAAACCTATTTCAAATGGAGAAGGTTGGGTGTTGAAAGTCATATGTGGCTTACATAATCATGATCTTGCTGAGACATTAGTTGGACACCCTTATGCTGGGAGATTAAAACCTGATGAGCATGACTTGGTTGTTGACATGACAAAAAGTCTTGTGAAGCCGTCCAACATATTGCTGACTTTGAAAGAGAATAACAAAGACAATGTGACAACAATCAAACAATTGTATAATGCAAGATACACATACAAGAGGTCAATTAGAGGATCAAGAACTGAATTGCAACAATTAATGATGTTACTGGAGCGTGACAAGTATATTCACTGGAGTAGGTGTTATCAGGATTCAGAAGTTGTGAGTGATATCTTTTGGACACATCCTGATTCAGTTAAGTTGTTGAATGCATTTAATATTGTCCTATTGATGGATAGTACATACAAAACCAACAAATATAGGCTTCCTTTGCTTGAAATAGTTGGTGCCACATTGACGGGGTTAACTTTTTCAGTTGCTTTTGTGTTATTGTCAAATGAACGTGAAAATAACTTCATATGGACATTGCAGAAACTCAAAGGGTTGTTTTTTAGGGGAGATGTGTACCCTCAAGTGATTGTTAGTGACAGAGACCTTGCTTTGATGAATGCAATAAGTGTTGTTTTTCCTGAAGCAACTAACATACTATGTCGGTTTCACATTAACAAAAATGTTAAAGCCAAATGTAAAATGTTTGTTGATTCTAAGGAGGCATGGGACATTGTTTTGAATGCATGGGGAGGAGTAGTTGATTGTCATAAATGTGATGCATATGATGAAGTTGTGAAGGGCTTTGAATCTGTTTGTTCATCTTGGCCTTTGTTTGTTGATTATGTGAACAAGACATGGCTCATTCCCCACAAGGAGAAATTTGTTAAAGCTTGGACAGATAAGGTCATGCATTTGGGCAACATAACCTCAAACAGGTATGTTACTTAATAATTTTTTAATAAGATATGGCTCTCAATATAACTATATAAGATATTAATATTCTTTTATGTTTTTGCAGGGTTGAACAGGCTCATTGGAATCTGAAACGTATATTGCAGAATAGCATGGGAGATTTGTGTACTTGTTGGGATGCAATTAACAACGTCCTGATTCTTCAACATAATGAAATTAAAGCTTCATTTGAAATGAGTCTACATGTTGTTGGTCATAACTTCAATTCCACATTATACAAACATTTGTTGGGTGTGGTTAGCAAGTATGCTTTGTTATGGATAGCTGAAGAAGTACAAAGAGCTAACCATGTCGGGTTCGATAGTGAACATTGTGGTTGTGTCCTCAAATCTACCCATGGATTGCCATGTGCTTGTGTAGTAGCTAGATATCAATTTGGTGTGATACCACTTCATGAAGTTCATGTTATGTGGACTCGACTAAGCTTCTCAGACATATCATCAGGTCAGTCATCTTCTGAGTTGTCATATGAACAAGAATTTGATGTCATTGCTAAACGATTTAAAGAGGTTGATATTGGAGGAAAACTTACAATCAAGAACAAACTTCGTGAAATTGCTTATCCTGACATGACATCCATGTGTCCGCCAAGAGAGAAAGTCAAAACAAAAGGCTCACAAACACGTAAAGAAAAATTACATGAGAGATCAACAAAGCGTAACCCATCTTATTTTGAGCATGTGGATAAAATTCATTCAATTGATGATAGTTGTTCTTCCCAAAAGGTTTTGAAGGGAAAATCACAGTTACCACTAAGTCAGAAAGTTGTTCCAATGCTTGATCAATTTCATCCGATTTGTCACCCATTTATCGAAGACGTTGTTGATGTCAAAGCAGATGGAAATTGTGGATATCGATCTATTGCTGCATTATTGGGAATGGGTGAAGAATCGTGGTCATTAGTTCGTATGGATTTGTTCAAAGAACTTTGTGCTTGGCATGATGAATATGCTGCCATTTTAGGCGGTTTTGATAGAGTTGAGGAGCTGAAGAATTCTTTGCTACTTGAACGATCAACAACTGTAAGTACCTTTATTATTAAGTATTGTTATTTAACTCATGTGTAATTATTAATATAAGTTGTACAATTCCAACATGCAGGCTACTGTCCACAAATGGATGACAATTCCTGACATGGGTTATGCCATTGCTAGTAAATATAATGTGGTATTAGTTTGCTTATCACTAAAGCAGAACATAACCATTTTTCCACTAAGAAGTAGACCACCGAGTTCTATCCATTCACATAGGATAATATGTATAGGGCATGTCTATGGGTCACATTTTGTGCAGGTACGTATGATAATGATATAAATAACGCCAAAAAGTTTAATATTTATAGTTACTATTAACTTCTATGTTAATTATTTGCAGGTCAAATTACGGGATGGTAGTCCTTTACCTACAGAAGACATGTTTTGGTCCAAGTATTGTTATCCAGAAGCAAGATTGTGGTCATCGTATTACGTTGGTCGTATGCAACGTTTTACAAACATGTTACAATGTAATAATTTGCACATTAATCTTGGAGATGATTGATGATTGTAAAAGGATTTGCTTACTATAACTTGTTATAAAAATATTTGTTCTCTATCATCTCAAATAACATAATAACATACCAATATCAAAGTATTCGGTACAAATAGTAACATAGTTTTGGGTACAAATAATAACATAATCAGTGCTAACATCTAAAATAGTAACATAGTTTTGAAATACAAATAATATCAACTACGTCCTGCCCCTCTCCCACGACCTCGTTTCTGGCGACGTGTGTACACACTTCCCTCATGACAACCTTCTCGGGCGTACTGCAATGCCTCCTGAGTCCCTTCGTAGGCACTAGTGCCTTCTCGCACGTCGTCACAATCAATCATCCTTTGCAAGACGTTTACAATACGTCTATATGAACTCTGCAAAATGAAAATAATAGACATTAATCAAATCAATAATTTAAAATGAATTCAATAACATTGATAAGAGAAATAACTTACTGGACTCTTTTCCTGATCCGATGAAGGACGAGGGTATCTGTCAGCTGGACTACGAGATCGACGACGAGATGGCACACGCGACGCCTCATCCTCAACACCAGGAGTAATAAATGGATGGGAGATACGCATAAACCAATCTATGTAGTCGTTTGAGAATGTATGTGGCTCGGATGCTGGGGTAAGACCGCTAACCAAATGATCAGCAAAATGTAACCATGTATAGTCAATGGTCTCAAAAACAGCCCCGTCATAACCCAAAACAGCATCTGGAATCCTCTGCTCATAC
>Ga0209700_100807_pt1 | contig 62697 bp, 43 predicted proteins | sample SiratroredBW_FD_187528 | JGI IMG/M metagenome (GOLD analysis project Ga0209700, IMG submission 187528) | Root nodule microbial communities of legume samples collected from California, USA - Siratro red BW (SPAdes) (version 2) | ecosystem: Host-associated > Plants > Roots > Nodule | place: USA...
ATATATCACAAAAAAAAAAATATATATATATATATATATATATATATATATATATATATATATATATATATATATATTATTGTTACTATTATAATAAAAATGAGTATGTAATTTAATATATTTATAATTGAAAAAGACATCGTACATATTTATAAGACTTTTCTTTCTTCATTCAAGTTTTAAATTTAATAATAATTGAATCAAAATTAAAATTTTTAATTTAAATATTATATTTTCACTAAGAAATTTATTTTTATTTTATTTAGTAGTCTTGTTTTAATAATTTCATTGTTAAAAACAATATTTTTTTTGTAGCTGTAGAATCAGAAAGAATTAAAATAAGATGAACTAAACAATCATTCTTAATATGATATAGATGAAATAGAAAAATGTGCAAGAGAGACAATGAGTAACTCAAAAGGCAAAGAGAGAAAAAAAAAATCTTAATCAGTTTTTAACTTTTTATTAAATTTTAATTTTATATTTTCTATTTATTAAAATTAGATGACATGCTTTATAAAAAAGTTAAAAATTACCTTAATTTAATTCTCATAAATTCCCATTGTGTATATACATAAAATTTTAAAAGTTTGGGTGCCACAACACCTCCAAGACCATCTAATCCTTTTGTGACTGTGTCGATGATAACAAAATAAATATATATTAAAAGAAAAATATTTATTGATCAATTAACCGAACAACATATCGCTTTTAAATTTAGTGCTGTTATACTATAATTAAGAACTTAGCAAACAAGAGTCAACTGGCTTATAAAAGTTAGTTAAAGCCAAATTTTTAATATAAAAGATAAACCTTCAAATCTTAGCTCTTTATAAAGGTATCATATGATCTTTCAAAAAATCTACAAAAAAATTATAAAATTTTATATAAGTCAAGAAACTAAAACTAACTTCAATTTGGACCTAGTTCAAATATTTATATTTTTATCCCACTTCACTGACTAATTTTTTATGAAAATTTTCTCAGATTAAAGAGAGTTCATTTATATCTTTGTAAATAAGTATTATTTGTCTCAAGATTCGTTCTACATTGTTCTCAATAATGTTTGTTTTTCCTTTATGGTTAACTTCCAACGCTCAATCCAAAATTATAAGTCTGAAAAGATTCAAATTTTAAAAATTACAAATGAAGTTGAAAATTTAGAAATTTACCTTATCAGAAAGCTTAACTTCGTTAGAATGAAATTTAGAAATGCATGCAACATGTTCATCAAACTCATCAAAACAAAAACAAAAACATTGTGAGCCACGGATGACCCTTAGTTTGACTCTTTTCAAAAGGTGTTCAAAATAAAAGTTGCATAATTTTGTGTACTCTTTCATTTAAGACAATTTTCACAAAATTTCAGTGTTAGATCTTGAAATATCATTGAAACATCAACGGAGTCTGGAAATTCGAGAGTCCAGTGAGTACTATCCTCAAGAAACCATAGATCTTAACATCCATAGCTCTTACTAAAAACATTTAGAAAATTTTGGCATGGTCTCCTTTTTATCCTTTTTTACCTAATGGTTTAAGTATTTTAGGTTTATAGTGTAACGATATTTATGTTTCTATGTGATTATGACAATTATGTTTTCGAGTGCTAAGCTTCTGAATTATATTTTGTGTGTGATTTTGATTGGTTGACCATGTTTATAGAATAGTAATGTTAGTAACATTTTATTATTAATTTGATTATATTATAAATGGATCACTTTTTGAAGTTAATATATTAAAGAATAAAATCATAATCAATAATTAAAAATATATTAAAGAATAAATTGAAAAGTATTTTCTCAACATTTTTCTTTATGTTAAACATGAGAATAAAGAGATTTTATTATAATTGTTGGAACACCTCAAAAATTATTATTTCCAACTTCCAGTCTATCTAAATCAGTAATTAAAATATAATGCATAATATAAATATATATCAATATTCATTCACATTGTACTTCAATACATTTTTTTCTTTATAGGAAATTAAAACATAACTAATTACATTTACACATATATACATATAAACAAAATAAGATTTTTTCAAAAAGCTTTTAAAATTGTAACTAGTTGTCTCAATCAAGAGCATCTTCCAAAGTATTTTCTATGACATTACTTGCTTCTATACAACACGATCATGATAGAAACAAACATATAATACAAACAAGAAAGGGTAAACTAGTAATTCAAAATATATCAATTAATCTAAATAATTATAGATATACATCATTTAACATATAATAATCAATTGACAACATTTATCATTCAACTTAAGACATCACTTAATATAGATAGACTTAATTTTACTTCTGGAAGACTCAACTTAAGACATCACTTAATATAGACAAACTTAATTCTACTTATGGAAGACTCGCATTGAATAGAACCTGAGATTTACACGTTTCATACTACACCCAATTTTGTGTGTCTTGACCAATCCTCTTTCAAGCTGTAGTTTTAGTCATATGAATCTCCTTTGACTCTCACCACCTAGTAATATTTATCTATATATGAATCGTTGACCAAATCCTTAGACAATACATATCCTATTACTTTTCAACAAAAATGTTTTCTTTTCTAAAAATATTGTGCCTAAACATCACATACAATTCATATCATACATCATCAATTTTCATCCATCTATTCATTCACTTTCCATTTCAATTCTAATAACATCAAGAAAACTTCACCATTATATAATTGATCAATATCAAATACGATTCCTCAATCAATCATGTATAAAGACATAACTTATCAGAAGTTATATTCAATCCATCAAACAACAATTAAAAGTTTTAACATGCTATTTTATAACATCATTACTCAACTTAGGTCAATTAATTATACCAAATAAAAAAAAGTTACTAGCTTCTCTTACTTGAGATAATAATCTCTACAACAATTCCTTTAATACTCATGCTATTTTCTAACATCATTACTCAACTTAGGTCAATTAATTATACCAAATAAAAAAAAGTTACTAGCTTCTCTTACTTGAGATAATAATCTCTACAACAATTCCTTTAATACTCTCGACAAAGATACTAATCCAAAACTCAAAGAATCTAAAATAAGTTATTAGAACAAAACCAAAATTTAGTATAATTTTAATTAAATTAAGAGAAATATTTTTCTCAATTATTCTCATTAAGATTGATGATAAAATGCTAAACAAAACAGAAAATAAAATTCGCTGCTTCTCCCTCTATTGGGTTTCGCTGCCTCCCTCCGTTCCCTTTTTTTTTTTCACGAGTGCTACAATTTTTTTCTCAAAGCATTTTTGGTAAAATGTTTTATATTATTTGAAATTTGTTGGAACGCTTTTCTTAGTCCATCTTAGGACGGTCACCTGTCTATTATACTTCACAAAGAAACACTACCGATATCCAAAAAGTTTAAGGTTTAATACCACTTTTAATTTTAATATATTTTAGTTAAAAGTAAATTCGGTTTTTTAACTTTTGTATTGTTTAATATTCGTTTTGTTAATGTTCTTAACCTGACGTGAAAAAAATATATGGTCTTTTTAGGTACTTTTTGAATTGAAAAAAAAATATTTTTTTTTTCTAAACATTGAATAGAGAATATATTTGAAAGTTTTACACGTAGAGTATTTGTGAGTAGTGTAGTAGTGTTTGTGAGATTTTAAGAGTAATTTTCTGTACTGTAGTAGTGTTAATATTGACTATTGAGCTTATAATTTTATTATTGGTTTGTACAATTGAGTGTTTTTCTATTAACTTTATAAGGTAAGTCATGCTTGGTAGATCTTCTATTCAAGTTGTGGTTGTTTGTATGAAGTTAATTAAGCAGTTTATTAATTTCATTACACTTTTTAGTTTAGGATCTAGGGTTTTATTACATTCAAATTTTCCTTACGTGGTCCACCATTTCTTCACATTTTCCTTATATGTGGTCCACCATTTCTTTATATTTTTCTTATACGTGGTCCATCATTTCTTTATTCAAATTTTGTAATTTATTTGATTTCTGTGTGTATATTCCTGTAGATATTTGTTGTGATTTGAAGTTTTTTTCCTTGACATGTTTGGTGTCAGAGAATGTATTTCAATTTCTTAATTTAGTATGGAACCAATATAGTTTGAAATTAAGATTTGATTTAATAAAATCTCTGATACGTTTGGTTTAATGTGCATTAATTAAGGATATGGTTTTGCAATGCACACAACATGCTCTAATGAATAGACTTTAATTATCAAATTATGTTTGTAATCTTTTATTGGATTTTTAGTAAGTTTTCTCCTTTAACGAACACCAACAGGAGCTTATTGTAAAGATGAGATATGCTTCATTGAACTATATCTTCGCTTCAGGAGAAAGGAAATATATGTTGACACGTTTATGTGCAGTTCCAGTTGGTTTGCTTGCTCTGATACTTTTATTTTGATTGCAGAAAGTGCTCTATTTTATTTTTTATTTTTTATTCATAGGCAATACCTCGTGAGTGAGAACTTATACAGCTTTGGAAACGATAATAAAAATTTAGTGAATTTGAATTAACTTCAAAAAGAAGAAATTAAAATGATTTAAGAAGATAAAATAAATCAAATTCTTCCTTACAAACTCTAAGTACTTCAATTTATAGGGATGTTAAATTAGTATTCTCTAAAATATTAAGGCATTTAATTAATTTTAATTTAGGAGAAAAAATTTGAGATGATCGAAGGAGCTTTTGGATTGTTGCCATGAAATGTATTTTAAGGAGAGACGAGAGTATGGAAAATTTGTAATTGAGAATGACTAGATTGAAAGTCGTAAGATAGAATTTTAATTCATAGTATATTTTATTTAATTTTTTAAAACTTTTTAAAAATTAAACATAGTTAATTAAAGTTCATTAAAAAAATGTGAAATTCTTGTGTGGAAAAAAGGATGGCTAAAATCACAATGATGAATTGGTGGAATAAAAGGTTTTATTATTATTTATTTTTTCTTAAAGCTTTGATGAAAATAGTAAAGATTAACAATAACAACAATGGTTATCGTAAAAAAATAAAAAACTAAGATAGTATAATAAAGATGAAAATAAATGTATATAGATTTAACAAAAAAATATGTATAATTTAATTCAAATAATTTTAGTCAAATTTTTTATTATTAAATTTTTAATTGTTTAGTTACAAGAACTTTTATCTAACTAGTATAAGAAAAATTATAATTTTTTCTTTAAATACCTTTCAAGAAGAAATAAACGCTCAAATGTCATGTAATTACACAATTTTTGGTGTATAAGATAAACAATAAAGGATATTATCTATAGTAATAAAATCATCATTAAAAAATTATAATAAAAAATTATAGCACTTTCTATCTTTATCTTTATCGATCATAAAGTTTATTCAAAATGTAATAAATGATTCTTCAAAAAGTCTTGTTTTAAAAAATAACTAAAGCGTATAAGTATTTGAAAAAGAGTTAAAGTTTGAAAATAATGGAATATATATATATATATATATATATATATATATATATATATATATATATATATATATATATATATATATATATATATATATATAGCCAGAAATATATATTAAGAAGTTTGAAAACTAGAAAACATTTTATTAAGATTATCAATTATTATGTTTTCATGTAATCTAAAAAATATCTTAAATCAGTGTAATCAATTATTATAAGATAAATTCAATTATTTGGAAAAGTATAATTTTTTTGGAATACAACATATAATAATCATTTCTTAGTATAATTGAATATTTGTAAAAATCATTATAACCAATTTTATTCCGTATGATCAATTTTATGTTAATATATTTTAACCTAAAAATCTTATAAAATTCAAATTTTAAGATTTTGATATAACTGTTATATAGATATTATTATGAAAATAAAGAGATGAAAAAAAAAAAAACAAAATATGAGAGTGATAATATTCTCTTTGTTTTCTATATCTTGATGATAATTTGATTTTTTTCATAAAGACAAAATCAAATAATTAATATTTGTTTTCTTCTAACAATTTGGACATAAAGACAAAACTACATAATTGATATTAGTTTTCTTTTAGAAGTTTTCTATCCATATCCTCTGAACCTCCACAAGCTGGGGAGCAAATATTGATGAGACCCAGTTTCGAACAAATATTCTTGAAAGATTGGGGACCTAAGCCTTGGTATAAATGTCTGCTAGTTGTTATGTGGTGGAAATGGAAAGTAAATGGATGAGACCCTTCTTCAATTTTTCTCTAACAATCAATCTATTTTTATATGTTTCATACCCTCATGAAACACTAGATTTGCTATAATGTATCTTGTTGAGTCATTGTCACAATATAAAAGAGATAATTGCTCAAAAGGAACTTTGAAATGTTGAAGAAGATAGACTAGCATTGAATCTTTACATGTAACAGTGGCCATTGCCATGTATTCAGCTTCACAGGAATTCTTTAATATTGTTCTTTGCTTCTTTGATTTTCAAGATATAAGGGAATTGTCAAGATACACATTAAAATCAGTCACTGATTGTCTTGAATCACTATAGGTGCCCCAGTCACTATCACGAAAGGCTTTTAGATAGGCAGAACTGCTGGAAGAGAAAAATAAGCCAAGACTTAGAGCTCCTTTAATATATTTAAGAATTCTAATTGTTGCATTATAGTGAACAATTGTAGGCTTATCAAGAAATTGAGAAAGTTGTTGAACATAAAATGTTCTATAGGCATGAACATTAGTAAAAGACACATTACTTTCAATAGAAGATAATTTAACAAGATTATCCATAGGAGTGACTGTAGGTTTGCAGGCAGGCTAAAAGACATATATCTGTTAACAATTTCAATGCATATTTCATTTGATTCATCATTATCCCTTTCTTACTTCTTACTGAAAATATCTTAAATCACCAAGATCCTTGATCTCGAATGTCTTATTCAAAGTTTATTTGACTTGGTTAACCTCTTCTTATCATTTCCTGTCAAAATTATATCATCTATATACATTAATAATGTTGGAAAAGATCCTTCAAAAGAATTAATAAATAAGGAATAATCATCCATAAATTGAGTATATCCCGCAGAAATAAAAAATGATGACAATTTAGCAAACCACTCCTTGTTAGTTTGCTTAACGCCATATAAAACCTTTTTTAATTTACAAACTTGTCCTGGTTGAATAGAAGTCAATCCAGGAGGAACAATCATATATACATCTCCTTCAACTCTCCATGTAAGAAGACATTATTTATGTCTAACTGTTTCAACTCCCGATTATATATAGAAGCTAGAGAAAGAAGCAACCTTATAGTGATAATCTTTGCTATTAGAGAAAAAGTGTTTGGAGAAAAAGTTTCAAGGTAGTCAATGTCCTCTATTTGTGTGTATCTCTTCACCACTAATCTTGTTTTCTATCTTTAAACAGTTCCATCAACATTATACCTTATTTTGAATATCCATTTGCAACCTATGACAGTTTTGTATAACTGTCTCATGCTTTATTCGACTCCAAAGCAAATATCTTGCATTGTATAGCCTTTTTCCAACAGTCATAGTTCACAGTTTCAGAATAAGTGTTTGGCTCAACATTGAAGAAATAGACATAACAAAAGATTTATAAGAATGTGATAATTTATTTTATATAAGACAAAACAAAATTCAAATGATATTTAACTCTAGAAGATGTATTGGAAACATTGAGATTACAATGATAATCCCCTTCAAGTGTGAGTCTAAGTCCCATATTGGTACACTCGGACGCTCCCCTCGAGCGAACATCTTCAAACACGAGTACGACCCTCTCACTTGTACCACACCGCCGTTTACAAACTTAAACAGGATACGCTTTGCCTGAAACCTCCGTAAAAAAGACTTTCAATACAGGAGTCAAACTGTACTCATTTGCAAAGCGATCACAAAAATGAACCATTGACGACTCTAATATCATATTATGAAAATAAAAAAATGAACAAAGAATACAAGAGTGAAAATATTTTTTGTGTTTTCTATATCTTGATCAAAAATAAATGATTGAATATATATATATATATATATAAATAAATAATGTATTCATTTTAGATATAGCTGAAAAAATAAATAAATAAAAATATTATTACAACTTAATATTATCATATAACATAAAATAAATAAAATTTAATGATAATTTAATTTTTATTATAAAAAAATTAAATAATTAATATTTATTTCTTTCAAACAACTTATTCTTAAATAAAGACAAAATTATGTTAATCTTACATTCATATCTTCTTACAGATATTTTTAACTTATCAAAATAATAAATAAGAAAAGAATGAACAGAAAAAATGATTGAACCAACAAAGTTGTTTGACATGATTATTTATTGTCTTGTAAATGTTTTTTATATTTTAATCATACACAATGAATTATGAGAACAACATAATTCAGTTTAAATACTAAATTGATGAATTTTTTTTTATAATTATTAAAGCGGTGAAAGTCTTTTTCATTTGTCAAAATGGATAAATCATGTTTTGACACGATATCTAAGTAATAAATCATAAGACACATTTAAGTCATGGTGCAGACACGTTGAAGTTAAGGCAAAGAGAAGGTTGGCCCCACCCTTATCACAACATCCTCCCTCTCCCTCTTCACTTTCTGTCCTTCACATTACATTATATCAAAGAAGAAAAAAACAAACTAATTTCTCGTATTACACAATAATAATTAATAAATAATAATAATAATATATTAACTTCACTACTACATCAAAGCAAAACCATCACCACCCAAACACCTTCCCTTCTTCACCATGTCACTGCCACCTCCATCTCTAGTAACGGCGGCGACTGCCACCGAACTCCCGATCCGGCAGATTCCGGGAAGCTACGGGCTACCGTTGCTGGGCCCCATGTCGGATCGACTGGACTACTTCTGGTTCCAGAAGCCGGAGAGCTTCTTCAAGAAGCGAATGGAGAAGTACAAGAGCACGGTGTTCCGCACCAATGTTCCTCCCTCCTTCCCCTTCTTCGTCAACGTCAATCCCAACGTCATCGCAGTTCTCGATGTCAAATCCTTCTCCCACCTCTTCGACATGGACCTCGTCGACAAGAAGGACGTTCTCGTCGGAGACTTCGTCCCCGACGTCAGCTTCACCGGAAAAATGAGGGTCGGCGTCTACCAGGACACCACCGAACCTCAACACTCCAAGGTACTCTTCTTCTTCTTCTTCATTTGTCCATTCAATTTTATTTCTGAATTATGAATTTGCGTAATTTCTGTGAAGAAATTGAAGTTTCAGTTAGATATTTTCTTTTCTCGGTTTCTCTTTTTCATTCGTGCAATATTTTTTTTTTTTACATTCTCAGGTAAAAAAAATAATTATTTTCATTATGAATAAAGATGACGTAATATAATTTTATTTAGAATTACATAATTTTATTTAAATCAGAATCGTGTCATGCAATAAAATTGAATTTAAATCGTACAAGGTTACTAAAATTTCAGAATAACTAAAATCCAATGATAATAGGATTAATGATAATAGGATTAATGTCAGAATTTATATTTATTTTATTTAAATTAAATAAGATTGTGTTATCTTTCATAATGAAATTATGTTAATTTAATATGATTTATCTATAATGAAAATGAAAAAATTTATTCATTTTAAAAATTTTATAAAAAATTACATAAAAAAACTTTCATTAAGGTGACACAGTTTTCACTGCAAATAAATAATAATAATAATAATAATAATAAATTATTTGTTTGTTTGTGTGCATGGAAACAAATTGAAGAGAAAAGAAAAGAAGTGTGTTAGGAAGGAAACAAAATATGTACGTAGTATGGGGATCGATCCTACGGACTAGGTGAGTGAGACGTCGTAGTTCTGACTGAAGGACAATGTACTATGCCTAACTGGATTATCATTATGTGGTTCGCAAGGATGCAGCTACTTTCATTTGGGTTGTTAGGATATGGTTCCAACTTTAAGTAGTGTGAAAGGAAAAAGGAAAATGGAAAAAAAAAATTATATAAAGTTTGCTAAATGTTCTTTAATTAACATTAATTTTTTATCCACTTAATTTAGGCAATCTTTTATCACAATTTTTTATCAAGGAAATAAACTTTAATAAAATCCTTAAAAATTATATCCCAGTTTTATCCTTTTCTAAATGACCTAATGCTTTAGAGAAAGGTTATAAATGTCATTCTATTAATTAAAATAAGTGTGTGTTACTTTACAAAATTTGAGAAGGGACAAGAGTTATTAACAAGACTTTATGACAAGTGGTCCAGGGAAGAAACAAAGTTTAGGAGGAATAGAGGTGGATATAAATGTGTGGTAAGTGATTTTTTTGTTTTAAATATCCATACAAATTGAGTTCGAAAAGATTTCGCAATTTGAATTTCTGTTTTTCAACATAAGAAAGAATTTTTGTTTGTGTGAAGTATGCCGCTGTTGTTTTTACCTAAGAGGATGAGTTAATTGATGGGACTAGAATGTTAAAGTTATGATTAGCTAGTTGGTAAGCTAATTTTAAGTTTTGACTTTGGAACCAATAAAGCTACTTTATTGGATCAGAAGTAATTAGTAAATTATCTGATAAATTAATTGACTTAAAATGACATAAAAGATATAACTATGAAATTTGTATTTCTAAGTAAAAAATTATTATCATGTAATTATAATTTTAGATTTTTTAAAAATAATTAATTTTTAGTATTTTTTATTTATCTTTTAAAATTTGTATGTGCTTTTTTATTTGAACACATAATTTTATTTAAACGAGTTCATGTAACGAGTATTAATTATACTTAATTTTTATTTATTTTTTCATAAATTTATTTTTTCTTAATTTAAATTATTGTTACATTAATTTATTTTTTTTACAAAGTTTTATTGTGTAATTTTCATATAGCATCAAGTAATAAAATATTTATAAAATTTTTTTAATTTGAATTGTATGATAAATTAAAAAGTAACCTAACAAATAGTAATAATTAATTGTCTCCTTAAATTTGAAATAGGTGACAATAGATAAAAATAAATTAAAGATAATAAAAAAATATAATAAAAGATATTAAAATATAAATGATAATATTGGAAGAAAATTAAGTAAGTTGTATTGAAGTAACTTATACTTATAAACTGAAAATTTGTAAGATAAGTTATTCCAACAATATTTTTTGTGTTATTCAAATTAATTTATGAACTAGTAAGTAATTTGTTATTCTTACCAAACTGTAAAACATCTGTTTGTTGGGTGGCATTTTATTTTCTTTTTCACACTTTATAAACTAAGTTTAAGCCAATACTATTTTAAACCCTTATTTTTTTCTGTCAAATTTTCAAGCAATGATTTCTATTGTGATTTGCAATTGATGTTGGACTTTTCGAAATCACTTATTTGTTATTAAAATCAGTGTCCCGTTTAAGGGAGTTAATTGGCTTTTTGTTACCCATTTGAGTTCTTGATAGAGTTTGATAAACACGAAGATTTAGGTTGCGATTGCCTTTTACGCAGACGGATTAATAGAAAAGAAATTAGAGGAAAATGTAGAAAACAATACATATAAAATTAATTTAAGTATTCTATCCATATTTTTTTTTAATTTAATGTTGCGAAGATTCAAGATGAAAGTGATAGCTTTTATTATATTTATTATATAATTACTTTTTATTTTTAATTTATTAATGTTTATATTAAAATAAAATAAATATAATTAATTATATAATACAATATAATAAAAATAATACTAAATTTAATAAAATTAGAAAATAATAACAAAAATTAATAAAAATAAAAAATCTAATAATAAATTTATAGAAAGTAATAAAATAAGATAATTATAAAAATAAAATACTAATGATATTAATGTTAAAAATTTAAAATAATAATATCATAAATAATAATTATAATAATAAAATAATAATAATAATAGTAATAAAAGTTATAATAATAAAATTAAATATTATAATAATAATCAAAAATAAAATTTTAAAATAATAATAATAATATTAATCATAATAATTTTATTTTATCCATCATATCAATCACACACTCAGACTGTCTTTTTATTTTCTTTAATTCCAAACACATATTTTTCGATCACTCTCATTTCAAATTTACTATTCTAAATCTAGCTCATATTCAAACAATCTAAATCTACCTCTAATTCAAACTAGCTTGACAGTATTTGGGTAAAGTGATTTCGGTTGAGAGAGACCCGATGGAATATAAGTTAGAGAGATACAAGTGAAAATAAAGGAGACAGACAAAAAGAATAAAAGAAATGTTTTTAACTATCTAAAACAGTTACAATATTAGAAGTTTTTTCTGATGGAATTTGAAGTTATTTATTTTAAACATAAAAGCTGAGTAATTCAAATACGAGGGAAAGAAAAGGATTGAATTTGAAGGATGTTTAAAATAAATAAATAAATAAATAAATAAAATCATGATAAAAATTTTAAAATAATAACCGAGTAAATATTGATTTTCCTTAGAATAAGTGTAAGTGTGTCTCCAAAAGAATGAACATCACAGTTCTTTTGCGTTAGAAGTCTTGGCAGTGTTGATCGATGCTGAATGGGCATGCAGGTGAAGGGCTACATAATGGATATCCTGAAACGAAGCTCAAGCATATGGGTACCTGAACTTGTCTCCAACCTAGACAAATTCTGGGACAACATTGAATCATCACTCTCAAAATCTTCATCTGTGGCCTACACCTTCCCTTTACAACAATTTCTCTTTAGTTTCCTCTGCAAAGTTCTCGCAGGTGCAGACCCTTCTCGCGACCCCAAAATCGCAGAGTCAGGCTATGCCATGCTCAATCGGTGGCTTGCCCTTCAGCTCCTCCCCACTGTCAGCATCGGCATCCTCCAACCTCTCGAAGAAATCTTCCTCCATTCCTTCGCTTACCCTTTCTTTCTCGTCAGTGGAGACTACAACAACATCTATAACTTCGTCAAGCAACACGGTCATTCCTCACATCATCCTACTTTTATTTTCATTTGGGTTTTATGCTTGTTCTTTCTCTTGCTATCATGATGCTTAGCTTGTTCTTTTTTTTTTAATTAACAAAGTCAAAAAAAATTTGTCTTTTACCATGAAAGTTTTGATGTGCATACACTGATGAAGGCAAGTGACAGGGAAGGATACCATAAACAGAGGCGAAATCGGGTTCGGGTTGACCCAAGAAGAGGCAATCCACAACTTACTCTTCGTGCTAGGGTTCAACTCCTTCGGGGGCTTCTCCATTTTCCTTCCAGCTTTGATTAACGCCATAGCGAGTAACCCCGCGTTGCAGGAGAAGCTGAAGAAGGAAGCGAGGGAAAACGGCGGCGCAACGCTCACCTTTGACTCCGTCAAAGAGATGCCACTCGTGCAATCGGTGGTCTACGAAACGCTGCGTATGAACCCTCCGGTTCCGCTGCAGTACGGTCGCGCCCGAAAGGACTTCCGTTTGAGTTCTCACGACGCCGTTTACGACGTGAAGAAGGGGGAGTTGCTATGCGGCTTCCAGAAGCTCGTCATGAGAGACTCTCTCATCTTCGACGAACCGGACCGCTTCAAGCCGGACCGGTTCACAGGGGCGAAAGGGACCCAGTTGCTGGACTACTTGTACTGGTCCAATGGGCCTCAAAGTGGGTCCCCCACTCTGTCCAATAAACAGTGCGCGGGGAAGGACGTGGTCACCCTCACTGGGTCCTTAATTGTGGCTTACTTGTTTCGCAGGTACGATTCCATCAACGGTGATGGCAGTTCCATCACTGCCCTTCAAAAGCCTAAGTGAACTCAAGGCTAAATTTGTATTTCCACGTGAACATCGTACTTTGTCTGTGGACACACGTGCTGAGAACGATATCTTTTTACTTTTTATTTTTTTAATCTAATGATTATGGAAAAAGTCGCGTTTAACCTATCAAAAGAAAATCTGAAGTAAAAGTACGACGAAACTCGATAAAGCTAAGGTTTGCATGGAAATGTGACATGCAAAAATAGAACATAGACTTTTGTGAGTGATCTTCCCAATGTTACTTGATGTCATTCCGTGTTCTGTCAAAATTCAACACTACATACTTGTGCAATGTGCACGTAATTCAAAGAAACCTAGGAATTACAAAACTACAAAATGGACCAAGTGAAAACTGATCACTTGGTAATGGTACTCCTACACAGTTGAACGAAGAAGAAAGCTAGTACAGTTGACTTGCTGATTGTGGATAAGGGAATTCCATATTTTCCTCTCCCCAACAGTCCTTTCAACAAAGGCAAATAGCACAGAACCAAATAAGCACTGCAAAACACCTCACCTAGCCCATATGCACCATCATTTTTAACTTGTTGTTGCCACCCCCACAAAGCAGTAACTAGTGCTGTGAGTTGAATGAGCAAAATGGTTGTGCCAGGTATAAAAATGGGAGACTTGTTGAATATGAACCTACCCACGTTTTCATTGTTAGAAGAAGGCTGGTCTTTCTTTGTTATTTCAAAGACAGTGTCAGATATCCTTAAGCGCTTAAGGACGATGTCCAAAAATCCGAAGAAGCATGAAGTCATGGTCGTTATTCTTCCCATTCTCTGGTTGTTCCACCATGTTCGAGCTGACAACCCTGATATCAAGTGCTCTGATAAAGTACCTACGGTGTACATCACAAATACACTGATAGGGAACCACATGCCCAGTTCCTGCAAGACCACATTTACATACAATTCAAGCATCAAATAATGTGTTCCAAGCTAGAAAGCTAAAAATAGCAAAAAGAAGCAATTTTTCCTGTAGAAATTCATATGGGCAGTCAAGTGTTTGCATAAATCACGATTTGAATTTTGGCGTACAAAACCAAAGACAGATTAGAGGAAGAAAAAAGGATGTGTTTTGAGCTCACCTTATTAGGCAAGAAACTGGAATTGGTAATGATGCAGTAGGCAGGGAGAAGGGCATAAGATATTTCAGGGACTGATCGTAAGGCCCAATTAGTGAGCCAAATATACGCCAAGCACTCTCTGAATTGGAGCTTTCCAAATAGAGTACCAAAAATTGGACAGTGACTGCTCAGGAAAATGTCAAACAACCCTGAAGACCACCTCTTATGTTGGGCCATTTGGCCCAGGTTATCTTGAGGTGAACAGCCCATGAAGGCCATTGGATCTGGTGAACAAACTTCAGATCTCCAACCTTTTGTATGCATTACCAGCCCAGTAAGTACATCCTCCGATGTTGATCCATATAACCATCCCACCTAACAAATTCTCATTAATCAACATACTAAACACTTCTTACATAAAAAGATGAAAACCTAGCACTTACCGGTTACCATCAATATTTTTTAAGTTTAATTTCTATGCATTTGAATAATAAAAGTTTCCGTTTTTATAATTTTGAAATTATTATAGTATAAGTCAACAAATTTTGAAATGATTGTTTTTTATGTCTCACCTGTTTACCCCATTCGGTGCTGTTTTCATAATCACAAGTAGAAACTTGGTTCGCTGGCTCACGATCGAGAGATTTGAAAAGGTTATGATTGGGAGTAAATGTGATCTCTTCTAAAGCATGATTAGCTGATTCAACAAACCCTTTTGAAGCTCCAAATATTTGCACTGCTTTATTTTCTGATGATGTTCCTGCACAATATATGTAACAGATTAATTCTAAATTGTAACATGTTTTGCTTCAACAATTATATTCATTTGAGAATTTCTGAAAGCATGTAAACTTAGTGAATCTCAGTTAACATTGTAACAAGTACCATCAATGAAACCAAAATCCTTCTTTGCAGTTTGAATGTCTTGATCAGGAGAAAGACCGTAAAGAACCTTTCTTCTGTGAAAGCAATTTGTTCCTGCGTATATAATCCCTTGAAGTCCTGCAAATCCACCTCCTATGTACTGCAACACACAAAACCCGAATGCTAAATTTATTTCTCATACATAAACCTATTACTAGCTTTCTCAGAATGTAAATTTGTTTGGTGAATGATTTGACACACCATAGGCAAAGCCACCAGCTGATTTCCATAAGCATCATCCTTTACTGTATCATAGAATCTTTGTGGACATTGAACAAATGCAACTTCTTTTTCTCCCTTTGAATCCAGCAAAATGCACAAAGCGTGTTGGACAATCTTGGGATTGTTCACGTACATGTCACAATCTACGTTTAGGACATAGGGAGCATTTGTCATCAACCCTGAAACTCTTGTCTGTTCCAATTACAAATGATGGCAAGTTTTAGATCATAAGAAAGAAGCACATTAACTTGTGATAAAGAGATATTTGATCAGATCAGATAAATTTTACCAACACATTCATGGCACCAGCTTTGTAATGATGAGGATGTTGTGGTCTTTTTTCTCGAGATATGTAGATTACATGGGGTACTCCGTCTGAAAGACCTTCTTTGTTCTCCCATATTACCTGCCATCATAACATGAAACATTGCTATTATTATTGTTGAAAAAGGCAACTTAGACATTTACTCTTGTAATTCTTCATATTTGTGATTAATTATTATAACATCATGATGTGATTCAATGATTAGATAAGAAACTTTGGCATTTCACAAACTGGTTTACAAAAATGCTTGATGCAATGTACCTTAATTATGGATGGGTGATTTCTCGGCTGTGTTTTTGAGAAAACTTCATATTCTCCAACGAGTGGACACGGATTCAACTTTTTCGAAGCATTCTGAATTTTACGGCTAAGTTGTCCATACTCTTCCTGCAAATTAAGAACACAAATCTTCACTTCAATTTTTACCTTCTTACCCTTTACGTTCATTTAATAGTTACATGAAAGAAAGAAAGAGGAAACAGATAAATATTATATTTTTCTTGCATTTTTACCAATAAAAGAAAAGAGAAGCAGTATTATAACACATGGGTGTGTCTTTGTAAATGACCTTTCTCTTATGGTACACAAAAATGACTGATATCATGAATAAGTTACCTTCATTTTTAACCATTCTTGTTTAAACTCTGGAAATTCACTCTTCTCTACAGTGGCTTCCTCAGAAAAGTATCTAAAGGGTGCTCTAACTTGTACATTGTACTTCTTACAGAATGGTAACCAAAGTTTAGCAAATTTGGTGGCTTCCACAAGGGCATAGTAGATCAGAGGAGAACAACCATCATCAGAAACATAACAAGCTAGCTTGTTAGCAGGGTAATCTAGGGCTAGAAGAGACAACACAGTGTTCACTGTGATTATAGGTGGCTCAAGCGCAGGATCTGCTGTTGTCACAAACACGTCCACTTGTGAAAGCTCATCTACCCTGTAACAGAAAGATCATCAATTTCATTCAAGAATTAAAAAAGAAACATTCTTTTACAAAAATATTACAATCATGAAAAGCACATTTAACCTCTCAATTTAAAAAAAAAATACTTTTAAATCTTTAACTGATGTTTAATATTACTCTTTATTTAAACATATACTGCATAACGTCCAGAAAAGTTCAACATGAGTACAAAGAATCAAGAAAGCAATCTTGAGAAGAGCGAAAGGTTTACCTACGAAAGAGACGGTTAAGGTGAGTAATGGTTTGTGCAGGAGTCCATTTTGTGGAAATGGTGGTGAGCCAAGTGAAGGTGAACCATGACTCGCATAGAAACGCAACAAACCATGGGAAAGAATAGTGGTGATAAGAGAAAACACGGTAACCAAGAAGCAGAAGGAGGAGGAGGAAGATGAGGGAATCCACTGCTCTTGAGAAGGTGTGTTTCAGCCATACTTTTTGGTATAGAGGAAGGTTGTTTTGATTGGCCATTGAAGAGATGAAGAAAACTAAGTTTTTCCTTCTCTTCTTAGGCCATATCTTAGTTTATGTTCACATGTGCCCTTTTTATACATGCAACCTATCATGCATGGCTGCTCCTGCCACGTACATTGTGTTTACTATAAATTGTGATAAATTGACCTAAAAGCTTCTAAAATACGAGTTTGCAGGATAAAACACAGCTCTAACTTTAACTATATTAAAGGATACTATTAATCTGGGTATGGATATGGGACTTTTTGATTAAGAAAGATAAGACTAAAATACCAATCTCCTTGTTGTCTCACTAAATTTGTCTTCCTACTATAGATTCAATTACCCATTCTACTATTTTTAATTATCACTATTTTATACATATTATCATTTTCGTTTTTTCAACGTATTCTGTTAATGTATTTTCTAATTTTATAATTTTTATTTAATGGTTTATGTCAATTATAACTTGTTGACTTTTCAAGTTGTTTGATAGTACATTAATATTGGTGACTTATAACATAAAACTCTAATATTAATGTAATAATATAATACATATCACGTTTATGTTTTTGCTTTTGACCGGAGAAAGGGTAAAAAAAATTGGAAGAAAGGAGAATAGAGAAAGAAATAATATTGCTTGGATTCATAAGAAAAAATTATACTAAAAGCGTTGTAGTAGATTTGATTAAGGTAACAGTATAAATAGTTAAATTAATTCGATAATATAAATAAATTATTAAAAGTATTTTCAATTAAATTTAATAAAATATTACGAATGAAGACGGAAAGATAATTATTCATGAAATAGAAACATATTCTATTCATTGTTGAAGGTAGTGGTGCGTAATTGAGGTACCATCAAAAAATAAAATATGTAAAATTTTAAAACTAAATTGATCGCGTGTATGCAATTTCAAAGTAAAAAGAATAAAATTTTGATATAGATGGGACTTTCTTAATTATAATAAATTTTGTGCTTAATGAGTATCTATTAATACTTACCCTAATTATTCCTACACTCAATGTAATTAAATATTCGGTTAGCTAATCAATTACTTATTTACTCATAAATATGATTCATTTAACTCTTTGGATTATTCAAATAACATATATCAAATAATTCATTAATATAGCTCAAAAAATCTATCCCAAAGATAATCTAGCATTGAATGGATTTGATTTTTATTTTACATAAATCAATTTTATGGCAAGTACATATTTTTAATAATAATTTGCAATATAATTGAAACTTATAACCATTTTTTAAAAATATACGATTTTTTAATTTATAATAATTGAAATTATGATATATAATAATTTCTAATTTATTAAATTTTTCTTTTGAAAAAGTATATATGTAAAAATATTGTTGAATTATATTTTAAGACTTTTCAAAATTTTGTAATGTATTGTTTGATGGTATGCAATCAAACTACTAGTTTTATATTTAATGAATGATTTGTTAAGTAATTTTCTTTATAAAAAAATAAAATGATCACTAATAGTTGTTGTTTAATGAGCAGATAAAAATTAACTTTGAATCGTCTTTTAATGAATTTAATAATAAATTTAATAATTCAGTATTTGAAACTCATTTATAAACAATTAATTATAAAAAAATAATAAAATATAAATTATGATTATAATGTAAAAAATATAGTAGATTATCTAATAAATAAAGTAGGTTGATTCTTATGTTAATTCAATAACAAATTCTGACTGTTTTAAGATTATTATTCTTTAATTGATTTCACAAAACAAACATTAATCATATTCAACAAAATCTTATTAATAAAATAAATATATATTGACTTATTTAATATCTCACTTACAAGTTTGTTTGTTTAATACAACTAAAGTTCGACATTCAATGAATTAAAAAATAACAAAACACTGAAGATAAAGCCAAAATTTCACTGTAGATTTTTTTGGGGTGATGCGAAGATTTGTGAGGAACTAACATTTTTCATTCTTTTTATATAATTATTTTTTTTATTAATATTTATATTTATATTATAATAAAATAAATATAATTAATTATATAATATAATAATAATAATACTTATTAACAACAAAATATTAATAAAAAGATAAATTTTAATAATAAATTTATAAAATAATAATAAAAATAAGATAATTATAAAAGTTAAATATTAATAATATTAATATAAAAAGCTAATAATAATAATAAAATCATAAATAATAATTATATAATAAAATAAATAAAATTAGAAATTATATTAAAAATCAAAATAAATTTATATAATAATAATAATTTAATTTTAATTTTAAAATAATTTATAATTTTATAATTCTATTAATAAAAAATAATAATTCATTAATCACACTCAACAAATAAATATTTTATTTTTAATTATTTTTAATCTTATAATTTTATCAATTAAAAAAATTAAAATATCTATAAAATCATTGACAAACTTTCTACTAAAATCTTTCTAGTCTTTTCCTTAATTCAAACAATTTAACTTTATACACATTTTCACCTCAAATCCAGTTTCTTAAATTCAAATTCACTCCCTCAATCAAACAAAGTATTAATTACAAGTGTTTACTTAATTAGATATTTCTTTTTTACATTTTGACTTAACCTATCAAAAATGGACTAATATTAAAATAATTAATCAATAACTCTAATTAAAGAAAGACAACAAAATTTGTAATAAGCGTTCAAAAAATTCCTTTTACAAAAATTTTAAAAAGATCAATAATAAAACATAACTATTAAAAAAAACTTAAAAATAAAGTTTTAGAAATTAAGAAAACTAGAATGCTTTGTTCTACTTTAACTTTTGAACCTTGTTTTTTTCTTCTTAAGTCTGTATTTTATATGTTTCTTTGCTAAAACAATATGAGAAATATTTTCTGTTTAAGATTTTGTTCATAATATTTTAATTTCTAACTTTTCAAACTTCTTTGGATTTTGTTTCAAAATTTACTAGGAACTCTACTTTTTTTTATCTTTGCATTAGAATAGTTACTTTCAAATTTATTTATGAAATATTATAGAATTTATTCTTTAATTCATTCATTCAGATTTTATTTTTTTATTTAAATTAAAAAAATAAATTTAAACTTGTGCCTACTCCTTAATGATAAAAAATCTTATATATTTCTTACATCAATTGTGCACACTACTTAATGATAAAAATCTTATATATTTCTTACATCAATCTTAATTACAATAGTAAATTATCGTTAATTAAAGTAAAACATCTATTATAAGTCTGATTATTAAATTATGCATATCAGCCACCAATAGTAGTATTTTTTTTATACCCAAAATTTATACTCTCATTTAAAAAAATATCTAATTACAAACTATTATTGAGATAACTTTTAATATTATTAGTTTAGAAATAAATAAAAAACTTTATCATTCAGTGATCAAGACTGATTATACACATATATTAATGAATAAATTCAATACCCTTAAATTGCTTAAAATTCAAAAATTTTAATTTATTATTAAATGCAATTATTAATATCAAATGCACAAGTAATATATAATGAATCAATTACGCATTTATTTAAATTGATTTATTTCATTTTTATTTACAATCAAAATGTCTATACCCATCATTTCAATTGAGCCATTCTTGAATTAAATTTCGCATAGGTTTGGTCGCTGATACCTTCATTGACTGACTTTGTTTAATGTTGTGACGCAAAATTGACTGTTTTCCTTCTTTCTGCACAAACAATAAAATATATCACAAAATAATATTTACGTTGACTGACTTCTTTTATTGAACATTTTGGGAAATAGGTTTTATTGTGAGTTTCTCTCTTAACAAGTTTTAAACATTGGTCTAATACTTTTTGAAAAAATTAAAAAACTTTTATATTACTGGATTGTATTATTTTAATTATAAAATTAAAAGATGATTAAAATAGTAGCTAACACAATTAATGGAACATATTTAAGCAAATTATTGAATCGCTATGGCCGTCTAATAATTTCATTCAAAATTTGTTGCTTGTTTAAGACTGGTTTTCTATTGCTGAAAATTTCTATTCTTGTTTCCAAAGTTTACCTTTTGGCAATACTGTAGATATATATATATAACACATCTGATAAACATAAAAAACGAAACTCTAAATGGTTTTGGACCTGACAAACCAATTTAGAATTTCAAAACATATCATATTAAAATGTTGAGTATTTCTCCACATGCTTCTAAATACGAAACATTTATTACCAATTAACATCTATTAAAACTTATTAATTTGGTTAATAACATTAAATTTGTCTTTAATTGTAATATTTTTCAAGAAAATAAAGAGATCAAGTTATTTTTAAAGTAATTCTAAGAAAATTACCCTTTATTTTTAAATTTAATGGTTAATTATAAATTATTTATCGGACTCATCAGATTAAGAATTTAACTCCTCCTTGATCCTTCCTTTTTTTTCGTATCATTGGATGAATGATACATGAAAAGTGAATGATAATGATAATACAAGTTTTAACTTTTGAAAATATTTATTTTAATCTCCGAATCTTCACAAAGGAAAGAAGCATATACCATCATAACATTTATTCTTTATGAACTAAAATAATTTAAAATACTAATAAAATTAATTAAGAAAAAAATTAGAAAAGAGTTTTGTAAAAAGAAAAGAAACATAGAAACAGGAATTTATATTTAGAAACGAAAAGAATATATTAAAGCAATATGATTAATGTTAAAAATAATTCTTTATTATTAAGTATTTAACGATGAAACATACAATTATTCTTTCGGTGGTTACTGTTTGATTGTTTTAGTTTTAGGAAAAAAAAAAAAAAAACATTATTATTCATATGCACAATTGAATGCTTGACCAAGATTCAAGATGAAGAAAATGTCTTCATTGGTTGGTTGTGGACCTGAGAAGTTATGGCGCCGCCGGCCGCTGAAGAGCACATTGATATTTGTTTATTTGGTGCAATAGACTTTGAGAGCACATGAAGCCAAAGTTTTCATGCAGAACAAAGCCTTGGTGGCTCTATAAAAACCATCACAGAGCCATTGCTGCTTTAATCAATTACCTACAAAACCAGAAAACCAAATACTGCTAACTGCTTGTTTTCACTGTCATCTCCTCTCATCTCTCATGGCTGGAAAAGATAGAATCCTTGTTTTGGGACCCACAGGAGCCATTGGAAGACACATTGTGTGGGCAAGTGTGAAGGCTGGCAATCCCACCTATGTCTTGGTTAGGGACACTCCACCCACTGTTAACAAGCCAAGGCTTGTCACAGCTGCCAATCCTGAAACCAGGGAGGAACTCCTTCAAAACTTTCAAAATTCTGGAGTTTTTCTGATCCAGGTTCCTTCCTCCCTTCATCTCATTGTTATCATTTTCTGTTTTCAACTCTTTTCAGACTAATTATATATACTCATTTATCTCTTCAGGGAGATATGAATGATCATCAAAGTCTGGTCAACGCAATCAAACAAGTTGACGTCGTAATCTGCTCATTTGGGAGACTCCTGATAGAAGACCAAGTGAAGATCATTGCAGCCATAAAAGAAGCTGGAAACATCAAGGTGCCACTCTTGCTAATGGAAAAAATGTTTTTTCTGAATAAGCACATTTTCTATTCTTGAAAAAAATTAGTTAAAATTATTGTATACTAACTTTTTAGACTAAAAAAAATCAAACTGTATGAATCCTTCTATGGTCACATATTAAGTGTCCATTATTAATTTGATTCCTCAACAGAGATTCTTCCCATCTGAATTTGGACTGGATGTGGATCGTCACGATGCAGTTGAACCAGTGAGAGAAGTTTTTGAGGAAAAAGCAAAAATGCGGAGAATAATTGAAGCTGAGGGAGTTCCTTACACTTACCTATGTTGTCATGCTTTTACCGGCTACTTCTTACGTAACCTAGCACAGATTGACACCACTGTTCCTCCTCGCGACAAGATATTCATTCAAGGAGATGGAAATGTCAAAGGTAGTGATAATGCAAAGTTCATTTAGTTATAAACGAAGCAGTTATAGTAACTGTTTTAGAGTAGACACAATTGAATTGCTTGAAGGTGTAGATGTATAATATTGCGAGTTGTTTCAGGTGCATATGTGACTGAGGCCGATGTGGGGACTTATACCATCGAAGCAGTTAATGACCCTAACACCTTGAACAAAGCCGTGCATATAAGACTTCCTGCCAATTATTTGAGCTTAAATGAGATTGTGTCTTTGTGGGAGAAAAAAATTGGAAAGAGTCTTGAGAAAATCTATGTTCCAGAGGAAGAGGTTCTGAAGGGTATTCAAGGTCAGTAACATCTAGCAACTCTCTTTTTACTGATAAACTTAAAAACTCATTTTTTGTAGGATTGAATATGAGTATGTGGGCACGTATTGATGTATTTTGGTTTTGGTTTGCTGCAGAGTTGTCTTTCCCAAACAATTACCTGTTGGCATTATATCACTCACAGCAGATAAGAGGAGATGCAGTGTATGAGATTGACCCCACCAAAGACGTTGAGGCTTCTGAGGCTTATCCTCACGTTAAATACACCACCGTTGATGAATATTTGAACCAGTTTGTCTGATTTCTCAAATTTAAGGAACATATGCGCTCTTATGATGCTAAGCAAAATGTTCAATAAGACTAATGATGTCGTTTTCCTTTCTTATTTTTTATTTTCTCTCAAAATTCCTTCTTTTGTCTAATCCTTCAGAAACCATTTATGTTAATGTATCTTCTTTTAACCCAAAAGAATAAACAATACTTGTAATCTGCAGTCAAAAGTATTGTTTCCAAATTTTTACATCATTCTTATATGAAGACGTGTCATTGCTTATTTTATGCTTGATTTGGTGGGTGGCTCCCAAAAGGATTTCAAGCACTTTGATACTAAGAGAAGGGTAAGGAAAAAAAAAAAATATAGTACATAAACATACACTACACTTCATTAAAAAGAAATATGTCAAAATATAACTATGCATGGTGTGGAAAAGCATCAGGGGTAAATTTATTTTGTCATATATCAAATTAAAGAAAATTAAGGTAGCAAAATAAATTTAAAACAATAAAACTCGTCAAACTAGCTGCAAGATATTAAATTATGTTGATTCAAAATTGAATTTATAAATGAAACCGAATTAAAACACACTCAAACTGTACAATTTCTATGCTTTTGTGAAGCATGGTTTGCCTAAAAAATATGTTTTTACTTTCTGTGTAGTAGTTGTAGCCATAATTTGTAGTTATTATTAGGAAATCTATATTTTGTAGTTACGTCTTAAAATTTCACTTAATAATCATTCTACAGTGACCTTGTCATTATAAGGTTGGTATTGCATGTATTAAGTTTGTATTTTTCTTATATATAATTTAATTCTTTTAGTTTTACTTGATATAAAATTTAGACTCACCTTTGAATGTTGTCACAATTTCAATTGGATGCCTTAGCAAGGCTTTCATGATATCCACAGGGATTTCCATAAAAATTTGAAACACTATCCAAATTTTACTTGCATAAAAGGAAAGGCACATACATAAAAGGATAGTGACTCCAGAGGTCTTGAAGGTCTCAATAAGTTTAGACTTTTCCGGATGAGAAACAGTGTTCTCTCCAACCACACAAACGTGGGAGGGATGTCCTGCTTCTGTGCTAGCCTTAACTATGAGTTTTCCTATGTATCCTGTTCCTCCAAAAACCAGGATTTTGCTATGTATTCTGCCATTCAACAAAAACAACTCAACTTTAAAGTTCAGATCAAAATAATAAGCACTGAGTTTATTGATTGTGACGTGATATCTTGAATTAGCCGGCGTTTATTAAAATAAAATCAAAATCTTGAACTACTTCTAATTTTTTTGGGCAATGTTAGACTAAGTAGTAACGTCTTTAGAATCAAAATTAACTATTTAGTTTTTTGGTAGAGCTAAATATCACATAACCGTGTCTTTTATCTGTAAAAAATTATATTCAATTATATAAGTGTTTGAGTGGCTGGTGGTGGTTTGATGCCTTTGAATTTATTATCTTTATTACCAATTTTTGTAAATTTAAATTTAATCTTCATTTAAAAAAATTAAAGCATGAGTTTGATCTATTCCTTATAATATTTTTAAAAAAATGGTACAAAAGTTTAACCTAATCTACTAGCTTGTGTTAAAAGTTTTTTTTATAAAATATTTATAATACTACTACGCTTATTATATTGATAGAATGTTAATAATTACAATTTTCTCTATAATGTAATATATGTATATATATGCGAAAATATAGGCATTAATGTCTCTAGGTGTTTTTATTTTCTTTGTTATTTTATTGTTTTGAGTTAAGAGTTCATTATTATAATAATTTTATTATTTCATATATTAATGTTTATATTAATTTTAAATTTAATATATTTTTAAATGCATGTTTGTTTATATAATTTATTTATTTTTATGATTAGTGCAAAATAATCAATTAACAATGTAAAATTACCACGTTTATAATGTCACCATCCACAAAAGCATTTTTTTTGTATAAAACATGAACTTTTTCACATGACTGTCGTCAAAATGTCAAACGACGACGGGTGACGAACAGAAAGAAACAGATTGCCACATGTCGCGACCTAGGAAGTAGGGAGTAGTGTGTGTGGAGGGCACTGGATTGCGCTTCTCTTTCTCCAACAACGTTGCTAAATTAAGATTTAACGGTGGATCCGATTCAGGTCACACCCTTCCGGTCCCGGACTACCTTTTTAGCGGCGGTACTGGTGGCGGAGACTTGGCGCCGGAATATTCCCTCTTAGGCCTCCTCCTTCTCCCTAACCTAACTTAACCTTTTTCGCTTCAAAACCACTTCATCTGCTCACTCGTATCTCTCCTTTGCCTTCTCCGATTCGCTTCTTCTCCTCGCTTATCGATCTTCCTTTCTCATTGCTTCTCCTCTCTCTCGCCGAATCTCAATTTCTGAGCTGATCTGGTGCGATTCGACTTTCCCTTGCTCGCTTCAATTTTTCAGGTTTTCTTCTTCTTTCTTTTGCCCCTTATTTAGTGTTTAAAGAAGAAAAATAAAAGGAAATTTATGCTTTTCAGGAATTAGGGTAAGGCTCGTGATTAGCATGGTACGATTTGTGAATATGTTTTGAGGTGGAATTGGATTAGCCATAATCCTATTGTGTTGTGTTGTTTTGTAGGATGATGATAGTCACCGAAGCTGAACTCAGAGTGTTGAGAACCTCCACTTTGGGTCGCCACTTCTTCTGCAAAACAAACTCATTCTCACGCTCTCACCCTTTCCTTTCCTTCCAACGCGCCGCTTCCACCACACCAATCTCCTCCTTTCTCACGCGCCGCCCCATTCCTCCATATTCCAATCCCCGTAACTTCTTCTTCTCCTCCTCCTCTCTCGCCTCTTCCCAATCCCTAAACTCTTCCACCAACCACTCCAACCCCTTCCTTTCTCAATCACAAGGTGGGGGCACCTTAGCCTGGAATCCCGCTTTGGACACCCCAAGCACCGCTTTTTATGGAACTAAAGACCACGCACCCATGGTGGTCCTGCTGGGGTGGCTCGGCGCGAGGACCAAACATCTCAAGAGATACGTGGAGTGGTACAATTCGCGTGGCTTTCACGCTGTTACGTTTGTCGTCGATGTCAAGGAGCTACTTCGAATTGACCTCGGCCACGTCCTCGAAACCCGAATCTCTCTCCTTGCTGACCAACTCGTTTCTTGGTTATCTCACAAGGAACACGATGGAAGGGAACGATGTTTGGTATTTCATACTTTCAGCAACACGGGTTGGTTTGTGTACGTGCACTAGTTAATCATTATGCTATTTTCAAACTATCCTCCTACTCAATATTTATTGTTTGACGTTTATGTATTTTTCTTTTTCTTTGCAGTTATGGTTACATTCTAGCCCGAATGCTAGGTAGTGAAGATCTCATGAGGAAGATTAAGGGATGCATTATTGATTCGGGAGGAGGAGAACCTTTCAATCCTCAGGTTTTAAAAGCTAATATTTTAATTTATTATTGTTTTCTTGGAGTATCCATTGCTTAAGCCTTGAAATAGGGGATGAACCATTTGTTTAAAGACGTGGCATTTCCAAACTCAGCTGTTACTTCAGTTATATTTGTGAATGTGGCTGGCCAAACTGTGTTTGCCTTTGCTTGTTCTCTCTTTGTTGCCTCCCCTTACTTTCTGGTCTCCCCTGCACCATTACGATTGAAAAGAAAATTGTAACGTTGTGTGCTGTGTATAAAATTGTAACGTTCAGCAGTCACCCATGTTTCTGTTTAGAATCTGTTATTCCTAGGAGTGGATTGGAATGAAATTATATTATGATGGTTATATTCCTATTTGAATTGTTAAATCAGGATGAGATTGAAGTGGAATATGATGGAATGCATTTCATTCAATTCTATCAAATACTCCTATTTATCTTTTTTCTTCTCATCAATAAATTATTAGGTAGTCAAGGACCATCAAATATTCATGGTCCAAATCAATGTCTGCTTAACCATAGTTAAATTTTACAACTTGAAAGATATAATTAATACTATTCAATTATATGTCAGGTAAATATTAATGGGTAAGCTATAATCTTTTAATCCTTTTCTTAAATATCCACTCTAAATATCCAAACATAGCCTTTAATCCTTGTCCTAAACTACCTCAGTTTGTGGTTTATTCTTCTTGGCTGGTAATTCCTGGGATTATGAATTCTCAAATTGTTTTACCCCGTGTTTTCTCTCTGTAAAAGGAAACTAAACGTCTATATTGTAGGTCTGGGCAGCCGGTTTTTCTGCTGCTATATTTAAAAAGCGCAGCTCTTTGGGACCTCTAGTTGAGGTAGAAGGCAAAATGAAATCAGAGACTGAAGTTCAGCAAAACGAACCTTCCAAGATTGAAACAATGGTCTTGTTACTATTAGAGAAGTTCTTCACATTTGTTTTGCAGTTACCAGATGTGAATCGGTAATTTTCTTCCCTGCAATCTTATATGGATTGGTTAGTTTGTTAATAGACTCTTACATATTTAATATACTTGAAAATGTTTTGTCTCTTGAAAACAGGAGGTTAACTAGGATTGTGAATGTGCTCACGAAACACCAGCCTTGTTCTCAGCTTTACCTGTATAGTACAGCTGACAAAGTAATTCCATTTGAATCAGTAGAAGCATTAATGGAGGAGCAGAGAAAGATGGGAAGGAAGGTAAGGTCCTTCAACTTTGGATTATCTCCCCATGTAGATCATTATAGGACATTTCCGGACCTATATTTATCACAGGTTACTGAATTTTTGAACGAATGTTTTACTACCACCACACAGACAACTTACAAGACTTGAGTTGCCTTTCAAAGTATAAAATCTTGCATTAGTCATTAGTGGAATTTATTTCCTTTAGTTTTTTCAAACGGAATGATCCTTCATTATTGCAATAAGGAGAGAAATTAGAAGTGGTCACTTGTTACATAAGGCCATTCATATAATACATTGACTTCCAAACAGTGCCAGCCAATTACTCCCTGTAACTCTTTTGACAATTGTTCACAAAGCTCAAGTGACTTTCTATTACTTGGGACCAGACTAGATTGGCCTTGCAGAGAAATAGCAGAACTTTTAAGATACTGCTACGTCAAATATGAGCCTTGTGTAACTGTTAATTAACTAGTCATTGGTGATTCTTTCATAATATAAGAGCAGTAATAAACGAAAATGTTTTTGTGTGTATAATAAATCATGTGATATGTATAATAAAACATTCTCCTCCACGTACTATTGGATTAGGTTAAGGTGCAATGAATGAATTGTCAGTTACTTTTACAGCTCCACAACATGCAGTCCTCCAATTAAATCTACAATATATTTTATAGAATAAAGAATTTAATGGTGATAATCTTCTCACCTATGATAAGGACCTTGAACTATATAACATGTTAACTCAATTTAAATACATAATAAATTAATGTGTTTTAAAACTTTTAATCATCACCCTATGATTTCAAAGGCTTCTATTTAGATGCCTGTACTTATTTTAAGATAATGATGCTCCAGTGGAGTACTAAATTTAATATATAATATTCTTATAGAATAGTTTAAACCTTGTTATTTTTGGTGCGGGTAGATAAATAGGTAGGAAACAAAGTGCTGGGTTAATGGGACATAGTAGATGGGCTTAGAGCAGTTGTGAAGAAGGCAATTGCTTCGTGCACCCCATATTTGCTTCCTTCACCCTATGAGTGAAGAGAAAAGGGGAAATTTGGTTTTGGAGGGTTTTGTGGTTGAGGTGTTGCGGAGGTGCAATGCGGAGCAGCTCACGAAGGGCGATGGCGGACGTCATTACTTCTTGACAACATTGTGCCTTTTGGGTGTGTGGAAGTAAGATGTGTTGATATGTGATTGGAAATTTTGGTGAAGAATTGTTTTGATTTGAATATGTGAATAGTTTGATGGGTTTGTTAGGGTGGCTTTGATTTGATGTGTTATGAAGGTGTGCTACATTCGGTGGTTGCTGTGTAAAGGTGCGATGGTGGGGTGGGGTATTTTTTTTTTCAAATTCAGAAATTGTTTTTCGAAAGAAATTCGAAAAAAAATTTTCGTAAGTTAATTTTTATTTAAAATTTTAGTTCATTTCGGAAAACATTTTTTAGAACGAATTTCTAGAAAACATTTTTTGGAACGTGTTTTTGAAAAACGTTTTTCAGAACTCGTTTTCGGAAAAAAAATTTCCAAAATGAACCAAAATTTTGAAAAAGAATTTGAAGTCTCTGTTCTTTTACTGGAATACGTTTGTTTGATTTTTTGATCTAATTAGTGTGTTTGTTGGTTAGTGAATAAGATAATGGTCAGGCTTCGGAGAGGATCCCAATCCGATCATGTACGACCTATTGCTTTGATAAGACATAGAGATCGAACTGATCCTTTAAATATTGTTAAAGATGACATTGGAGAGAATGTTGGGAAAGATGTTAATGTACAACCTCAAGGATATCCTAGAAGCCAATATGATCTATCATTGTTTATCCTGGAGGCCAATATGATCTATCATTATTGGAATGTTGTGACACCATGGCTATAGAATTGTGGAGTGGTGTGTTAAGTTATTTATATGATTTAAATAATGCAAAATTTGAATTAATATTTGAGGTATAATCGCCTGATGAATGTTAATTGTATGCTTGGTGTAGGATCGTGATGAATTTAAAACAGTTTCACATTGGAAGAAATTGAGTAAGTTTGGCTAGTCGTATGAAAGAATTGAAGCGACAGTTTAATTGTTTGGTGTAAGTTGTATTGTTTGGTGTAAGTTCTCTGGTTGGATGTAGTTAGGAAATGGTAGACAAGGGAAATGGTAGAAGGGCTTATTGTCAGTTTTGTGGAGAGGTGGGATCCCGAAACAAACTCGTTCCACTTGCGTATGGGGTAGATCACCATCACCATCTACGGAGGGTGGGTGTAAAATTGACACATAATTGGGAGACGTAACGCTAGACAACTCAACCGCCACTCCAATTCTTTTATACGTCTCTCTAAACTTACTCAATTCCTTCCCATATGAAACTATTTTAAGCTCACAACAATCCTACACCAAGCATACAATTAAAATTCATCAAATATTAATTCAAATTTTATATTATTTAGATCATATAAATAACACAATTGCATAACCACAGAGGTGTTCATAACGTTTCAACAATGACAAATCATATGGGCCTTTAGGATATCTTTAAGGTTGTACATTAAAATCTTCTTCAACATTCTCTCTAATATGTCATCTGCTTCAACAATATTTAAAGGACCAACTCAATCTCTATGTCTTATCGAAATAGTAGGCCTACACGATTAGATTGAGATCCTTTGTCCTGAATTCTAATCATTATCTTGTTGATTAACTAACAAGTACACTAATTAGATAAAAAAATTTGACAAAGAACGTAATCCACCCAAAAAATAGACTTTATTTATTTTTTTCAAAATTTTGATTCATTTCTAAAAATGTTTTTCAAAAGGTATTTTCGAAAAATATTTTCTGTAAATACATTCCAAAAAACATTTTTCGAAATGAACCAATGAAAAAAAATAAACTTAAAGAAAACGTTTTTCAAATTTTCTTTGGAAAACGATTTTCAGAATTAAAAAAATTACTACACCCCACAATCGCACCTCTACATAACAATCACAAAATGCAACAGCACACGCTCATAACACACATACATTCAAATCAAAACAATTTTTAACCAAAAATTTCAATTACAAATTAACACATCTTATCTTTAAACATTCAAAATACATAACGCTGAAAAGAAGTAATGACCGCTCTTCTCCGCCGCTCAATCGCCGCTCATCCGCCCTCGCCCCCTGTAGCTGATTCGCACTGCACCTTGACCACGAAACCCTCCAAAACTAAATTTTTTCTTTTCTCTTCCCTCACAGGGAGACCACCGTCCATTCACATTTTTAATGGGATGTAGAAAACAAATGTGGGGTATAGGAAGCAATTGCCAAATAAAACTCGTAATAGCCCAAACCCATGAACTGGTGCCTAGAGACCCAACAACTTGACTATTATATCTTTAATAAAGAAAATTAGATAAATTATACATTACATAAACTTTTTGTATTTTGAATTATACACGGTATATTATAATTTTATATATCAAATTATACAATTTGATATATAATTATTTTTATATTATAGATTGTACAATGTATTACAATTCGGTGTGTATATTAGACTGTAGAATTAAAAAAGATGTTTTTAATATTTTGAAAAAATATATAGAGATAAGATGAAATCATGGAGGTGCAGAAAGAACGCTTTTATAAATGTTATTTATTAATATTCTTTAATCAATTATGTTGTAAATATTTTATTATAATAAAATAATAAATAAAATAAATTTATTAATATATATATATATATATATATATATTTCAGTGTACACTCGTTTTCAGTTTTTTAAGTTAAACAAATTTATTTATTTTTCTCTCTTTCTTTTCCTTATTTTTCATTCAGTTACTTTCTATATTCTAATGCAAACAAAACTTAAAAAAGAAAAAAAAAACACATTGTAAGCATAATGTGTTAGTTGAAGTAATATAAGTAAGACATTTAAATTTGAGGGGTCGTATGTATCATCTCATTTATTTCAACTAACATGGTAAAGTTATAAACACCTACTTGTACACTTAATCAATTCTCTATCTTTTCCCTTACCTAGGCGAGATGGTTGAAGTTTTTTTTTTTTTTTTTTTTAATAAACTTTATAAAATACATTTAGCAAAACGGTATTTGAAATAATCTTTAACTTCATTTGAAAATATAGTTATGTTTATTTCAGAAATCATCAAAAGAATTATTATTATTATTATATGACTTCATTATTATTTTTGATTGGTGCTGCCACTGGCTACCAACATTACTATTATCTCTATTACTATTATTTATTATTATTATTATTATCAAAACTACCATCAAAACATCTCTTCACAAAATATCTTTAAACTAATTTTAAATTTTCAAACTAACTTATCTATAAACTAAAAATTAGAAAATAAAAGTCAAACTAAAGACTGAAAATCAATAGATTTTAAATTTATGATTAAATCAAGTCCCAAACGAGGTCTTAATTGGTTGTTCTTCAATTTTATTTTTTTGGAAAAGTAAAAGAATGATGAAAAAACAATAAATCATTTGGGAGAGCGCCGTGGTTCATTTAATGAAATATAGGGTACTACATTGTTGAAGAGCAACACCGTTACAGTGAAAAATATCTTAGTGTGAATCATTGATTAACTCACTCGCTCCTTCCAAGAGTGGATTAGAAGAAGAAAAGTGCACAATCACACTACAAGGTGCCTTGCTCAAGCCATTGTTATAACTTAATTAAGAATTAATTAAAATAATATTCACAGCTTGTAATGATAATCTGTAATAACAACAAAATCTAATCAAGTTAATCGCAAATCTTCAAAATAAACTATAGGTGAGCTTAGTTAAATCTTCCAGGAGAAACTAGTTTTATGTGTTTTGACCGAGAACGCTATGACTCTCGACCTCTCTTTACAAGTTAAATTGAGTTCCTGAATGTATATTCACTAAATCCAAGAATAATTTAAAAAAATATTAATTAAAGTGATTAATCATGATTAATAAGTATGAGTTTCAATAAAAAAAGTTTTACACTGATTTAATACCATAAAATTCATTATCATTTCTACATGTGGATTGAAAATAAAATTTCAGCTTTGTATATCAACCTTCCTTATTACTTATGAAGCACATAAACCATAACTTCATATTGAGGGAGTTAATCATAATTTTAATTTAATGATGGTAAAGCATAGGCTCCATGTATCATTACTACAATAATTGATTTGATTATTGGCAATTAGGCATAAGCCATATAACAAGTCTTCCCTTTCATACTCCCCACACCTGACCGTGGAACACACAAAGTTTGGTACGATGCATTTTATAACACAGGACTTGTTTGAATAATTTTTAAAAAAATTAGACACAAATAAAATAAGTTTTTTCTATAAGTTAAAATGAATTTATGTATAATTCAAAAATCAATTCCTAAGAAAGCTAATACAAAAGAATTTCTATAAATTAATTTATGTATAAATTTACCTTATGAAAAACTAACTAATATTTATAAAGAAATTTATCCCAATATGTGTAAATAAATCCTTCTGTTAATAACTAATCCTTCCTCTGTGCATAAGCAATTAGGTGACCTACTTTCAGTTAGATTTAATGCACACCATAGGCAAACAAAAATGCTATCTCTGTTGTTCAATGCTATATTTCTAGAATAAGCTACAGTCAGAATCAACTTTCAAACCAGAGCTTTCAGAAACAAGTAGTCACACAGTTTTGTTATGTAAGAAGTTTGTCAGAAAACCTTAACACTTTCCAGCTTCAACTGTCTTAAAAGTATAATAAGTACCAAAAATGGAGGTTAGAAATACAACATCTGTATTGGGTTTTTACAGTTTTGACTCTCTATGGATATGGCAGAATTATATGGGACCTATGATGATTCGCTACTAACCCAACTAAACATGTCATTTGCATTCCAAACTAGTATGCAATAACTACATTTAGGCCACACCAGTCTAATAAGAAGACTGCACTTTCCCTTTAGAGCGAGAATTAGATTTGGCAAGCCCTTCTTTCCATCCCTTCTGACGAGCTCTCAGTTCCCATAATGCAGAGAGCTTCTTCTGAGCCACTAAGGCCATCTCAGCCTTTTCCCTGGCTTCCTCACATGTCTCCATTCCTGAATTACACTTGTCTGCTTCCTTTTGATACTGAGATGCAGTCTTCTTGGATTCCAGCAGAGCCATGTCAGCACGACGCTGATTTTTCAAAGCTTCAGTTTCCCGGAGATTTAGTTCTTCTGACAGTAGCTCTGCAATATTGTTTTCGGTGTCGCCATCCAACTTTGGATCGTGCTTTGCACAAGCTAAATGACAATTCAATTAATCAAGAGAAGAAACAGCAGTTGGTAAAAGGAGTTGGATATGAAAATCAGTCATAGAAGCAGTATGTTGTGATGACACAGCAGCAGGCAAAATAAAAATTCAGTACTCGTCTTCATGCAGACAATTATCCAATATTAGAGTTTGTTTGAATAAATTTATCTAAAAACACTCATAGGAAAAATGAAGAAGGTTTTTTCATGAACTATAAATTAACATATGAATAAGTTAATCTATAAAATTCCCCTCATGTTAACTTCATGACCATTTCCTATTAGTGATGAAAATGATGCATCACACCCAAATCATGAATAACATGTCACTCAAGCAAGTTTTTACCTTTATTTGAACACAATATATTATATGTTGCAGCTGTGTACCAAAATTAATGTTTAGCACTGTAGAGTATTAGGTTGACATAAATCAAAATCCTATATTATATACTACACAATCCTTGAATAATAGATTTTTCAAACACAAGAAAAATTGGCAAAAAGTGAATAAATTTTTATAAAGGGAAAACACACAAAAAGGCACATTAGATTTCAGATCCTGATAATTCACCCAATCTAAAATGAATGGATTTAGCTTATTAAATGAGTGAGAAAGAATAACTATGTAACTTCAGCTCCTGTCATCATGCACATATGCTTCAGATTCACTCATACATTGGGTCACAATAATAAAGGAAAGGTTCCCTCTTCCACAGTACATTAACTAAGATATTTCATAGGAAACAATTATCCAATATTAGAGTTTGTTTGAATAAATTTATCTAAAAACACTCATAGGAAAAATGAAGAAGGTTTTTTCATGAACTATAAATTAACATATGAATAAGTTAATCTATAAAATTCCCCTCATGTTAACTTCATGACCATTTCCTATTAGTGATGAAAATGATGCATCACACCCAAATCATGAATAACATGTCACTCAAGCAAGTTTTTACCTTTATTTGAACACAATATATTATATGTTGCAGCTGTGTACCAAAATTAATGTTTAGCACTGTAGAGTATTAGGTTGACATAAATCAAAATCCTATATTATATACTACACAATCCTTGAATAATAGATTTTTCAAACACAAGAAAAATTGGCAAAAAGTGAATAAATTTTTATAAAGGGAAAACACACAAAAAGGCACATTAGATTTCAGATCCTGATAATTCACCCAATCTAAAATGAATGGATTTAGCTTATTAAATGAGTGAGAAAGAATAACTATGTAACTTCAGCTCCTGTCATCATGCACATATGCTTCAGATTCACTCATACATTGGGTCACAATAATAAAGGAAAGGTTCCCTCTTCCACAGTACATTAACTAAGATATTTCATAGGAATTCATTCAGGAAACCAGAAACCAACCTTCAAAAGAAGAATTGCTAAGCCCTGCACAAATCCAGATAAAAGAAACCGAAATAAGCACAGGATTGATTTGGTGTGCAATTAAGAGAAAGCAGCAACAATAATAATGAAACAACAGTCTTCAATTGGAACCAAAATTGCTTTGACAGTACAAACAAAAATAAATGATTTACAAATCTATTAAAGATAAGCAAGCACAGGCTTTAGAAATGTTTCAAAGCTATTGTGTGCTTAGGTTAGCATTTATTTTAATTTAAAATATAAATAAGCAATGACACTCTTGCTTTATTTCAAGGCTATAGTGAATGCTACATGACAACCATATGTAACCAAGCAAGAGTGTGACACTGTAATTAATTGACAAATTTTTCTTTCACAGTATCATTCATACAAAAGATTAATATTTAATTAAGGGGAGCTATAGCCTAAGCTAGTGCAAGCCTATTGAATATTGTTCATGGGACCTAATAAGTCCCCATATCGTCACGTGATGCAAATTGAGAGACCTAAAACGCATTTTGTTCAATAACAATCAAATAAAGAAAAAAAGAAAAGAAAAAAGAAGTAGATCTAAATTGGAAGCACATGAATTGATGAAAGCAGTTATTTTGAAAAAAAGAAGAAATTGGTGAGATGTTGAAGGCAGAAAAGGAAAATGGTAAAAGGGGTGGAATTGAATTAGTGGGAAAGTGTATACCTTGGGGAATAGAAATGATGGGTTGGGAAGAGCAATCGCAGACGCAAGGAGTGCAAGAAGAAGAAGAAGAATGGTTGAGGAGTTCGATGAGGTGCCAGTAGAGAGGGGGACCCACTATGTAGCCGGCAATGGACAGCGCCACCACCCACAAACCAAACCTCACCACAACGCCACCACCATTCAAACCCATCTCTCTCTCTCTCTCAAACTCTGCACTCTGAATTATGCAGTGATGTGTTGAAAATAGTGAAAGAAGAGAGAAATTGAAATCGAAAATGGCAGACAAACACTGTAAACTACCTTCTTCTTCTTCTTCGTCTTCACTCTTCTTTGCTTCCTTCTGCATTTATTCTTCTCCGTGTCTCGTTAAATTCTTTAATAAATATATTTTTATTTTCAATTATTTTTATCTTATCTTAGAACTAAAATATATTTACGTGACTTCTTTTAAGTATATTTTTCAATAAATGCATATCTTAGATCACATAAATGTTCAAAAGGTATAAATATTTTTCAATTTTATGTTAATCTTATACAATATTTATATTATAAATATACAATAATGAGATTGTTTTAATTACATTATTTCAACACATTCTAATATTAAAAAAATAGAAAAATTGTATGAATATTTTATATTGTTGTTTTTGGGCTAGTTTTTTTTCTCTCTCTCTCTCTCTCGTTGAATGTCTTTCTGTATATGTTGTTTATTTATTATGTTTTTGACTTTCTGAGAGATATTGGTTGTGCCACCACCGGGCCTAATTAAGTTTCTGTTACACTTGCATTTTGGATATTAAAACTTTTGTGCTTTGTCATGCCTATGCCTTTTCCCCTGTTTATCACATAGTTGAATCCTATCTAACTTTCCAAAAATGTATATATTAAGTTTAGGTTTTAATTTTATATTATTAAATTTAAAATTTCTTATATGTGAAAGAAAGAATGAAAGGAGAAATGAAAGGCATTACATTGACACATTTTGTTCTCTTTTATTGCAGGAAATATATATCATGTCTGCATAATAAATCACAAAGTTGTTAAACTTTTGACTATTAATTAATTTTCTGATCCTTTAAAGAATATCATCTCAATTTTGTGTATATATATATATATATATATATATATATATAAGTTATTAATTTTCTAATCAAGTTTATATTCACGCGTCTATTTTGTTTGCTAGTTATATATCTATCTTATATATGTTTCACATCAAAACATAGAAAAAACTTTTATTATGATAACGCGTATCATTCAGTTTGAGAAAAATTTCCATTTTTGTATAATTTTTAAAATAAAAAACTGAATTAAAAATAAAGTACATATTTTTCTTGTTAATAAAAGTAAAGAATGAAAGAAATAACTTATTTTCCTCAACTCAAACTAAATAATCTTACTGGTTTACGAGATATTGAAAACAAGTTTCAATAAACACAAGTGGTAAAATACATTAACTAAGCACATTATTCAATATGTGATGGCACTTCTACAAAAGTACACAAATAAAATGCCCAATACCATGGCCTTGCATAACGTGGATAAAGGAATTCCATACTTTCCTTTCCCAAACACGCCTTTAAAAAATGGCCAATAACACACAACTAAATATGCACTACAGAACACCTCAGTCACACCAGATCCATGCCCCCTTTTGGCTGGTGGCTGCCATCCCAACCAATAGATAACCAAGGTGGTAACTTGAACAAGCAAAATGGTTGTCCCAGGTACAAAAATAGGAGACTCATCGAAAATGAACCTACCACCATTTTCATTAGTACTCTCATTTAACAATGCCTGGTCTTTCCTTGATAATTCAAAGCCCGTGTCAGACTTCCTCAATCTCTTATGTAAGATTGCCAAAGTTCCAAAAAACCAAGCACTAGTGGTTGTTATTCTTGCCATAAGTTGGTTGTTCCACCATGTTCTAATTGGCAATCCTATTTTCAAGTACTCAAAAAGGGTAGATATGTTGTAGGTGACAAATAGAGAAACAGGAATCCATAGGTTACGTTCCTGCACAAGTTGCATTCAAAATTTATGTAAGAAATTTCAATCATATACTTGTAAAAATGTTGACGTGATAATAACATTATCAAACACTTATGTGTCTCACCATAGGTAAGAAGGTGGAGTTGGTAATGATGCAATAGGCAGGGAGAGCAGAATAACATAATTCTGGGATAGATCTTAAGGCCCAAATAGTGAACCAAAGATACGCCAAACACTCTCTAAATTGAAGCTTGCCAAACATGGTACCCAATATTGGAGAGTGCCTGCTGAGTAAGATGTCAAGAAACCCTGAAGCCCATCTCTTTTGTTGGGCCAAATGGGCTATTATGTCTTGAGGGGAGCAGCCCATGAAGCCCTTTGGGTTCGATGCATAAGATTCTGATCTCCAACCTCTTCTGTGTATATTCAGCCCTGTGAGCAAATCCTCTGATGTTGATCCATACATCCATCCAACCTAATTTTCTCAAAACACCAAAGCCAGTTATTTATTTATTTTTTTTTCCGAAGAAGATGAAAAACAAATTTTAGTTTGATATCTGAAAAAATTTAAATCACCCTTTAGTTCGTATTACCTACCTTTTCACCCCATGCAGTGCAGCGTTCGTATTCACAACTAGCAACTTGGTTTCCTGCCTCAAGATCAAGAGATTTGCAAAGGTTTTCAATGCCAGTGGATGATGTCTTCCAGTGCATGACATGTATAGCTGATTCTGCAAACCCTTTTGAAGTTCCAAAATGTTTTACTGTGTCCTTTTCTGGCAATGTTTCTGCATAAAGATATATAAGAAATGCATTTCTTGGCTAGTATAGTAGTAAGTAGGAATTCCACTTATTTTAACGTGTTTGACTGTAAAATTATTCATATATAATGTGGAAATTAAAGGAGATCATATAATAATAATTTCTTATTCATTTTGGAGTTTCTCAAATGATGATGAGTACCATTGGAGAAACTCTCTTTGTTTCCATTTTGAATGTAGTTATCTGAAGGAGAGAGGCCATAAATAACTTTTCTTCTGTGAAAACAATTGGTTCCCGCGTAGAGAACTCCTTGAAGTCCTGCAAATCCACCTCCTATGTACTGCATTATTGCACAAAACAAGAAAATCAAAGGAATTCTCTTCATGCATGAATGAGCATACTAATTAGCACGTGTAGTGTATATAAGAGTACTTCTTTTGCTAGCTTTCTCACAAGATTTTTTTTTTTCCAATGCTTGAAATTTGACTAACCAGAGACAGAGCCACAATCTGGCTTCCGAAAGGATCATTCTTCAACCCATCATAGAACTGCTGGGGACATTGAACAAATGCAACTTCCTTTTCTCCCTTTGAATCTAACAAAATGCACAATGCGTGCAGCACAATTTCAGGATTGTTCACATGCATGTCACAATCCACATTTAAGATAAAGGGAGCGTTTGTCATCAATCCGGAGACTCTTGTCTGTACATAGTACAAATTGTGATCGATATTTTTTGGATCAAAAGGGCAAAGTGTAATCAGTGAGATTTGACAGAATAGGAATGAATGAAATTAAGGATTAGAAAACTTACCAACACATTCATGGCACCAGCTTTGTAATGATGCGGATACTGTGGCCCTTTCTCTCGAGATATATAGATTAAGGTGGGGACTCCATCATGTATATCTTCTTTGTTCTCCCATATCACCTACCAATAAAAGCTAAACTACTTCATTTCATAATTAGGATTTTTTCCTTTTACTTCTATGTTTGTGTAAAGGTTATGTTGAAATTAAATTATCCATTTTTCTTCCTCCACATTTAAAATTGACTAGTTTAAAGTATTTGTTATCCAGTTAGGGACTAGAATAATAAGATAAGAACTCATTGTTAAAATAAAATAAAATATGAAAGGAGAAAATAAACTAACAACAAATAATAATATAATTTTATTAAAAATAATAATAACATCCTCTCTTAAAAATGAAGAAATCTACACCATGAATCTTAAATGAGTGTATCAAATTTACCTAAATTTACTATGATAAAATGAATCTTAAATGAGTGTATTAAATTAACCTAAATTTACAATTTACTTATCATGTAACTCTTTTCTACCCCAAGTATTGGTTATTGCCTCACAAACAAGAATATTAAGTACTTCCAAGACAATCTCAAAAGTTCTTTTCCCCATTCTTGTTAAGCCAACAATCTTTTTTTTTTTCATATTTTTTTTCTTATTAATGATAGCATTTGAAATATTTTTTACCTAAAGACTTTAATCCATTATAATTTTATTAAAAATTTAAATATAAATTGAAAGTCTCATATTGAATAAAAATAAAAAAATTAATAAATATTTAATCTTAAAGTTTTTTAAGTTGAAGGTGATGATTTGCTCATCACTTAATAACATTAAATCTGTAGAGCATATCTTACTACAAAAAACTCAATCATTATATCAAAGAACTGATTATTTATTTTGGTGACGGATCCAAATGGAGGCAGACTTATTCCATTATAATAAAATTCAACATTAGGATAAGAAAACATGTACTGTTAAAGTGGCAGATAAAGGTAAGTGTGTCATCGTAATAAAAAATAGTTTATACTTAAAAGAGATATAATTAAAAATGTAAATACCAATTGAAAATGATAAATAGGTTAAGTGAATTCAAACACAAAATTAAAAAAAAAATGATAGAGATATAGATGGATGACATCATAACACCTCAAGTCAATTGTTAAAATAAATACATTCTCCATCTTAATGCAAACTAGAAATAGCAACATCACTCACTCAAGCATATTATTGATGAGTTTTATGTACCTTAATTATGGGTTGATGATTTGTCGGTTGTGCTTTGGAGAATTCTGCAAATTCTCCAATAAGCTGAAAAGGAAGTTCTGTAGCTGCATTTTGAATTTCACGGGTGAGTTCTCTGTACTCGTCCTGGAAAAACGACGAAAAGATATTTGTAAAAGTCCGACATATTCATTTGTTGAGACGACCATCTTTATTGTTTTTTCCTCCACATCAATTATTAGACCAGGGCCAAAATGTACATTTAGTATGCAAATTATTGAGCTAGGTATATATATATATATATTTTAAAATACTTAAAATGAATAAATTATATTGGAAAGGACAGTTTTTAAAAGGGTTGTGTTTTGAAGTATAGGTTTGTTCTTTTTGTTTTTCCTTTTTTTAGACTCTGTCGGTTTTAATGGTGAAAAAATAAAAAAAAAAGATAAAAAAAGAAGAAAAAAGTATAAATAAATAGAAAATGATATTACGTAGATAATGTGAAAATTAAAAAAATTGATTATTTATTATTTATTATTGTAATTAATAAAATATAATATAATGATTAGGAAATAAAAATTGATCATAATCAATTATGTTTTCCACGTAACAGATTATATAGCATAAATGTTAATAAAACATTGACTTACATTTCACGCAATATATATAACCAAATTTTTTTAATTTTGTACAAAAAAATAGGATTCATCTTCCATTTGCTCACTTTTTCCTCGTTTTTTTTCTTCTCAAACAAACAAAGGTTTAATCTTAAAGAGCATGACATTACTATTATTTCAGACAACTACTATATAACCAAATTTATTATTATTTTATTTTTATTTTTATTTTTATTTATTATTATCATCTGAATATAAGAATTAATTATTAAAAAGAATTGTTAGATAACTATATGAAACAAAAAGGTAGTTGTCAATAAATTATTTTTGTTTTGAAATATAATTTTAATATTTTTAAATTAAAAGTCATATTTTTATTTGAAAAGTTCAATTTTTATATTTTTAAGGTCAAGTCACAATTATTTAAAAGGTTGTTCAAGGACAATTTTTTTTTTTTTTTGCTTTTCAAAATTCATGCTTTAGAAAAACTACGAATTTCGTTTCCTTCACTGAAAATGGATTCTGCAGCCCGTGTATAACTCAAAGCTGTTTGTTAGCCAAAGGATTAGCACTTAATTACCTTCTAAATGCTAAATAGAATAAAAACCATACCTTCATTCTTAACCATTCTTGTCTAAACTCAAGTGAATCATCTTCATTGGCCTCTTCAGTGAAGTATCTAAATGGTGCCCTAATCTGTACACTGTACTTCTTACAAAAGGGTACCCAAAGCCTAGCAAACTTTGAGGCTTCCATAAGAGCATAGAAGGTGAGAGGAGAGCATCCATCATCAGAAACATAACAAGCTAACTTGTTAGCAGGATATTCAAGAGCCAAAAGAGACAACACAGTGTTGACAGTGATGATTGGTGGCTCAAGCACTGGATCTGTGGTTGTCACAAACAGATCTACCAGTGGAAGATCAGCCACCCTGATGAAAAAAAATTGCATGCATATATGAACCAACAATGAATAACAAAAATGAAATATATAGTAATTAATTAATACATGCAAAATTTCCGCATGCAAGACCTATATATATTGGTAATAAATATGTATAAGACTTTCTGTGGAAGTGAGCATCATGTATATATAGTAAAACTTGACTTTATTTAAGTAACTCATAGCATTATCAATAGAATATTTAAGGCATAGAGAAAGTTATAGCATAGATACCGATTCAAGAGACGATCTGGGTAGGTTTTGGTGCGTGCCGGAGTCCATTTGGTGCTGATGGTGATGACCCAAGTGAAGGTGAAACATGACTCACATAGGAATGCAACAAAGCAAGGGAAAGAATAGAGGTTATGGGAGGAAACACGGTATCGAAGAAGGAGGAGAAGTAGGAGGAGAATCAAGGAATCTATTATTCTTGAAACTGTGTGTTTTACCCAAACTTTTTCATAAAAAGGAAGACTATTTTGGTTGGCCATTGAGCAATTAGAAGCTCAAAACTACAAAATGTAGAGTTATTTTTTCAGCAAACATAATAGATGTTTCTTGGCGGAGGCATGAGTGTTATTTGTTAAGTGCGTCCACCTCAACTTACGCCCACCACCATTATATTTTAAAATAATAAAATATTAAGGCTGCCAATTTGGTTTTAAAAGAATAATTTAAAGTGATTCAAGAAGTTTTATACTCCAAATAAGAAAAGAAAAAGAAGTAAAAACAGATTGTGTCCTCTTTGCCTACTAAAGTTTTTGTTTACTTTGAGTAGCTATTTGAGAACTCATCTATACTTTATTTTTTTGTGAAATTTTATCCTCTTGCTCCTTTCACCACTTACGTCAATATGGTATTTTTAGAATTTTGTTTCTTTCACTGTTTGAATACGCTCTATTTGTCTATTGAACATTTTTTACTATTTATTTGTGAGTAGAACTAAGATTACTTTTCAGAAGTCTGTACTCTTTGATATTTCAGTGGAGATTTTTTCTGGACTAGGTCATGTGATTTTTGTCCCTCTGGTTCGGGGTTTTCACGTTAAAAGTTTGGTGTGCTCTTCTTTCTTGCATATTATTTATTTTTAGACTCTATGAATTTTTTGATTGCCGTAAATTAAACTTCTCTTGGTTCTTTCAACTGAGAAATATTTTATTTCTCAAACATATTTTTGAATAAACATATTTTTGAATAATTATTTTGGTGTGTAACTGTTGTGCATAACTGTGTCTTTCCCATCAATTTATAGGCAATGACACAAATTGAGTAAGAGTTCTTCAAGATATGTACATTTTTTTTATTCAAAATAAATGGTTTGGTTTGAACTTGAAATAATAATGTCCTTAAACAAAATTTAATGTTTAAAATCACATTACCTCTTGAATAAGTCTGTTCTTCACTTTTAATTAAATAATTTTAGTCTAAATTTTATTAGATGTTAAAATTAGTTCGTGGTTTTAGTTCGATCGACATCTCAAGTTTAATTGAATTTACTAACACCAATAATCTTTTACTCAGATAAACAGATAACCAATGATAAACATAATTTAACTATATTTTATAAACCCACATTATTAAAATCTTAATTGTTCACATGCATGTCACAATCCGCATTTTAAACGTGGATTTGCCATTAATTGAGAGAGAAGTTCTTGTCCGTGTAGGTAGAGTATAAATGTCTGATTAAGTGAGATTTAAAACTCGTACATTTTGATTAAAAAATTATTAAAAATATGTGAAAAATATTAAAAATTCGTAAAAAAATAACACTTTTTACACTAATAAAAAAATTCCAATGATAACAACTTTTACATGTTCAAACGCTTATATTTATTTTTAAAATATAGATGTGAAGAAGAGTGTGGTATCACATTACCTTTTTATTTTGTATAGTTCTGAAAATCAAAAACAAAAACAAAAACTACTAAGTGATCTTTTTTCACTATCTTTTATTTTATTTTCGTACTTTTGTCTAATTAAGCGTTTTTGAACATGTTAGGCAAATGATTGATCTCCCTTATATAACTTAATATCACTCAATATTTCTTTATGTTTCAATTACTGTATCCTCACAATGGAATCATACAATGAGAAGAATATGAAGTAGCAAAATGCAAAAGCAACCAAATGAAGCACATAGCATAGCCACATTTTGTAAACAGGTTGGACATCCTTTTTATGCTTTTTATTCAACATACATTTTTTCATTTATAAAAGAAAGATATAATCATCCAATGATCTTTAATAAGCTTTGGAAAAGTAAACAAAAAGGAAAGCCAAGGCGATTGACTTGCATATAGTGGATAAGGGAATTCCATATTTTCCTTTGCCAAATAAACCTTTGAAAAATGGCCAGTAGCATACAACCAAATATGAACAACATAACACTTCTTCTATGTCAGATCCATGACCATTTTTAACATGTGGTTGCCATCCCAACAACTTGGTAACTAGTGCTATGAGTTGAATAAGCAAAATAGTTGTGCCAAGTACAAAAATTGGAGATTTGTTGAAAATGAATCTACCATCGTTTTCCTTAGCACCCTCGTTGGATGATGATTGGTCTTTTTTTGTTATTTCAAATGTAGTGTTTGATACTTTTAATAGCTTAAGCAAAATGTTCAAAAATCCGAAAAACCAAACATTCGTGGTTATCCTTGCCATTCTTTGATAGTTCCACCATGTTCGAAATGACAATCCTGTTTTCAAGGACTCTACAAGAGTAGTTATGTTGTAAATCACAAACAAAGTGGTCAGAATCCATTGTCCAAGTTCCTGCAGCACCATTGAAATAGTGTAAAAAATGTGTTCATTGAGTAAGTTATTGAATATAAAGTAATTTGAAATTTATGTAACCACCTTAAAACTCTTGCACTTTTTTATAGCCTTAAAAGAAACCACTAAGCAAACAGCAAAAAATAAATTGATGGAAGCAAAAGAGATTGTTTAAATATCAAGGTTCTAAATCATGGATTATATGCATGCATGTTAGTACAACTTTCCAAGCTATTAACCAAATATATGATTAAACATTGTAAGTTCTCTTCATTTATACATAAAAAATAACTTTGTAAAGCAACACCTTTAATAATTCTATTAAAAAAATAAATAGTGATATTATCCTGAGGATTATGCAAGTTAAACTTTTGAATATGATGACATTTATATCTTTATATGAAAATTGAAGTTTAATTATTCAATGAATAAAATTTACTTTATCTTGTGTGTATTTTGGAACCGCAAAGTTTGAAAAATGCATGTGATCTAAGTTCATACCTTAGGCAAGAATGTGGAGTTGTTGATGATGCAATAAGCAGGGAGAAGAGTGTAGCATATTTCAGGAACAGATCGTAAGGCCCAAGTGGTGGCCCAAAGATAGCCCAAACACTCTCTGAATTGGAGCTTACCAAATAGGGTTCCAAAAATTGGACAGTGTTTGCTTAGGAGAATATCAAGCCACCCTGAGGCACATCTCCTTTGTTGACCCATTACAGTTATGATATCTTGAGGTGAGCAACCCATAAAGGCTATAAGGTCTGGTGAGCACACTTCTGATCTCCAACCTTTTGTGTGGATTTTCAGCCCTGTAAGTGCATCTTCTGATGTTGTTCCATACATCCAACCCACCTAACATTATCAACACTCTTAGTACTCAAGATAAATACTAATGACAAAAAAAAGTAAACTTTTTCAAGAACAAATGAGCTTTTAGATTTTATTTTCACTTTTTGTTTGTTTTGGCGAATACTTGTTTTCTCTTTTGCTTACCTGTTTACCCCAAGCAGTGTTGTATTCATATTCACAACTGCCAACTTCTTTCACTGCATTAACATATTTGCCAATGTTATTATTGAAAGCCAATGTCTTCCCTTCCAAAGCATTAGTAGCTGATTCCACAAACCCCTTTGAACTTCCAAATATTCTTTTCTTTTCTGAGAATTTCCTTGCACACATAGCAACATGGTATATAAGATAAATATAATTTCAAAAATTGAATTTTCTTATCAGTTGTCAAAAAATATTTAGACATCTGACCTTTTGAAACCGAGAATAAGAATAACAAATTTAGACTCATAGAAGATAATAGTGAAATTACTATTTGTGATGTCACCATCCTTCTTTTCATTTTGAATGTGATGATCAGGAGAAAGGCCATAAATTACTTTTCTTTTGTGCAAGCAATTTGTTCCTATGTAAAATACCCCTTGGAGTCCTGCTAATCCACCACCTAGGTACTGCACTACACAAAAGGAGCCTTTATTAACACTTGTCATATAGTTCATAATAACGATTTTGCTAACTTTGACGCACCAAAGACATCCTGCATTTGCCGCTTGACTTCTTCACCATTACCACGTTGGCTATCCACGTGGTGTACTTGACAGGCCTAATGAAATCGGCCTTGAGTAATTGGTTGACTTCGTGAGCTACTGCTACTTTTTTTCTTTCTTAAGTTTCCTCTTCCTCTGTGCAATGGGCTTAGCTTGAGGGAGTATTGCGAGTTTGTGGCATATGAAGTCGAGATCAACTCCTAGCAAATAGATCGACATTAGCAAATATCACATTTTTCAACAACCTGTTCATAATTCTCCCAACCTTGATGCAATGATCGAGTTGTTGTCATACCTGGACTGAGGTTATCGGTTTGTCCAAGGTAGAACAACCCTCCTCAAATTCCGCTATGGGGTCGAGGTTAACTTCTGCCTCGACCTCCTCTTCAATTGCGACACCCTGCTTGACTTCAATATTGGAGCATTCAAAAACTCCTCACCAAGAGGATGGTGCATCTAGGTTGTTGCATTCTTCTTTGACGCACGTCTTAGGGATCTCTACTTGAGGGGGTGTTACCCTCACAATATAAGGGTTTGCCCTTAAGGTTCAGGCATAGCATTTCTGCGCCATTTTGGGCTCGGCCTTGACAATGATGATATCACCCTACTCTAAAAGAAACTTCATCGCCATGTTCAGACTGGAGACGATCTCTCCTAGAGCGTTTAGTGTTCTTCGGCCAATCAACATGTTGTAGTACGTGTCGACCTCTACTAATAAATACGTCATCGTGAGTGTTCGGTGAGTTCTTCCGGAACCAAAGGTTGTTAGTAAATCTACGAATCCCCCCTTTTCCCCTACAAATCCGACCAATGGGTTAGGATACGGCTTCACCATTTTTAATGGTATGTTGAGTTTTAGAAACGTAAACCAGTAAAAGACGTCGGCCGATCTCCCTTTGTTGGCGATGGTTGTCGAGATAACCACGAGATCATCCTGATCTATGTCATGTATACTAAAGTCTTCATCTGCGAAAGTAATAAGGGAAGTATTTGCGGTGGTAATATATTCACCAAGTTGATACTCCTCAAATGCCTTTTTTTGGGTAGATTTGAATTTGCCTCCTTCCACAAAGCCTCCAGCAATAGTATAAATGTGTCTGAGGTGGTCATTGCAATTGCTAGCCTCCTTGGGCTCCTACTCAGGTGGAGCTTGAGCTTGGGATTAAGGTTGGAGCGGCACGGCCTCGCCTTGTCCTCGGCCAAGACCTTGTCCCCACCAGGATGCTGCGCCTCATCTTCATCTTTCGCCCCTCTTTCGTTTCCTCGAGAGGGTTCTGCATAGGTTGTGACAGTCGAACTAGTTCCAAGTTGTAAACTTCTTGAATCACCATATCTTGACTGGCATTGAGTGGTGTATAAGAGTCGAACCTGCTGATTCTCTTTCTCTTTGAGGTAGAGGCCATGGGCTCTCTATCCTCCTTGCTGCTTCAGTGTTTTCCTCGATGGTGATATACTTTGCTGCACGAGCTCGGAGCTCGTCTATGTTGAGGGGAGGCTCTGCAAATAAGGTGTTGAGGAAGAGGTCGAGCTTTAGTCCCACTATTAATGCATGCATTGCCACAACAGGATGAAGATTGGGGATATTTAGGCAGGCTTTAGCAAAGTGACCCATGTACTGTCTAAGTGACTCATTCTTGCCCTGAGTCATGTGGTGGGGCGAGACTGAGGAAGTAGCCATCAACTTGCATCAAGAAATCGTGCTATAAACTTTGAGATAAAATGCAGAACGAGTCAACTGAATTTCGTGATAAGGAATAATACCACTCGAGGACTGTTCCCTTAAGTGTGGTAGGGAACAATCTGTAGTGCACCCTTAAGTCTCTAGAGAAGAGATTGGTCTGGGTCATGTAGGCTTTGACGTTTGCATCCGGGTCTGAGGTTCCGTCATACGAATCCACCTTTGACCATTTTCACTTCTCGGGAAGTTGAGCTTTCATGACCTTAGCAGTGAAAGGGTGGAAGCCTTCTATATATGCTTCCAACTCGGCGTTGAGGCGAGGAGTTGGAGTTTGGTGGAATGAGAATTCTTGGTTGACTTCCTAAGAAATCCTTACAGTTCTTGTCGGGTCTGCGCCGAGGATAACCTTAGGTTGTTCTCTAAAGTTGTACTCGGCACCGAACACCACTGTAGCCTGATGTCTCTGGTCAGCTTCAACGCTGACCACCACTTTAGGCTACTTCCTTTGGTCAGCATCGACACCGAGTATTAACTTGGGCTGACCTCCTCTATCTTCCGCCATGGATGAGATGCGAACAATTATTGATTGTCCTCCTTGATCAATTATTGCTTTCTTGGAAACGTGCCCACCTACTTGACTTTCGTCCACCTCTTCAAGGTGTAGTGGTGGTCTTGGTTGATAAGTAGCACTTCCCTTCTGAAGATCAACTAGTTGTTGTTGCAGGGTTGCCAACTCCTTACGATGTGCCTCCTTCTGGTCTATCAGTTCTTTCTTGAGGCTCGATAGTGCCTCTTGCATGTTGTTCTAGAGGATGGTCTCCATGTGAGCTTTGATTACTTCGAGTGTTGCTTGATCCATCTCAAGTGGAATGAAGGTATGATTGGTTTGATTTGAAGGGGGGTGACTATGAATATTTGGGTCAGAGAAAAGTTTTACTCAGTCCCACGATGGGCGCCAAATGTTTTTACCAAAGACCGAACTGGTGTCTTGATAAGGTAGGTTGAAGCCAACTTGATCCGAATCCGAGCACTTGAAAGATATTAGTTGTTGTAATTTTGAAGACCGAATGGAGGTCCACCTTTGTATTCTTAGCGTTGACCTTTATAAAATTTGAAATTTGGTGATGATAACCTTTTAGATAGTTAGGTGCCTTCCTTGGTCTGGTGGACCTCCTTACATCTTCAATTGCATTTTCATCTGCATGAATTTATCCTTCTAGTTGCATATTTTCATTTGTATATTCACAAATATTTTCATATGTTGGTTGCAGAAAATCATGTTCAAAAACACTATTTTGTTCTTCGAGATCTTCTGTCTGTATGAACATTTCTTCATGAAATACAACATCTCTTGAAATAAAAATCTCTCTTATTTTAACATCTAAACAATATAATCTTTAATCCCGATTTTAAATCCGAGGAAAATGCATTTTCTACTTCTAGAATCAAATTTACTTTCGTTATTGGTTAAAGTAGAAAAAAATACAAGCATCCAAATACTTTCAAAATTGATATGTCAAGTTTTTGCTTGTATAACAATTCATAAGGTACCTGAAATTTCATTGCAACATAAGACATACAGTTAACTAAGAAAATTGCATGACAAATAGCATAAGACCAATATTGTTTTGGCAAATAAGAATGAAACATAATGCTACGAGCAACATTTAATATGTGTTAGTGTTTTTTCTCAACCACAACATTCTGCTGAGGGGTTTCGATGCAAGACTTTGATGCATTATATCAAATTTATCATATAATTCTTTATAGTTGAATTCGGATCCATTATCAGTCCTTGTAATCTTGATGAACTACCAAATACAAGAAAAAACTATTTACACTACAAGAAAAAAGCTATTTAGAGATCAATTTTTAGCTACCTAATGAAATGATTGCTAATCGTGACCAAAATAGTCACCAAATTAGATTTTGATTGCTAAATAACTACAAAATAGAAGTAATGATTAAATTTAGTGACTAATTAAGTCAAGATAATTGGTATCTGACATTAGCTACCAAAGTTTTAGTCTATCCCATTAGATTATAAATTAGTCTCTAACTTAATTAGATACCAATTTAAAATCTAATGACATAAGTCACTAAAACTTTGGTAGCTAATGTTAGATATCAATTATCTTAACTTAATTGGTTACTAAATTCAATCATTACTTCTATTTTGTAATTATTAAATAACCAAAATTCAATTTGGTGCCTATTTTGGTTACAATTAGCAACCCTTTTATTTGGTAGCTAAAAATTGGTTTCTAACTGTTAGAAACCAATTTTTAGCTACCAAATAAAATGGTTGCTAATTGTGACTAAAATAGTCATCACTAAATTAGATTTTGGTTGCTAAATAACCACAAAATAAAAGTAATGATTGAATTTAGTGACCAATTAAGTTAAGATAATTGATATCTAATATTAGTTACCAAGATTTTAGTGACTTATATCATTAGATTCTAAAATATAGGTGTGAAGAAGAGTATGGTATCGCATTACCTTTTTATTTTGTATAGTTCTTGAAAACATAAACTAAAAACAAAAACTACTGAGTGATATTTTCTCACTATGTTTTATCTTATTTTCGCACTTTTGCCTAATTAAACGTTTTTGAACTAGTTAGGTGCATGATTGATCTCCCTTATATAACTTAATATCACTCAATATTATTATGTTTCAATTATTTTATTCTCACAATGGAACCATACAATCAGAAGAATATGAACTAGCAAAAAGTATATGATCATCAAATCATCCTTAATAAGCTTTGGAAAAGTAAACTAAAAGGAAAGCCAACGCCATTGACTTGCATATTGTAGATAAGGGAATTCCATATTTTCCCTTGCCAAATAAACCTTTGAAAAATGGCCAGTAGCATACAACCAAATATAAACAACATAACACTTCTCCTGTGCCGGATCCATGACCATTTCTAACATGTGGTTGCCATCCCAACAACTTGGTAACTAGTGCTATGAGTTGAATAAGCAAAATAGTTGTGCCAGGTACAAAAATTGGAGACTTGTTGAAAATGAATCTACCATCGTTTTCCTTAGTACCCTCATTGGGTGATGATTGGTCTTTTTTTGTTATTTCAAAGGTAGTGTCTGATATTCTTAATAGCTTAAGCAGGATGTTCAAAAATCCGAAAAACCAAGCATTCGTGGTGGTTATCCTTGCCATTCTTTGATAGTTCCACCATGTTCGAAATGATAACCCTGTTTTCAAGTACTCTACAAGAGTAGTTATGTTGTAAATCACAAACAAAGTGGTAGGAATCCATTGTCCAAGTTCCTACAGCACCATTGAAACAGTGTGAAAAATGCGTTCATCAGTATTTTTTGAATATGAAGTAATATTTTGAAATTTATGTAACTATCTTAAAACTCTATAGCCTTAAAAGAAATAACTAAACAAACAATAAAAAATAGGTTGATGGAAGAAAAAGAGATTGTTTAAATATCAAGGTTCTAAATCATGGATTATATGCATGCATGTTAGTACAACTTTCCAAGATATTAACCAAATATATGATTAAACATTTTAAGTTCCCTTCATTTATACATAAAAAATAACTTTGTAAAGCAACACCTTTAATAATTCTATTACAAAAAACAAACAGTGATATTATCTTAAGGATTATGCAAGTTAAACTTTTGAATATGAAGACATTAATATCTTTATGAAAATTGAAGCTTCATTATTCAATGAATAAATTTACTTTATCTGTGCGCATATTCTAGAACCACAAAGTTTGAAAATTGCATGTGATATAAGTTCATACCTTGGGCAAGAAAGTAGTGTTTTTAATGATGCAATAAGCAGGGAGAAGAGTGTAGCATATTTCAGGAACAGATCGTAAGGCCCAAGTGGTCACCCAAAGATAGCCTACGCACTCTCTGAATTGGAGCTTACCAAATAGGATTCCAAAAATTGGACAGTGTTTACTGAGGAGAATATCAAGCAACCCTGAGGCCCATCTTCTTTGTTGACACATTACAGTTATGATATCTTGGGGTGAGCAACCCATAAAAGCTATAAGGTCTGGTGAGCACACTTCTGATCTCCAACCTTTTGTGTGGATTTTCAGCCCTGTAAGGACATCTTCTGATGTTGTTCCATACATCCAACCCACCTAACATTCTCAACACTCTTAGTACTCAAAAGAATACCAATGACAAAAAAAAGGTAACTTTTTCAAGAACAAATTAGCATTTATTTTCACTTTTTGTTTGTTTTGGTGAATACTTGTTTTCTGTTTTGCTTACCTGTTTACCCCAAGCAGTGCCATATTCATATTCACAACTCCCAACTTCTTTTGCTGCCTCAACATATTTCCAAATATTATTATTGGAAACCAATGTCTTCCCTTCCAAAGCATTAGTAGCTGATTCCATAAACCCCTTTGAACTTCCAAATATTCTTTTATTTTCTGATAATTTCGCTGCACACATAGCAACATGGTATATCAGATGCGTATAATTTCACAAATTGAAGTTTCTCATCAGCTGACAGACATCTGACCCTTTGAAACTGAAAATAAGAATAACAAATTTAGACTCATGAAGATTAATAGTGAAATCAAAGTACCATTTGTGATGTCATGATCCTTCTTTCCATTTTGAATGTGATTATCAGGAGAAAGGCCATAAATTACTTTTCTTTTGTGCAAGCAATTTGTTCCTACGTAAAATATCCCTTGGAGTCCTGCTAATCCACCACCTATGTACTGCATTACACAAAAGGAGCCTTTATTAACACCTGTCATATAGTTCATAGTAAGGTTTTTGCTAACTTTCTTGAAACTTGACTTACCAAAAACACTGCCACAAGTTGATTCCCAAAAGGGTCATCCTTCAATCCATCGTAGAATTGTTGGATACATTGTGAAAATGCAACTTCTTTCTCTCCCTTTGAATCTAGTAAAATGCAAAGGGCATGTAGAACAATCTTTGGATTATGAACATACATGTCACAATCTACGTTCAGGATAAAGGGAGCATTTGTCATCACGCCAGAAACTCTTGTCTATTCATGATACAAATAATAATGATTTAAAATCATGTAAGAACTCTGAATACAAATAATGATACAAATTATTATTGTAGTAACACAATAATTTCTTCTTTAATTAAGAAGAAAACAAGCTCACCAACACATTCATGGCACCAGCTTTATAATGATGTGGATGTTGATGCTTCTTTTCTCTAGATACGTAGACTAAGTGTGGCAACTCGTCTGAAAGACCTTCTTTATTTTCGCAGATTACCTACCAACAAGTACTCAAATATTTGTATTGAAGCTATATGCATTCTCTTTGAAGAAATAAAAGAAACCTCTATAGATCAATATGTTAGTTTAGATTAAGTACACAACTCCATTCAAATCGTTTTCTTTTTTAGATAAAATATTCTTGTATAAACTATTATCTCTTTTAAATTATAGAATTTTATAATTCTTTTGTATATTTAAGTGTCATTTTTGTTTTTATGGGTTGATTTATATATGCCTGGAAATTATCTTTTTCACCAGGAACCTTTTATAAACAACTATTTTACACTCCACAACTCCATTTTAATAATAAAATATTATATTTAAGTTAGTTAAAAAATAAATAATAAAAAATTATTTAAAATTTAAATTAATTATGGTTTGGTTTAGATGAATTTTTTATGATTTTTTTGCTAATATATAATTATTAAAATTTTTAAAAAATTGTAAAACAACTTTTTGTAAAATAGTTATTAAATATTTTATAATACCTTTTTTTAATAAAACATATAGTTTGAACTTTACTTTATAATTTTTATTATAAACAATCTAAACTTTAACTTATATATATATATATATATATATATATATATATATATATATATATTATAAAATAAATTTTAGTATCATAGTTTTGATAAATATAAATGTATTGTAAATTAATTAATATTAATATACAAAATAGCAAACACATTTATGTATATTTGTTAGCAGTTAATTAATTTTAAAACTGTAACATTATATTTAAATACAATAAATAATTTAATTTGATTTAGATTCAAGTGAAACTATTTGGTTGAAGAAAAGGTAAACAAAACAAATTAAAAATAATAATAATTTTAATCAATTTTTAATTATTATTTTTCGATCGTATTGATTTTCTGCACTTCTAACGTTAATTATTGAGTGTAATCAAAAAACTCAGTTATATCATCACATACTTATTTTATTTATAAAAATGAACATTGTAAGATTTGCAATATTTCACACCACCAATCCATTAACATTATATTGTATCACTGCAACTTAGAAAGTTCTTTTAGACGTATAGCAGTATATTATTGTAATATTTTAAATAGTTTATCATAATAATTTTACTTTTCAGTAAATATAATATATTAAATGAAAAAATAAGGAAAGTTTGAAATAAAAAATAATAATTTATTGAAATATAATAATTTCAGTAAATTTAATTTTGTTTAAAAGATAAAACTGCATTATAAAGGAAGGAAACGAATTGGCAGAGTAGAAAAAGACCAGTACATATATTTATGCTCTTAACTGCAATAATATATGATGTACCTTAATTATGGTTGGATGATTTCTAAGTTGTGTATTTGAGAAGATAGCAAATTCTCCTGTAAGAGGAATCGAATTTTGTGTTGCATTCATAATTTTAAGGCTAAGGTCATCATACTCCTTCTGCAACCAAAAGACAGAGATAATAACCACTGTGTTAAATGAAGTTTTGAAATAATGATCAAGAATATAAATAATAATTGAAGATATAGTAATACTATATAATTATATATTTTTAAATTATAAAACAATTAATTAATATAAAACATAATTTTACATATGTATTAAGATTATGTTACAAGTAAACTATCCAATCTAGTCCACCAAAGTTGTTTTGATAGACAAATGGAAACGCTGTATGAAATATGTTTCATGGCGGACTATAGTGTTATGTACATGCATGTTGATAAGTTTTTGTTTAAATTACACAAATAAATATATTTAGTTAAATAACTTTTTTCTTGAATTATATAACACATATATTTTGTATGACATATATAAGCCTTAAACATTTTATAATACATATTATATTATAATAAATATTTATTTTATACTTGTAAAAATTATATGATCTAACAGATGAAACTTTTCTGGTATGGACAATTCATAATTTTTATTTTCTAATTAAAATTTTTTTCACAATAAAAATTTTTGTATCTCATTTACTATTTTTTTATTTCCCTATTTACTTTATTTTTGTTGATACGTTTTAAAATATTATTGTAAGTTGAAAAGAACTTTATTTCACTCATGACATTATTGAATTGTTACTCTTTTTTTTTTAAGAGTGGTAATACTTTCTAAAACCATATTACACCTATATATTATTATTTTATTATTATAAATTATTTTATTAAAAACAATAATTGTCAAAAATAGAAGTATCTCATGATAAGTGGTGTCAAACTATTAAAAATCCCCATCACGAAATTTGTCCCATCTCTTGGCTCAAAGGGTCGTGAGAGTTTTGCCATACGGATGGATACAAATTGCAACTGTACACTGGACGCAAGTCACGTGGATTTTGTCTTAGGATGGTTGGACTCAAGATACTTCATTAAAAAAAGATAAAACAAATGTGCAGAAAATCTACTCACAAAATCTAGAACAAGCTGCCAATTTTGACAATAACTTTTGAAAAATATAAATATAAAAAAAAAGTCTTAATTGCTTGTTAGAGTAGGAAAACTGTTTGTCAAAAATTGACTTTGAACTAAAAAGTTTTAAACAAATCATGGTATGTTTGTTGTTAACAAGTTTTTGAAACATTCTTAAATTTATCACACAACAATTTTAATCAGATGAAAAAGTGTGAGATTATAGACTTTTTTGCTGGTATCTTAACAAAATGAAGTTAAGAGTATCTGATAGGTTACCTTGAGTCTTAGCCAGTCTTGAATAAACTCTGGGGAACCTTCATTGTTGGGAGGGTTGGTGTTGTTAGAGAAGTATCTGAAGGGTGCTCTCAGTTGAATGTTGTACTTCTTGCAGAAAGGCACCCAAAGCTTAGCAAACTCGGAAGCTTCTAGAAGGGCATAGAAGTTAAGAGGGGAGCATCCATCATCAGAAACATAGCAAGCAAGCTTGTTGGGAGGATAATCAAGTGCCAACAGAGACAACACAGTGTTGATTGTGATGATAGGTGGCTCAAGCACAGGGTCTGCAGTTGTCACAAACAGGTCCACTGCTGGAAGCTCAGCCTCAGGTACCCTATTGCAAACACACATGTATTAGTCACTATAATGGAAAAACCAAGCATTTTGTGCATATGGGAATCATAGTATCATCATTGTTGTGACTGTTACTACCGAAGCAAGAGACGATCTATGTGGGTTTTGGTGTGTGCAGGAGACCATTTGGTGTTGATGACCAGAATCCAAAGGAAAGTGAACCATGACTCGCATATCACAGCAACCAAGCAAGGGAAGCTGTAGCTGTCATGGCAGAAAATACGGTAACCAAGAAGCAAGAGGAGGAGGAGCAAAGTCAAGGAATCCATTGTTCTTGAAAACTTATGCTTCACCCAGATTTTGTCATAAAGAGGGAGACTCTTTTCATTCGCCATATTCAACAGATCAATGGATAACTCGATGGTTCAAATGGGTGAATTCGCATGTGGCTTTATATTGTGACAGACCCTATCTTAGTCCTCTTGAACAAGCAGTTCGGTGAGGATAAGGTTGGCTCATGTGGATATTAAAAAAGGGTTAGCTAAATCCTGTGAATAAATTAAAATAGTTAAAGAAACTCTGTCGATTGCTGCAGATTTCATTGTAAAGAGAGAAACAGAGTGAATAGAAATAAAAAAAAAAGTTAAATATGTAACATAAATTAATGTATTTATATAAGTAAAAATAGAGGCAAAATAAAATTTGAAAAGGCACTCATGAATCATTTTTATTTCTCTCTCCAAAATTAACTTGTTTTAAACAAATTCATTTAATTATATTCTATTAATTGTATATTCTTTATTTCATTTCATTCGGTTTCTTGAACCAATAGGAATGTAAAAAACAAAAAATAAAAAATATTTAGAATACTTCAACCCTTTTTACAACCTAATACTATATAAATATAACTTAAAAAAAAAAAAAATAGTTCCTAGATCTGTCCATCTAAATCTCAACCCTATGGATAGATGAGTGACCTCTATCTAGACCCAACAATTGTTTCAACAAATCATTAAAACATACCAAATATGGTATTTCAATACTAATATTTCTAGAAGCGTTATATGATCACAACAAGAAACAGTTTTTCGTAATGTCCATGTTATGAGTAATTTAATTGACCCTACTGTAACACTTAAACGATACAACTGCATTCCGTTCTCAGTATTTTCGTATGTAATTTTGTGTCATCTTCATAAAAGATGTTTGTTCTTAGGGATTTTCTATATTATATACCTGAACACCTACAAAACATAGGTTGGTTGGCAATATATTACACCTATCGTAGAGCTTTAGAGTAACAGATATTGAAACCTATTACTAAAATTTCTAAATCTGATGCAAAATTTCAGTTCAGATAGGAGTTTGTATTAACAAAATCAAAAGCAGTGGAAAAATCAATTAATGATTTGTACAATAAAGAAAGAGAAACATACAAAAAGCTTTTTTTGTAGCATGTCTAGCCATATTCATATTCACCCTTATATACTTGAAATATAAATTTTTAGATTTATGCACCAATTAAAATATAAAAAGCTTGTCTTATTATATATATTTCTAATTTATGTCCAAGCTTTCAATTATGTAAAACTTTTTTACTCGATCTATTATTATATTCTTAAAAAATATATTATTTCTAAATATTATCATCAAAACAGGTTTTCGAAATAAAATTTCAGTTCAGATCAAGAATATTAAAAAAATGAAATATTCAAAGATGATGTTACGTTTAACTAAAGATAATTCAATTCATCTCTCAATATATATTTCTTCAGACTTTCCACCACTAAATAGATACATTTTTAGACTGTATCGGCTCATTTAATATTCTTCAGTCTCCATATTTGAATTTCAAAATATTTCTGCATTCACTTAAATTTTCCATTATGAATCTCCATGTTCATTTTTCAAGTAACGCCTATTAAATATTTGTAAATCCCTACTATGAGCCAATTAAAATATGCAGGGGTAACTTTTAAATCAGATTTTTTTTTTCTATTTTAATACAATTTTTTTACAAAACTTTTAAAATAAATAAAGAACAAATATTCCTATTATGAATATATCCTGTTAAGTTAACACGATTTTATTAAAAAATAATTAAATTTTATTATAACATAATTTTAATTAATATATTAAAATTACATTACTATAATACAATTTTATTTTAATTTAAATAAAATTATGTTATAATGATAGAATTCGTAACATGATTTATCTATAATAAAAGTTAAAATAAAAAATTGATAATTTCAAAAATTTTGTAAAAAAATTAAACATTAAAAAAAACCCTTTAAACTATGCTTTTAAAATGATTATAAAATTATTTTTATATTGATGTAAAATTGAAACTAAAATTAATTTCGTTGACATATAAATAACAATTAAAAATTAATAAAAGTGACCAATTATTTGAATTTTGAATCGGAAGTTCATGATTGAAATGTTTCGGTAGTAGTGAAGGGTTGTAAATGAGTTTGTCTCGTAATTAATGGTGTTACATCATAGATCTGGGACAAGTTCATGTGTTGTACCTATGTTTCTGTCTCATTTGTAATAGTTTGACACTCCTTTTTCTTTTATCTCCATTTGATACTTCGATGTGGCAGTGTCGTCCTACGTGGCAAAGAAAGAGAAACACAGATGGTTTTCTAATTACGTGGTTCATGTTTGTCTTTTTGCAAAGGGTTGCTTTTGTCATTTCCCATCTGAAAATGCAGGACAATTTGAGAGGGAAAAGCAAATCCCATTCTCTCATTGCACTCATTAACCCTGCATCCTCTGAAGGAGAGAGAACAGACGAAACAACAAGATTTCCGTTCCTTCTGCCCACAGATCCGCCTTCGTTTTTCTGGCCGCAAGACCACTGTCATTGTGGTGTTTCCTACCGTGCTGTGTACCCTAAACTGTGTATGTTCTCTCATCCGTTGTTGGTATGAAACATTGTTTGTGGTTTTTGTATGAGTGCTTCGTTCATGTTTAATAATCGTTTCGTAGTGTGCTTTTTATGGTTACTGGTGGTTCTCTCAATGTGTTGTCTTTTTTATGTTCAAGAAACCCAGAATATTGGTGTGGTTTTTGGTTGTTGGATTGGATCTGTGCGTCGTTGTAGATTACGTTTATGTGCATCCTTTATGCTTGGTGTGTTATGCATGTATGCAGAATATTGGTTTGTTGCTGTGTTTTGGGTTTCTGGTTTCCATGTTTTCTTCCATTACGTACGCCAATGACATCCTTATAACAGAAAGATCACTTCGTGATGGGTTTTCTGTTCGTAGTTTTATTATGTGGTACATTTTTTTCGAAATTATTGAACAAACTACTTATCTGAACTAAACGAACCACTTATCTGAACTAAGCGAACCACTTAGTGCTTTCACCCCTCAGACAAGTCTGTGTGTTCCACAATTACACACAGCGAACCACTTATCTAAACTGAGCGAACCACTTATGTGAACTGAACGAACCACTTAGTGATTTCACCCCTCAGCCAAGTCTGTGTGTTCCTAAACTACACACAGCGAACCACTTATGTGAACTGTGCTTTCACCCCTCAGACAAGTCTGTGTGTTCCAAACCTACACACAGCGAACCACTTATTTCAAGTGAGCGAACCACTTAGTGGTTTCACCCCTCAGACAAGTCTGTGTGTTCCTAAACTACACACAGCGAACCACTTATGTGAACTAAACGAACCACTTAGTGCTTTCACCCCTCAGACAAGTCTGTGTGTTCCAAAACTACACACAGCGAACCACTTATTTCAACTGAGCGAACCACTTAGTGGTTTCACCCCTCAGACAAGTCTGTGTGTTCCTAAACTACACACAACGAACCACTTATTTGAACTGAGTGAACCACTTAGTGCTTTCACCCCTCAGACAAGTCTGTGTGTTCCAAAATTACACACAGCGAACCACTTATCTAAACTGAGCGAACCACTTATGTGAACTGAACGAACCACTTAGTGATTTCACCCCTCAGCCAAGTCTATGTGTTCCTAAACTACACACAGCGAACCACTTATGTGAACTGTGCTTTCACCCCTCAGACAAGTCTGTGTGTTCCAAAGCTACACACAGCGCACCACCTATTTCAAGTGAGCGAACCACTTAGTGGTTTCACCCCTCAGACAAGTCTGTGTGTTCCTAAACTACACACAGCGAACCACTTATGTGAACTGAACGAACCACTTAATGCTTTCACCCCTCAGACAAGTCTGTGTGTTCCAAAACTACACACAGCGAACCACTTATTTCAACTGAGCGAACCACTTAGTGGTTTCACCCCTCAGACAAGTCTGTGTGTTCCTAAACTACACACAGCGAACCACTTATTTGAACTGAGTGAACCACTTAGTGCTTTCACCCCTCAGACAAGTCTGTGTGTTCCTAAATTACACACAACGAACCACTTATTTGAACTGAACGAACCACTTAGTGATTTCAACCCTCAGACAATGTGTGTTCCTAAACTACACACAGCGAACCACTTATGTGAACTGCGCGAACCACTTAGTGCTTTCACCCCTCAGACAAGTCTGTGTGTTCCTAAATTACACACAGCGAACCACTTATTTGAACTGAACGAACCACTTAGTGATTTCACCCCTCAGATAAGCTTGTGTGTTCCTTAACTACATACAGTGAACCACTTATGTGAACTGAACGAACCACTTAGTGCTTTCACCCCTCATACAAGTCTGTGTGTTTCAAAACTACACACAGCGAACCACTTATGTGAATTGAACGAACCACTTAGTGCTTTCACCCCTCAGACAAGTCTGTGTGTTCCTAAACTACACACAGCGAACCACTTATCTAAACTGAGCGAACAACTTAGTGC
>Ga0209700_100808_pt1 | contig 62681 bp, 23 predicted proteins | sample SiratroredBW_FD_187528 | JGI IMG/M metagenome (GOLD analysis project Ga0209700, IMG submission 187528) | Root nodule microbial communities of legume samples collected from California, USA - Siratro red BW (SPAdes) (version 2) | ecosystem: Host-associated > Plants > Roots > Nodule | place: USA...
GATAAGAAAAAACACACACACACACACATATATATATATATATATATATATATATTAAAAATAATAAAAATCAAATATGGTAATTGGCTTCTGTTAAAAAATGTAGTTTTCAATAAATAATATCAATTATTATTATTGTTCTTTATTGAGTGAGTTTCTTTCTACTTATTTTTTAAATGTTCTTTTAATAAAATAATTATATTTCTGTATTTTATTTATTTACATAATTTGATTACTTTAAAACTAAGTAATATTTTATATGATGTAAATCTTGTTTATTTCTAAAATAAGTAATTTTTTAAAATTAATTATTTTAAAATATTTATTTTAAATTTAATCACATGAAAAGTCCTTAAGTATAAAAAAGCTATACTACAAAGAAGAAGAGAAAATCTAAAATATATTATCACTAAAACTCTTATATCAACTTCGCTTATGTTAAATAAAAAGAGACTAGCTTGTTTTCCACCAATTAACTAACAAATAAAATACATTACACGAGACTAAATGACTTTATATATATTATAAAATTTATCATTTGCACTGATTGAGACCTATTTTTAAAATACATTTTTTTATTTTATTTGTTTATCTCATTTAGCCAGTGTAGAATGAACATTTAACTAATTGTTAATTACTTATTTAATTGACATGTAAATAAAGTATAGAAGTTTAATATTTAAAAATTATTATTTTTAAATAATATTATATTTTGCATTCTATTTTTGTTGTTGTATCTATACCAATATGTGATTTTGGTGTTTTGTGCACGTAACCTTTTTTCTACTGTGATAACTATATTTTTATTATTGTAAAATGATATGTACACGCAAATGTGAGAACAATTACGTTTTTAATAATAACTAATTATTATTTTATTTGTAGAAATTAACATACATAAGAGAATTATCATTTGAATAGTCATATTAATAATAATAAATTTGATTGTAATTTTAAAAATTTTGTTATCAGTAATCTAAGTCTGCAGTGGAGTAGCGAAATGAAACTATTTAAGAAATGAAAAATAAAAAGTTTCTTGCTCAAAGGGGCAAAGGAATTTGTGAGATATAAATCTTGTGCGGCATCAAAACCTTGCTCTACTTCACTACCTTACAGAGAAGAGGAAGAAGATAAAGAAGAAGAATTAGAATCCATGGAGTGTGTATTCGGATTGGTCGGAAATGGGTTCGCGATCGTGGTGGCGGATTCATCGGCGGTTCACAGCATCCTTGTTCACAAGTCCAACGAGGACAAGATCATGGTCCTCGATTCCCACAAACTCATCGCCGCTAGCGGTGAACCCGGAGACAGGTATCTAGGGTTAGGGTTTCCTCTCCCATTCTCTTTCAATCTTCTTCTTTTCTCATTCCCTTTCCTTTTAGGGTTCAATTCACTGAGTACATTCAGAAGAACGTTGCCTTGTATCAGTTCCGTAACGGCATCCCTCTCACCACCGCCGCCGCTGCCAATTTTACACGTGGCGAACTTGCCACCGCTCTACGCAAGGTATCTTCCAAACCCTAGTAACGTTCTTAGGTTCTGTCTCGATAAAATTCTCATTAAGTAGCATATGAAGCTAACCGAGCTTCTCCTTAGAGCTAAATCAATTTATGCACTTGACTTTTATAGAAGCTATCACATCTGATTTCTCCGATTTAGCTTATGCGAGCTCGATTCATTTTACGTTCTTACTCAGTGTTTATGGAGAAGCTTCTCCAAACCATGCCTCAGACTATGCAATTAATTTGGTGTCTCAAATCTTAATATGCCTTTTTTTGTTTAGAACCCCTACTCCGTGAACATCCTTCTTGCTGGTTATGACAAAGAGACTGGTCCTGAACTATACTATATTGACTATATTGCAACCCTTCACAAGCTTGAAAAGGGGGCTTTTGGTTATGGCTCCTATTTTTCGCTCTCGATGATGGACAGACACTACCATAGTGGAATGTCTGTTGAGGAGGCAATTGATCTCGTTGATAAGTGCATTATGGAGATCAGATCCAGGCTGGTTGTTGCGCCACCCAACTTCGTTATTAAAATTGTTGACAAGGATGGTGCAAGGGAGTATGCATGGCGTGCATCAGTCAAGGACCTTCCGCTTGAGTAAATGTTCCTAATTTTCATCGGACTTCATTCCGTATGCCTATGTTTTTATCTTTTTACAACTTTTTTACTGGTCTTGTAATGTCTCTGAAAATCATGGTTTATCATTTGAATTAATATGAACGATGACTAGTTCTCTGCCAGAAATGAATTTATTGTGAGGTAGGCTTGATTTTTATGGATTTGGGTACTGGGTCCTCCTTGTCTTTGCTATTGTGGGATGATCTTTCAAGTGTTGTATTCACCCGATGATTTTAGTTATTTGGGCTGTTGTCCCATCTTACAACAATAAAGTAGATGCAGATGCAGTCATGTTGGAAAATCATTTGTGAAAATTTTTATTAGCTAACTGAGTGGCAATGGAGCGTGTGTGTTAATAACATTCATTCATTAAAATATTGTTACGAAACTAATATGCTTGTGTATAGAAAATCCCACTTTTATTTTCAAATAGTAAGTATACATTTTAAAGTAAGCAAGGCCGTCACCCCCAACAATGTCTAAGTCTACCATACTAGCTTCCGAGACTAATTTTATCAATTATTAATAGAAACTAAATGGATACTATACGATCCATTTTAGTGACTACCACACCCCCTTTAGATTTCCAGGGATTGAGTGAATTCCAAAAGCTAAAAAATGCATGAATCCATAGTGAATCCGTATGTATCTGAATGATTTAGGAATTCACTCAATCAAGAAACCGAGCTTTAGGATGGTTTCTTGAGATGTTGCATTTGCTTGGTTGCTATAGGATTTAGCCTAACTATTATAATATCGTCCACATAAACCAATAGAGCTACATAACCTGCCCCAGTTTGAAGAGATGAATAACTAGATTTAGATTGAGTGAAGCCTTGGCCAAGGATAGCCACTGAAAACTTGGTAAACCATTGTTTAGAGGTCTGACTCAATCCTTAGATGGACATGTGTAATTTAGAGACAATATTAGCCACCTCAACCTTCTACAAGATAGGAAGATCCATATACACTTTCTCGAAAAGATTTGGCACAAAAGCATTCTTGATGTATGCTTGAGGTAATTGCTAGCCTTCTATTGCTGCTGCCAAAGACAAGAACCCTTACTATGATTAATTTTACAACTGGTGTAGGTGTCTGAAGTCTATGCCTACTTGTTGAACGAAACCCCTTAGGTACTAATCTTGACTTAAACCTTTCTAAACTGCTAGCTGCCTTGGTGTCTACTTCACTGACTATCTGCGGCTGATTAAATATGTGCCATAAGGTTGGACAACAGACCATGTATTAGTTCTCTCCGGGGCTGATAACTCTTCTTGCATGGTTGCCTGCCATTCAGGAAACTTGGCAGCTTAGGGATATAAAACAGGTTCACGGGTTTGGAGACTTGCATTCCAAAGGATTTATACGAGTGACAAATTATCAATAGGAATTGTGGTGAAGTTATAGGACAGTATTGTACTGATAGTTCTGAAGCTAAGTTTGGGGTTTTATGCTACTGGTTGATATTCTAAGAGGCGGCTAGACAAGTGGTCCATGTAAGGTCTTATACCGCTCCATTGGTGTGTTATGCTGTTTTGGGTTGTTGGGGCTGTATGAGTTGTGGTAGAAGTAGTGAGGTTATTTGGTAAATCAGTCTAGTAAAGGCAAAGGTTAGACAAGATCAGTAAAAAATTCTGTGACATTGTAGGGTTGATGATTTTTTTCGAAATGGGTCTTCAAAGAAGAGGAAATCTTGATATATGATAAAGATTCTTGGTCCACAATATGCATAGAATATTAGTCAATATTCTTTACAGCCAAAATAGGTAGCTAACAAAGATTTAAGGTAATGTTGGCAAGGCAAGGCAGCCATAGACCCTGGAGTCCATATACAGGTGGTTCCTTCGATAGAGTAGATGATAAGAACACTTCTGAAGTAGGAACTGGTGTAGGTGTTCAATTGATGAAGGTAGTAGTTGGAAGCATGTACCCCCTTTGATGGAAATAAACAGACCTGTCCACATTTAAGAGATGCTTGTACTTTCTTTCCACCAGATTGTTCTGTTGTGATTATTTTTCACAGCTGAGTTGGTGTTATATCCTTTAGACCATGTAAAGTCAGCGCACTAGATCAAAAGGCTGATAAGAGAAATGACCATTTCCAACAAAGGGTACTATTTTCCGTGTAGACAATGTACATGTACTATAATGACTATAAAAAAAACTATTCGGAATATTAAAATTGAATTTTTCATGAAGTATTTGCAAACTTTCTGAGAAGGATGACCAAATCCAGCAAGCATTGTTAAACCTGAGGTGTCATTTTATTGATACTATTACAAGAAACTGAAGATATGGATTGAAGGTGAAGACACAAGGTGAAACCCGTAATTACCTTGTTACAAATCAAATCGCCTTTGGCAATCATCTTCCAGGATCTGTGATGGAGTATAGTAAAGGAGTAAACAAGTATTTTTTAAAACTATTTGCTTGAATAAGACACGTCTAATTTTGTTTCGGTAACGCGACATTTAATTTTAAATTTCCCCATATAAGATATTTGATGAGTGGAAATCACTCGTAAACAGTACACGTGAGATGGATGCAATATTACATTACAGATTTTATACCACTAGAAAACCAATTAACATTATATTCATATGTATATTATACAAGAGTGGATAAAATTTAAAAATAAGCCAGGACTGTGCAAGCTTCAATCCTAGCGTACGTTAAACTAGAATTATTACCATTGGTGGTGCTCTCACCAAAGCAGGAAACAAACAAATTAGATTAGCATAGACAGGACTTTACTCAAGCCGCTAAACTAGAAAGTGCTAAATTGAATTGACAATTATCACAGGATTTTTAAATAATTACACATAATATAAATTTTAACCAATTACCACAGCTTATTATATATAATATAATAACAATTATAACTAATACTAAAATGACATGAAAAAATAAAACGAAGGATAATAATCAATTAGTACACCACGGTCACCAAAGAATAACGTAAAAAGTTGGATTAAGTACAAATTCAGATAGTCCGGGACCATTATAACGAGCAGTACGGTTTGATTGACGAACGCATGTTATCTTAGAATCAACGATGGAATAATGTCCTTAATTGCACTTTGATGGTACAAAACCGTTTCAAAAGAAAATATTACTTATTTATTTGATTAAAATTTTAAAAAAATTATATTTAACCAAAAAATAAATATAATAATAAATTTATATACATTTTAGGGACATGATAAAATGGCATGATCCGGATCCAATAAAAAAAAAGGAGCATTTTAGAAAGCTCTACAATTGGTAAGTAAATCTCTAGTTTGAATTTTGGTAATAATTTGATTGGACTGTCGAATCAACTAGGTACTTACTAGATATTGGAAGTGTTACGTCGTCAATCCAGAGACATTGGAAGAAATAAGGCATTCTAACACAAAGATGGACAATATAAATCGTAGGATAGTATCGTTTTAATCCAAATTTATGTTTATGCTCAAACTCGTTAAATATGATTGAAGCTACAAGAAGCCAAAATTATCACCAGCTTGCACTGTGGTCAAAACTGAAATGAGTGCAAAGAATCCTGATCCTATTAAAGCTAAAAAAGTGACAACCTGTCAATTCAGCCTCTGCTTACTCTTGCTTCTTCTCATCTTTGCCTTAAATCTTGATTTCACCATCAGAGTCTGTACTGTATTTGCAAAGTTCCCAACAGCCATTAAGACCAACAGAACACCGCAAAATATTACCTGCCCAAGAGTTTCTACCATTATAAGTCTAAGGCAAATCTATGCAAAAAAATATTATTGGATTCATTTGCTTCTGTTCCAATCAATAAATTGATGTACAAAGTGAAGTAAGAAAGCAAACACAAACAAACTAGCACCTGCCACTCAGAAACAACCCCAACAACTGCAGTCCTGAGCAACAAAAGTCCAACATATGCCTCAAATCCCTGAACCAAGATAGGAGCACAAATATATTCCATAAGTGTCAAACCTCTGCTATGTGCAGGTCAATCATTTTCAGAATTTGAATATAACACACATTTGCCGTTTTAAAGCAAATTTACACAATATTTGCTTCCCAAATAATCATTTGTCAAACAACACAATATAAATCATGAACATTAGAGAAGCATTAATATCAAGCGAGAATATAACTAATGTGACATATATCATAGCAGCCATGTTACCTGCAACGTGAAGAGTATGGGACACAACAACCACAGTTGGCCGTCCACGCCAGCCGTTTCTCCCCACACAACATCCATCCTCTTAGCCTAAGATAAGATAAACACAGATCAAAACTATATATATTTTCAGCCATAACTCTTTGATTTAACTACAAAATTAATGCAACAGGGAAATTTTAATCATATGATTGCAAACAAATTTGTGAAGTTATGACCAGACTCATGTAACAACAAATAGTGAGTCAAAGAGGTTAAAGGATTAGGCAGGATGATAGAGAGTGTGTGATGGCGGGTAAAATATAACAACAATAGGAAAGGAAAAACACAAGATATAGTATTTTCAATTTTGGCACCTTTCCGAGTGCAATACGAGTGTAAAGCCTTTGGCGTTGATATCTATTTTGCAAAAGCATTGCAACTCCTTGCATCATAGCCCACTGTAAGAAAAGTTGTACACCTCTCTACATGCATTATTGAGACAAATAATAGTTACATAACGATTAATTAAAAGGAAGAAAAACCATTATGCACTGGCGTAGGAGACTAACCTGTTTTTTTGCACAATCTGGCTGTCCTTTAATCTCCCAAGTGAGACTAACGAGGGCCATTATCATAGCACAATAATGATGATATATCCACCTGTAACCGTACAATAAGTTTATTTGCTAAAAGATTTTCCCCCATGTAAACCAAACTCAACACTCCACCCTCCCCCAAAATGTTATGTAAGGGTGACAATATTAGCATGCAAACAAAATGATTCCGCTCACCTTTTTTGAATTTAATAGAACACAGGCAAGGGGCGTCTCATTTATAATTTCTCTCTAGATGAGGAGAAATTTTAGATGGGAAACGAAATTATTAAGAAATGGAAGATATCATCTTTACAGAAAATGTCAAAGACAAATTACTAGCTCAAGTGTTATAATTAATTAATTCCTTTGTAAAATAGACAACGAAACACACTAAAAAACTAAGCTAAGAAAAGTTTGTCCTACAAAATATAAGAAAGAATAAATCACAGAAAATCTGTCATTTGACAACATTCAAAACCAAACACCAACCAAAATAACAGTTCTGGAACACTATACTCTGCTAACCAGCAAAACCTCAAAAGCAGCTTGAGGAAAATGACCTTTAAGTCAGGTGTACATATCCAACACTCTACAAATAGTGCAAACAATTAATTTATCTCTACTATTGACAAGCTACCTGACAAAGGAAAAAATATATTCCAATTCGTTAGACAGTTTTTATAACACTACAAATTAAAATGGAAAGTCCTTCTGATGCCTACATATATGCGTCAAAAGAATCAGTGCTAAAAAAGTCAAAGTTAGTGTATCTTAATACCAAGACATCAATTTAGTGGTTGGTTAAGCTGTGCGGATATTTGGGAAGGTTCCCAATCAGAAAACGAGCAAATACATTAAAGAAATGGAGATCACAAGTATGTGATCATTGAGGTGAACAATGCAAGAGATGGAAATCTTGAGAAATATAAATAAATAGCAGACAGATGGATACATACAAACCCTAGACTTCGTTATATATATATATATATATATATATATAGAGAGAGAGAGAGAGAGAGAGAGAGAGAGGAAGTCACTCAAATGAGAACACTAGACTTCGTTATTAGGAGAAATGAGAGCAATGAATATAAACCCTTACATTCTATTTACGTGATGTGACTACTAATTAACATTTAATCTAGATTCATAACGGCCACACTCTTAAAATGAGAACTGTTTATATATATATATATATATATAACTCTGTGGAGAAATCAAATGGTACCGGTGTCAATAACTCTGCTCATTTTGTTGATCCAAAAGTTAAATTATAATTTCATGTCATCATGATTATTCATGTCAAATTTTGTTAAAATTGAACAACAATAACAAAGAGATTAAAATGATTCATATTCTGGTGTATTTTGAAAAGTGAAGATTGTATTGATTTTTATTTATATAAATGAGGCATCAAATAATTTTATATCAATGTAAATTTTGTATATCGTATCTATGTTAAAGGAACTTTAATCTAAACGTGAGTTTTGAGAAACATTGTACAATTGAAAAATAATATTTGGTAAATGTTATATCATTGTAATTTAATATATATATATATATATATATATATGTGTGTGTGTGTGTGTGTGGGGGGAGAGATCAGAACATACCGACATAACTTTTATCAAATGCTATACGGTAAATAACTTTATATTCATATTGAATTTTGTCTATCCAACTGTAAGTTACAGTTTCATATCATCATGATTATCGGTCAGAAATTTTATTAAAACTGAACAATAATAACAAAGTGATCAAGTGATTATTTTAGCATATTTTGAATACTATATACATTGCTTCAATTTTGATCTACATAAACGAGGTATCACATAATTTATATGAATATAAAAATTTGTATATATGATCAAAAAATTGAACATCATATTTTAGCATAATTTCTTATAATCGTGATTATCAATGTCAAATTTTGTTGAAATTGAACAACAAGGTGATTAAATGATTCATACTTTAGAATATTTTGGAAAATATGTCTTACACCAATCTTGATCTATATAAATGAGGCACAATATAATATTAGCTTAGCATAAAATTTTGTATATATGATATCTGTTAATGGAACGTTTAAAAAAAAACATGATCCAAACAAAAGAGTTACAGTTAACATTTGAAAAAAGTTACACCAGTGTAATTTGATATCTCTCCATACACACAAAAACATGCATACGTGTATATCAATGTACTTATGTATATTGTTTGGATGTGTTCCCTATTTTGGGGGATATCTCCTGCTTAGGATCCATCTTTTGTCTATTATCAGGATTTATTTTTATTGTTTCTTATTTTCCTACTTTCCTAATATCAGCAATTGTACACAATCAATGTATAATTAGTTATGCTAAGCATTTCCTCAATTCTCTGGCCAGTCCTTATGTTGGGCCACCCATAGATATATAGTTATAGGTGTGAAGGGTGTGTTAAGATTCACATCAAGTAGGAAGGTATAAACTTCCCCCGTTTAGCTAACTTCTACGGTCAAGTGGGATAAATTTCAAACCTTGTGCTCCATTATAATAAAAAGTTGAATTCCAAAACAAGATAGGTGGATGTGTGCGTTATCCACACTTTTAGCCCTATGGGGGCCTCTGTGGGAGTTGTGCTAGAGATGTAAAACAATTCATGTATCTTTACCTAATAGCGTAAGTTAGGAATAGTTGGTTCATGTACACGTTGCAAGGTAAGCACAATAGCACATGATGAAAATACTGTAAAAGAAACAAAAAATGAATCCCTAACCAGAATTCTCTTAGGAGTGAAATGGAACCTTACTACTGTGGTACCTTCCAGAAAAAGAAAAGAAAAGAGTGGTGAAGAGATAAATTAAGTAGAATAAACCCAACTGTAACATCCACAGCCACACAAATAAAACCATATTTGCTCTTTATCAGCAGCTAACTACCTTCACCCTAGAGCGACTTTTATGGTTCAATATTCCTAAAGCTTAATCCTTCCTCTCTAATAGACTTATGGATTACACACACAACCCAACCAATTAAATAATGTCTTATACTATATACCACAGCACAGCCAAGTAGTAGAGAAAGAAGGGTAGAATAATAATCTTCTAATCAATAATAAAAGTAATACAGTTTTCAGTCATTTGATTAAAGAAGAACAAAGCAACGAGCATGAAGCCAAGAACCCAATACCCATTAATTAACTATGATTCATGCAAACATTGGGTTTAATGACTATACCAAGGACGAATATCACTTCCGTTGACTCTCAATATGTTCTCTCGCAATGCCAAACCAGTGTAAAGGAATAGCAGCCAGGCCTGATCATGACAATAATAATACTCAGTGACAGGTTACCCAACAAATACTTCGTCATGTTAGCAGGTAAATACTAACATGACATCAAACAAGGGCGATTTTAAAGAAAATACCTGGTACATCTGAACAGGAAAAGCTGGCAAGCATCCAGCCCAAACCCAAGATCTTAGAATAAGCAGGGTTGACGGAAAAAGCAAGAAAAGCAGGGCAGTTCTATCCTGAACAAAAGAAATGTCATTTTCATAAATGTTAAACATTTTTTCTACATGGTGTTTGTGTGCAGCATGGCAGTAAATGGCAGGATTTCAAAGTGCAGAGCAACGAGTAATGTTTTGAACTATTGTGATGATGCAACCTTTAATGCTGATTTTGTGAAGTATGCTTCCCATCCCCACCCAACTAATCTTGTGCTTCCTCACTTGTTTGAGTTTTACCATTTTCCAGCAAATCCACTGTCATGTTGTGCTTTTGCCAGCAACTCCTGTTCGTCCAATCTCTGTTCTCAAGGTTTTCATAAGCCCTGAGTGCGCTCTTCAAGACTTCCTATGTTTTTTCTGTCCTCCTTGACTTAAACTTATTTAAAATTTAATGCTGTACTCCCCGTGCTCCTTGACCTTCGTAGTTAATTAATGTGAATAATTAATGAGTATTTCTTCAATGTTGGGTAATGTTTTAGTTGAGCATTTATATGATTGTGGTACAAATTATTTATATCTTATACATAATCTTTTGTATGGCGCTCATATCCTCTATCCTGTTTCAGGGAAGGTCACCCCACACCGCTATCCGGGACCAACCACTTTAGCACACAGATTACCCAATTAACCATCTTATTTTCACGCAACACATTTTCTTTCTTTTTTACAATAGTCATTTTAAAGTACTCTGCAAGGATAAATAAAAGAATTGTAGACAAAAACATGAAATCAAGCAATTTCACACAATCACAAGACAAAATTCGGCATCCTCCACAAAAGGATTTCTAGAAGCTGCAAGTTGCGACGGTGAATCAAGGACATGAATCAAGACAAGAACGATATGAAAAAAGTCAACTGCGTGGGAAAATCCTACAGCACAAAACAAGAAAATGCGCGGTCTAAAACTGCAAACAAATTTTGACATCACCATGTAATTGCGTGCAACAAGATGGCAAACGGCAAATGTTCCCGACAAGAAACGGTGGTGCATGAGGAGAGAGAGAGAGGTATATGAGTATATATATATTTATACCCTGTAACTGTTGTATTCTTCTTTGACCTTGAGCTGAACATCCTTCCTGGAGGCACGCACGTTGATAGGTCCTAGAAACATCCTCAAAAAGCTTCCTAAACCAATTGAATTCCAATCGATAACACAAATCACATTACATGAACAAAAAAAATAAATAAATACTCGAGATGCGGAGAAAAGTAACCTTGTGCATGGCCAGGGAGAAGCGAGGAAGCTTCACTATCGACGATGATGCATCTGGCTCTCTGCAAATCCTCATCCAACTGCAACCAAACATAGAGATCCATTAAATGAAGGAAGCAGCAGCAACAGAATTGCGGAATTAAAGAAAACGTGCGCGTGAATTATTAATTAACCTTATCGGCTAAAGACGGAGCGATGAGTTTGCTGGAGAGAAGAGAATCGAGAGAGGAACGGAGCGAGTGGATTCTGGAATCGACGAGACGAACACGCTGGCGGAGCGGCTCCTCTTCGGAGGCGGTTCTAGAGATGTGCGCCGAAACTGCTTCCTGCACCTCCTTGGCCTCTTCGATCACGCTCGCCACCGATTCCTCAATCGACGATTCTTCCATTGGTAGCAGCAGCGCTCAGGCTCACGCACCCACCCTAACTGATACTGATACTGACACTGATACCCACACACACGCAACGCAACAAACTACTCCACACCAACAATCCAATCTCACATTTTCCCTTTTTATTATTCTTAACTAATAAGCCTCACCACTTCAACCAATTAAAACCTAATTATGTATTCAAATACACTTCAATTCAACCAACGTTCCCTATTCCCATTTTTTCTTAATCCTCCGTGAAAAAAATTAGCAGACAAATTCTATACTTGTTTTAAAACAATAATAATACAGTTTTACAATTTAATAAAAATGGTTGGTTCATTGATTAATTAATTAATTAAGTGGATCCCTTATTAAACCAATCTCGTGACACTGTTTTCTTTAGGAAGTGCTTTTTCGTCCTACTCTCTTAGATTTTGTTCTATATAATTTTTTCTTTTTTGTGGATGTCGGTCCTCATTTTGCTTCGTAACAAAGACAAGGGTATTGGATCGAAACCCTGTGTACTGCAAAATACAGATCAAACTCAAATGAAAATAATAATTACTTGCTGAAATAATTTTTTTTAATAGCTATTGAAATATTTAAATTTTGATTCTAGTTTGTATAAAACAATCTTTTTCGTAATTGTAAAGTTTTAACATATTTTTTTGGTTCTAACATCTATTTTAGAATCAAATATTTTATATTCAAAGACATAATCAATGAGTGTTACATGATTATACGAATAAAAATAATAATTTTCAATTTTAAAGGGACAAAAAAATTACAATATCAAAATTAAAATGATTTTATTTAAAAAAAAAACTAAAAATATATTTCGGCGTAATTATAACTGTAATTATGGTAACTTAAGGGTATAAAACAACTTGAATGGTGTTTACTACCTTACTGTTTCTCTAAACCAACTCTAGAGTGTAAAACATGATTTATTGATTAATTTCTGGTGTTTTCACGTTTCAATTTTGTTTGGTATAATGCATGCCTTTGACACGCAAGTGTCTACCCTTCAATTTGAACCAATAAACATGTATGTTTGGTGTAATACAAGCATCTATGCTTGTATGAATATTACGATACAATTCATTTTAATAGTAAATTATATCCTCCTATAACTCTAAATTACGTTTTCTCCTACATCAAGATCAATTAAATAGATCATCATTAATTATTACAGTTTTCTAAAAAACTATGTACGAAATAGTTTTTTTAAGTCATGATTAATTATTATTATATTAAAATATTTGCAAGTACAAAGTAAAAAAAAAAAAATACTAAAATTGATATTTCCTGGGGGACAAAGTTTTACTCTTTAGGGTCAAGTTCAAGAAAAAACATCACTAGATTTTTACAATATATTATTAATGTCAAACATTTATCAATTACTAATAATTAATATCTCAAAAACGATTAAATTTAATTTGATTTTGTGTTACTTCATAAAAGTTTATCGCATTGCACAAAGTGATTTTTTGTTACACTTTTCATGTCTCGTAATACAATAATTATAATTAATGACCTTAGATACATTCGATAAATAGTTTAATGGCTCAAGTTGTTTGATTCTAGGTTCTGTGTGGGGAGATAAAACTTATTTTAAATATTTCTATACTTAAAAATAATGAATATTTATAAAAACTTGTCGAAAACTTATTTCAACATATGAAAATAGTTCATGACTCTAGTAAGTATTTTTCAGATAATTTCAATAAATTTCCTAATGTAGCTTGTCAAAATAAGCTCTCTTCAAATTTTTCTTAGTTAATTTCGTAGTTGGGTTAATCTATGGAATACGTGTTGGTGTGAAAACATCTTGTTGAAAAAAGTTTTAATTAAATCATTTATCCAAATGTATTGGTCTTTGATTATTCACTAGAAGATACCTTTGATGCAACGAAAAAGAAATATTACAATAAATTACATTACATAGATGCACATGTCGCGTTAATTTCGATATAGTTTCTTAAAGGATACATATATTTTTGGGCATAAATTTAAATATGATACCATTTTTAATAAAGACGTTTTAATTAAATTTAGTTTGCATTTTACAAAAGCATATGAATAAAATGATGAAAAATAATAGTTAGGTTAGAATTTTTTTTAAAAAAAAATATTTAACAAGATCAAACATGTATTAAATCCATGAGAAAAAGTTTATGCATCTATTATCTGATTTTGGTTTGTGTGGAACGTGGCTGTAGATGGAGCATGTTGCTAAGAAAATAGTCAAAACTACTGTCTTGCAATACATATTATATTGGTGTTTCTGAATTATCTGATAAATGTATGTCTGACTAAATTTGGGTGTAGATTGTATCGTTTAAATAGTCCAATCAGACATCTACCGTTGAAAAAGTTGTCTCAGGACTGGTAGAAATCTCACCAACATCTGCAGTAGCGCATAGTAGCAGAGACTTTGAGTTATGAAGAAATGATGAGGGAATTTGGTAGTTGAGAATGATTAAATCACCACTCAAAGATGGACTCAGCCCTTGAATCTCATCAAGAACAAGGAAGAACATCCAGCAAAGTTTAAAGATTGTTTCAACTAATTAAAATCTTTGTTTACCTTACCATATTAGGCAAGCCAATTAACCTGCTGAAAAGAATTCAAAGACTTACCATCTTGAATATTCTAAAACGACGCGAAGGATTTGACCCTTCTAAAATACTACCTTTACTCTTTTAAAATAATGCGTCATTTTAAGAAATAAGATGCAATTATAGTAATGTCTTAAAACTATTAAAATTGTAATAAAATACATACACCCGTATCTTCTCAATGATATTTTTCGGCACACAATCTTAAACTCAATTCAAATCCAGAATCGCATGTTTTGCAGTTTCAAAGCTTTTTATTTGGACCAATATTCAATAGTGATGATCCCAATTTATTTTATATTCTTGTTGCACTATCATATCTTAATTTTATAATGAGAATCTCATAAATCTATGTTTCAGCCTCTAAAATGCACTCATTTTATAACTTGCAGTTGGCTCTAGTACTTGATTCCGTGCTAAAATATGTACTTCTGTTACGATTTGAGACTTGAACACAAATTTACAGCCATCCGCTTGGAATGCTTTGGATTTTGACAAACATTGCATTGTCCAACAAAAAAAGGTGTCGCTGCACCTTATTACAGCCACAAGACGAAACCATAAGATGTCTTCATTCTGGAACATACGGGGACACTCCAAATCTCAAAACACATAATTTCAGATAAATAGCACCCTAAACCATGAAATATGAAGAGGGTAAGAATCCGGGAGCGTGAATATTTAAAACGGCCTAAAGTTACATTCTTTGCTAAGGCTACTTGGGTGAATCAATCAATAATCAACTTACTGCAAACATATTCACGTTAAATTACAGCCACGGCACCTTGATACGGAGACTTAAAAGCTGCCACCACTTTGTCTTCCCCTTTGTGGTTGAACACAAACAGCTGTTATCAAAGCAGCAACACATATTCTTAGATCTTCAATGAAGTTGGGATTTTTTCAGCAGATGGATATGTTTCTTTGAAACCCAACATCTTGTTTAGTGCAGCAATGTAGGCCTTGACACTCGAAACAACAACATCCATTCCCGCTCCAGTCCCACTATAAAAAGAGATATGTTAAGTCCATGGATCATTTGAAAGGTCTAATGCACCGAAGAACTCCACTTTAGAATTCATCATACCTAAATGTTCGAAGAACAGTCTCTCCAGTTACAGCACGAGTAGTAGTGGTACTTGAATCACTATCAGCACGAATTAGAACCCGGGTAGTTGCAATTGCATCAATGCCTTCAGTGACTGCATTCATCGAGTACTCCAGAAGTGTTACCGGCTCCTGCATAAAAATTAAGAGCACCGGATTCCTCCATCATACCAATAGTGAAAATAATTCTAGCATGACTCAATTACAAGAGCAAGAGAAATCAGGAAACATCTAAGATTTACAATAGTTGGCTCTGGTGACTAAAATCACAGGTTTGGTGGCAATAACAAAAAAATATTATCTATATAATCCAACGCGTCCAAATTCAGTAACCTAACAAGCAACAACGAATATATACAATTCCAAACCTTCACAATCAGATCAACAGCCTTGTAAGCCGAATCCACTGGTCCTGTACCAACAGAACATGCAACATGCGTTCTACCATCATCGCTAAAAAGTTTCACAGTTGATGTTGAAAGACCAAGAGTTCCACAAGTCACCTGCAACGGATAGATATTAATTAGCTTATTTTTGTTCTATTATTTCCATGCCATCATATCAAATTATATCAATTTACCTGTATATCACCAAGTTTCCAGACAGGCTCCGCTTGAAAAACTTCATCTGATACCAGTGCTCTCAGGTCAGCATCAGTAACCCTCTGATGCAAAATTAAAGCAAGTTAATCACCATCCATCCATCAGATACAGAACCCATTATCTCATCCCAAAACTTTGATTCCATGCAGAAAAGAGACACTAATTTTATTTATCACTGACGAATTTAATTTATTGATATCAAACATTACATACCAAAGACAACTAGGCCCAACTTATTCACTGGGCCAACAATAGCCTGATTCTAATGACTTACATGGTACCATCAGTAACACTAGAAAGGGAAAGAAAATCATTGGTTCTAGTTTACCTTTTTTTGCTCAGCCACTCCTTTAAAACGCCAAAATAAACTTTGAACTTGTTCGTCATTAAGTTCATAACCAAGCTGAAAAGGCAGAGAATAACTCAAAACCCAGGGAAAAAAACCAACATTTCAACCCAAATATTTGTATACCTCTTGAAGTCGCTTTCTCAAAGCATGGCGTCCACTGCAAAGAAAAAGTAATAGAAGTGTTCGTTATGAAGAGAAGATAAAAGAGCAAACAAATTGATTGCATAAGGTATCAAGAGAGCGCCATTAACAATGCAACAAACAACAAATAAAGAGGCATGTCTTTTGAAATAGATCAGAGAAGATACAATATACAAAATATCAACTATTATGCTACATATAAGTTCCATTATTAGATGCTAAATACCCTAAATGTCAAATAGCCAAAACATGAAACACCAAATAATGCAAGTACTCTTGAAATGTTTTATAGATTAAAGTTACCCTAGCTTTACCATAGCCTACAGTGACATCTAATACTATGAGCATCTTATAGTAAATATCAGAATCCAGGCATTTGAAGTATATAACTCAGTCCTCCACAGGCATGGAACAGACATGACGAACATGTATGATGCTTCTGATTAAAAAAAATAAACAGGCCTGGAATCATCATTGCTTCGAGATTTTCATTATGCCAAAGTCAGACAACTTCTCATGCATCAACTCAAATATAACCAGTATGCTTGCACCTGAGGACTTGGATAGGTCCAGAAAGCTAGAGCCATAATGTTTTCTCATGTTAAGATAAGAGAACTCAAAAAATTTTATTATCAGCAAGGAAACTTCCGGACCAACGTTTTGGTAGCCATGTTGTATCTGACAAGGAACATGTCCCAAATGTATGAATATAATTATGATGATAGTACATAACGAGACACTCCACAATGTGGCTATTGGCTTTCTATGTTTCTACCTCATGCATGTGGGCTGTTCACTCTAAACAACTATTTTTTTTAAGATGGTGTGGGCAACATTCTCAAACCCCAATGAGTGGTAAAATAAGGGTTTTATGAAGTTGAAGAACATGGTGGAATATTTTGACACTTAGATCAAAATCAAAGATGACCAGCATTCCCTTGAGCATGGGATTCTCACAGTTCCAGGCATAAATAATTCAGTTCACATTTTGTTTGGCAGTGAATGTTCACATTAAGCCAATCAAAAGAGTAGTGATAAAAGATGTAAAAATAGTAAAACCATGCTTAAGAATCTCTCTGTAGCAGCTATATAGAAGGATAAACTAACTACCACTGCAACTTGTTTTGTCATGTCATGCTGACAGTAGATATTGTAATTGAACGTATAAAAACAATACTTAGGATAAATTCTAGAAAACTTGAAAAGAAAATAGGGATTTGCAGGGTGTATAAGATCCATGCAGATATATGTGTTCCAGAGAAAAGAAAATTGCATACCTGAGCTTCCCCAGTACAATACCAGCTTCATTGGTCCTTTCAAGCCCAATGTCCTCAGGGGAAATTATTTCATATGTACCTTTGTGTTTTAGCATTCCATCCTACAATAATTTTGAAGAGAAAGAGCTACATCAAAGGACAGCTTTGATGAGGGCTTAAGGCTAAGTCACCATAGAAATAACAGGTATGATTGCAAGTAAGGAACCAGATCTAAAAATATTTACCACAAACAGAGAGAACACTAAAGTGGTTTTGTTCTGCATATTGTTTGGGTTTGAATAACAACGCCAAGTAATTATTCTCCTATCATATGGCATCTATGGTAACTTTTTGGAACTCTCCCAAAAGTAAAATGCACTAGCACCAAAAACAGACAGAAGAAAGGTGCTGCATCCAGCAGGGAAACAAAAAGAATGAGGCTTGGCTGTAACTTACTGTGAAAGAAATTGTCAAATTAATTGTTAATATCAGTGTAGTTAGAATCACAGGATACATGATTTGATGCTATTCCACCTTGCACCGATGTGTATCAGTATGCAGAACCATTTCTGCTATTGAATCAAATCCTGTATCTCATAAGTCAGACAAGAATAGCCTGAATTGTGATTCCCCCTGTATCAGCCTGATTCTGGAAAACACTGGGTCAAGTTGCAACAAGACCGTTCTGAAAGAACCTAAAAGAAAGCTTTTTTGGTTCTAATTGTTATGTAAAAAAAGTGGGGAAAGTGGTGATTTCCCTCTTTGGACAGAACATGTCTCTCCATCTGAGACACTCACCTATTTCACACAGCTGGTTGGCATTCTTTGTTTCACCTTCTTGTGAGAGACCTGGTTCTACTGTCAGTGTTTTTCGTCTTTGGGTACATCACATTTCTCTATTAATCTCTTTGAATCTATCCACGGTCTGCTGTGTGAGTTTCCACTATGGAAGTCTCCTCTCTTCACCCTTTGTCCTCACATGCGACAAAGATTAAATGCACTTCGATATGTTAAATATAGTCTTCAACTTGAGTTGTGATGAAGCAAAAGAATAGAGAAGAGAAAGGGGAGACACGATCCCATATGCTTGTTCGATATTGAATTGAATGGATGAGTGTAAAGGAAAGTCTGAGTTTACCTATTGAAGCATCATGCATGGATGTACATAAGTGTTTGATGTTGAAGAGGGAGCTCCAAGAAACTTGAATACCAAGGTCAACATGAAGGAACAGTCCACATTAGAAGATGAGGGTGAAATAGAAGACATTGAGGAACGGGAAGAACTACCGATAACTGAAGATAAAGATGAAGATGAATGATGTTGGATATGAGTTATTTTGGGTTTTTTTAGGCTATACTGCTGAATTTGCGCAGCAGAAAACAGCACTTGTTATGCAGCAACATCACTGATTTATTTTGGGAGTATACGTTGCTGAATTGTGCAGCAGCAAACAATAGTTGTTTGCAGAATTTGTGCAGTTGGCAGCCACTTCTTTTGGTCTTGTGGCCAGTATTATTTACATAATATTTGTTTTGTAATGATATAACGCTTCATTAGCTATTTGACATTGACTTCAACATGCTAATATACATAAGTATGCTTTCATTCCTCATATGATACGTCCCTTTGTCTTATATATCTATACATGTTATGTTTGTGCTTTTGTATGTGTTCTGCATATATTTATGCTATGTTTTGTATTGATCATTAATCTTAGGATTCGCGATACATTTTGATTCACAATTCAGAAGATTGGCTTTCCAATTCATGGATTGTATCCCAATTCAACTACCTTACGTAAAATAGAATCGAGGCAAAATTCAAGTGGGAATCTGGGATGTAAAAGCAAAATTCAAAAGCAAAAATTTTGAATGAAGCTTAAAATGGTTGCTTAACATTTATCAATCATGTCATTCTGTGTTGCAAACTCGAGTTCAAGCCAGTCCTATATGGGATAAGGATCCAAAGAATGATCTGATTCGGACTTGGATGGTAAAGTCACATGCAAATAAGGCTTTATTTTTCTCTTAATTTAGTAAAGTAAAAGTTTCTAAGTAATTTAGCAATATATATATATTAGATTTACACGAACGCCTAAACAAAATTAGGAAGGGAGGGCGGTGAAGCCCAGTGCATGAGGCTCCCACCACTGTCGGATTTGGATAGGATTAAATGCAGCCAACATTACCCACATGAGCACAGTGGATGTTTTCAGTAGTAGAAAACATCATAACGAAGTCACAAAGGCTGCAGCCTTGTGCCGAGGCTCACTTTTTGTCCCATGACGCAAGTAGTTCTGATTTTTGGCCAATATTCTAAGTATCTTCCTCTAAGACGTGTCATTTCAGTCAGTAATTTGGGTATAAAAGTTGGAAGAAAAGATGCAACAGTAGCTAGTTGAAAACTCATTTCGAGCATAAGCATACAACTGTAAACTGCCATACAAGGGATATATGTATTTAGCATAGCCAACCTGATGTATGCCACTTTCATGGGCGAAGGCATTAGCTCCCACAAGAGCCTTGTGTGGCTGTAACTGCAAACCAGTGTACTCTTCGACCTACAGGAAAAAGGTTATGATAAATGGAACAAGCAATAAAGGTAAAAGGGAGAAGAAATAACAGAGAGATCATTTTCAGATACTAAACCATCCTGCTCGTCAGAAAGATGTGCTTGGTATTAATTCCAGTGTAGAGATTGCCAGTGACATGTGCTCCGCATCTCAGTGCCATCACAACCTTCAAAAAAGAAATAAACAAGTTTTGAAGCACACAAACATCGAATCATCATACTCCAGTAACATATGTTACTTACATCAACTGGACAACAATAATTGGACCCTCACCTCTTCTAAGGAGGCATTTCCAGCCCTTTCGCCAATCCCATTAATCGTCACTTCCAGTTGCCTTGCACCAGCACGTGCACCCTGAAAGCAAGCATCCGAGAGCACACAAACTCAGAATCCACTTTCGTTGCATGCATTATTAAAGACTTAACAACTACTATGAACATACCTCGATGGTATTTGCAGTAGAAAGTCCAAGATCATTCTGGCAGTGGGTGGAAATAACGACATTTTCAATTCCAGGAGTATTCGCTTTAATATCAGCAATCAACCTTCCAAATTCACTCGGCAAGTTTATACCAACAGTGTCAGGTATATTAAGCGTGGTCGCCCCAGCCTTGATAACTTCTCCAAGAATTTCATAAAGAAACTCCCTATCCGACCTGATAAGCAGTAAAAACACCAAAAAAACGCAACACTCAGTGTAAACAGTAACACTGTTGATCAAAGAACAATTCACAGCATTAAACACAAGGTTTTAAATCATTTTGTACGAAACAGGGGACAGATGCTGCTAAAGTGGCCACCAAGCATTTACTTAAACTGCAGTCAAGATTTTGGTATATCCTTGATGTTGCAGGAAATTGCACAATCCAAAAAGCTTGTCAAATTGACCTCATCGCTGACCTTATTTTAAAAAATTGATTAATTAAAAGTTAACGAAACAGTGACAGTGATTATTTTAATGGTAACCTTCCAGCATCTTCAGGGCTGAACTCAACGTCTTCACAGCCCAAACTGCGAGCGAACTTGACCATATTGCGGGCAGTGTCGATGACCTTCTCTTTGGACATTCTGAGCTTGTACTCCATGTGAATGGCGCTGGTGGCGATGAAGGTATGAATCCTGGGCCTCTTGGCGTGCTTAACGGCCTCCCAGGCTCTTCGAATGTCGTTCTCGTTGCAGCGCGAGAGGCCGCAGATGACGGGAACGTAACCGTCGTCGTCCACGGCATTTCCGACCTCTGTCGCGATCATCTTGACGGCCTCGAAGTCGTCCTTGGAGGCGGCGGGGAAGCCGGCCTCGATGATGTCGACGCCGAGTTTGGCGAGCTGGCGCGCCACGTCGAGCTTCTCCTTGGACGTCATGGAGGCTCCCGGCGACTGCTCGCCGTCGCGGAGAGTGGTGTCGAAAATGCGGACATACGAAGGGTCCGGAATGTGGTTGGGGATGTACGGTGGCCGCGGCCGGGAAGAAGGTTCCGACAGGGAGCAGGAAACGGCGAATCGCGATTTGAATTGGAGAGAAGAGTGTCTTAGTGAAGTCTGAGGGAAACGGAGGGTGAGCAATAAGTTGTTGTTTTTACGGCTGAGATTGTGGTGGTGAGAGGTGGAGGGAATGAAAAGAGGGTTGCGAATCGCGGTGGCCATGGAGAAACCCTAGCAACAGAAAGAGCGAGCTGAATATTCTGGAATATTGAGTTGAGTGCTGGAAACACCGTGGTGGGAGCTCGGAGATATAGCGACTTGGTGGCGGCGCTTTTCCTTTTCTGCTTAGTCACCTCTTACTGGTTTTAGATAGCGGAGTGACGTGGAGCAAAGAAACTGTACCTTTTGCCACTCTTGCTGCAAAAAATATGCGTAAACCAAAAATGTTAAAAATACGAGAATCTAATCGTCAGAGTACTTGCATTGCATTTTATTTTTTTATTTTTCATTTAAATTAAATACTTCTGATGGAGAATATTGTTGGGCCGGATTTGAACTTGATCTCATAATACTCTTTATTAATTATAATAATTTGTTTATTTACATTTAGATCAATATTCATTTAAATTAAAGATAAAAGGTTCCAAAATAAACAGAACAGTGAGAACTTATGGAGGCAATTTGTTTTCTAGCTAGATAAAATCTGAATGATTGATTTCTTGAATGTTGTCTTTTAAAGTAATTTTTTATTGAATTATTGAAATGAGTAAATTTAAAATTTTGATATGGTCCAATCATGCACCCCACACCAAACTCTGTCTCCCACTTTTAAAATGGGTAAAGCATGTATAAAGGATAATGTCATCAATTACACAATTAAAACAAACCTAAAACACTAAAACTAATCACCAAATGTTAACAGACGCGCCATTCAAAAAAATAGAAATCACCAAATCCGTGTTTTAGATATGATTTCTATAAAAAATTTGAAAAATAAATAGATTAAAGTTATACTTTTAATAACCATATCCTTAAAGTAATTAAAAAGTAGTAAAAAGCATGTGTTAAATTGTATTTTTTTACAAATCATCACGGGTCGCTTTCTATTATTTTGGAGGATTTCAGACCGCAGCAACAGCAGGGAGGGACACCAATTTAATTATTTTCCATTGCTCGCAATTTAATATTATAACATTGAAAACATAAACACGAATAAGTGACGATCTATTATATTGAATAAATTATGTTTATATTATATAGCAGCATATATAATACTAATTATAATATATAAATATATATTGAAGGACGTCTCGTTTAGTTAGTTAACATCTTTAAAGTTGAAAAATGTGATTAATACGTATATTTATGACAATTTTAAAATTATAATTTATGGTTTTTAAATTAATAAAAAAGTTTAAAAATATATTTGTGATTGTTTGTAATTCCCAAAATCTAAAAAGGTAAAATAAAAAAATTAATAATAAATCAAATTCTTTTTATCAAACACTAAAAATATTGAATGGTGTTGCCATTTTGCTCCATCCATGGCACCTGAAGATTTTACAAGTAGTGGCACGTCACAATTTGTCCACAATATAATTTTCCATTTGAAATTATGTATAAAATATAATTGCAGCGGCCATTACATTCACACATGTCTGTCTTTACTCCAAAGGTAAACTGGAAACTACTGTTAAAACTACCAAAACTTTTCTCACATTTTCCTCACAGTACGAATCCTGAATAGAGAGATGCTACCTAGCCTTCAATCATTTCCCCTCCAAGTGAGACTAATTTTTTTTCAACCTTTTTGTCCTGTGCTTCTTCTGCTTGCTTTTTCTCTTTGAAGGTACATGATCTGCATCATCTTTTTTCCCAGCAGAAGGGCTTTGGCTTGAAGGCATATCTTCTTCGTCGGAACTAAGAACCAAGTCCTCCACAACATCGTCATCAATGGCTTTCTCTTTCTGCTGCTTTTTCCTCTTTCTTTTTGTTTCTTCAGGTTGTTTTATCCTGAAAGCAAAGCACGCTCAGACAGAAGTACAACAAAGAAACTTGTGCCAATATCAATGCATGGATAAGTGCATGAAACAATACGGGTATGTGCAACTGGGTTTACTGGAAAAAAATAAAAAATAAAAGGATAATCATACTTAGATTCATTTCCGGGTAACCACGATGAACTAAAGACGGCAGCACCCTCCTCATTCTTTCTTGCATCCTCTTCGTCACTTTCTGATATTTTATTTCCAAATTTAGAGGATTCTTCTCCCACAAGAACACTGGAAAATCTCAACTTGTGTTAGAAACCTCTATCCTAGCCATGATTACCAGTTCGATATAGTAATGCATACAATTGAACATGACTTCGAAGATCAAACCTTGATTCCATTAATGAATTGTTTTTCTGTTCTGCTCTCTGGCGGAGTGTTAGGACGTACTTTGACAGAGCACTTGAAGCTGACTTTTTTTCATCCTGACATGATCAATTTCACTCTTTTCAATCCTCAAATATAATAGCATTCACATAAAGTACAGTGATGGCGAGGTTTGAAATAAGAGCAAAGATAATATATATAGAAAATAACTCCATCATATACATGTGCATCGCCATATACATAGATCGCATAAAAAAGGTAACATGCCATATCACTTTACTAAAATTTAGTTATGACAGTAGTAAACAAGATGCTGGCCTCAAAGAGACCCAGTTCTTATGAAGGTTGGCGAGAGACAGAGAGAAAGAGAACTTATAAAAATTTAACTAAAGAAATGACTGAAAAAAAGATCAATACACATCCAACAAGGAGACTGTACAGACAGATTCAATGTACAGACTATTTAGTGGAGTACGTATTACTAGGTTCATTATCTATTTCCAAAGCAATAACGAACATTCGAAACACTATAAATCCGTGTATTTTGCTGTATAAATCTGGCATAAATATGATATTAAAATTCAGAGTTACGCACTGACTCATTAATCCAAAACAGGGACATATAAATCGTCAAAACTCACATCCCACAGAAATAAGGAGAAACCCGTCTACCTCGAGAAAAGATGCTGCTGCAGGGTCATTAGGTAAAAAGGAAATTGACATGCGCTTCCCATTCACATGATTAGCACTTGCTTCGATCTGAATGTAGAACAATGAAAAATTAGAAATGAATGATGAGTGCTACTGCATGCCAAGCCAATGATAAAACATACAAGTAAATCTAAGCATCATCCTTGCCTTTTTTACCATTGTAATAGAAATACCTGGCGTATAAGCTGCCTCATTTCTTTTCGAAACCTCTCTACTTTGGTCAATTTGCAAAAGCTACGCAACCTCACAAGTGGAATAAAAGACAACTCCATGAATGCAACGGAATAACTCCACTGTGCCAAGTGCTCAGCTAGCTCTTCTACCACAGAAATAACACATGCCTCTTGAAATGCTCGTGTCTTTAGGGTCAGCTTGGTAACCTAAAAGAGAATAATTCCTCAAAGTTTAGGAGATCTCAAAAAGTGCACATTGAAATTCATTCATGTGATGAATACCTTCAGTATACTGCGTAAGTCAACAGCTTTGCCAACACCTCCACTTGGGGGTCTATTCAATTCTTTCATTTCCAGCATGTCTAAAAGGAGCATAGACACTGGTACAAAGGAGTGGGTAGAAGCTGCAATCTGGTTCAACATTCTTACACATCTCAACCTAAGGGGAAAATATCTGGCTGTTGGAACCAGACGGGCTACCCCAGAAATTATTTGGGTCAATGGATATGCAAGTTGCTTAAAGTCAGATTCTGAACTGTAGGCACAGATAGCACCAGTCCAAAGTTCAAGACAATTGATGAATTTCCACTCATAAACCTTGCGAAAAGCTTCCTAAACAATACATTCAGGAAAAAAGCAAAATAAGGACCATAAATTAAGCAGTGCCAGCACAAACAAATGTTTCAGTTTATGAAAGGATCTAATCAAACGAGTACTTACTAATAAAAGCTTAATGATCTAAGGTAGTGCTACCCCTAAATTCAACACTAACTTTTTCTAGGTATTTATTGGATCTCGGTTGAGGGGTGGCTGAAATATGAAAGACAAATGAAGAATTTTATGTTCTTCACTGTAGTCTAATACAGATGTAAGCCAGAGGAAATATTTTCTTCAACCTATAGCCTTTCTGTATTTTCTCAATCCCTATCTACAACAACATATAACCCTTATTCTTGATTCTACTTTTTCAAAACTTATCAAGAATGCCTTGTAACTATAAAAGGCAGACGATAGAACTTGAAAGGCATGACATGTAAAGTTAAGAAACCAGATAATGCTAAAAAGAGCAGATAATAGGAAATAATGTCAATCTTGTAAGAACTATAAGAACTAAGAAGTGTGATAAACACCCAAGCATTAGGGGAATCCACTCTTTAAGAGCTGGCTATTAAGGAGGAGAGAACTAAGCACTTAAATACTGTACCGACTATCATACAACACGAGGAACTCACACCTTTAAAAGTTAGTTGCTAAAGAGGGAGAACCAAACATGTAATATTCCTCAGAATATCTCATATTACTTAATATGGGACTTACGCATTCCATAATGCTCAAATTCCTATCAAAGTGACAGTAATTAAAATCCATATAACCAGATTGTAAACGCATTCCATTATCCATTATATTTGTTAGGATAAATATAAATTCAAATTTAAGAAAATGGTAACGGGCACATCTTGCAGTGCCCAATAAGTAAATAACACGCACTGGACAAATAAAACAGCACCTTAGTTTTTGCATTAAGTGCATCCCTTAATATCATAGCCAGTTGCCGAATGTAAATGAAGGCATGTTGATACGCAGTAGGAAGATCAACACCAAGAAGCTCAATGACACAATTGCCAAGAAAACGAATATGTTTAAGTTTCACAGCATTTACAAAGTGGCAATTCAAAACATAAGCTTTATATATTCCTTTGAAACATTCATCTATGCAGCCAGATCCAATTCGGATACATAGATCTCTCATAAATAGAAATGAAACAACTGGAAGTGCACCTCCACCGGTACCCCAGAAATGAAGGACCACCTGATCAAATCATTATGAAAGTTAGTTCACAAAATCAATGGAAAAAATACATGTCCCAGAATGTAAATAAACATTTGGAAGGAGAAAAAGGAAAATAAGGAGAGAAGGTTTTAGATTATTGCTGTCTATCTAATCAAGCTATAATAAAATTACTGTAGAGGACAAAAGGACCATTTGGAAGGAGAAAAAGGAAAATAAGGAGAGAAGGTTTTAGATTATTGCTGTCTATCTAATCAAGCTATAATAAAATTACTGTAGAGGACAAAAGGACCAATATGTATCAGAAGACATGCGCAATATACAGATTTCAAACTTAAAAGTATCAGTGTTCATTGATGCACTACTAGAATACTGTAGATAACATTGATTTGAATAACAATGGGTTACTTATACCTTAATGTATTTCCTTAGGAGTGAAGGAACAGCAGCCAAAAACAATAAAGAGTATTTCAGCCTACGTAAAGTAAATGATATCATTTCTGTGTCAGTCATCTGGTTCAAAACATGGAGAGCATTTCCAAGGTAAGACTTCACTAAATGGCCATAGCTATTCCAATGTTTCGTGGCCATTAAATCTGTTATGTTCTCTTTCTTTCCTCCAGAAGCAGGAAGCTTAAACAATTTTCTTAGTATTCCGTCCATTTCAGTAAGTACAGTCAACATTATTTTGTTGAATACAGTGCTAGACATTACACTAAGCTTTGTCATAGATTCATTCCCCCCATCATCACCATAGTGGCATGCTGTCCTAAAAGCCCTCATCAGGGAACGCAGCGCACTTAAGCTCCCATTTTCTTGAATTGATTTGCACCACGCATCAACCATAGAAGTAGTTATAACTTCCTTAGAGGACTTTTGTTCCTTCTCTTGAATCTCATCCTCACTAGCCTCCTCATCTAGCTGTAGATCTTCATCTTCGATGTCGGTACCCACATCTTCCTGGAGAAAAGAAGCAAAACAATTAAATAGCTTTTAATACTAAGAACATGTCAGATTAAGCTATTTTATTAAATATTGTATCAGTAATTAACCTGATCTCCTATTAAAAGGGAATGTAACTGAACAGGTCGTTTATAGAACCTGCTAATCACTAACAGAGGAATTCAACAAGATACTAGAATCTTAGACAAAAATGAGAGAAATATCTACTCATGGTACTTGAAATCAGGTGAGAAAAATACATAATTTAAGGGGTAGACAACATTGGTTAAGATCTTGGAAATAGCATAACAACAAACGAGAGCTTATAAAATGCACCTCTCAATGTGGACATACTCACTCAATTTTAATGCTCTAACTATAAACCCTAAGAATCATACAAAGGCACTTTTGGGTAGAACAAGTATAAATAAGCATACTACACAACCAACACAAATACTTTTAAGATATTCAAATAAGGGTTTACTAAAAGGGCAGTCCTCTAAGAAATTCATTCCTGTTTAAAAATATTGAAAGGGTGTGGCTATAAAATCTTATTAGACATAGCTAAAAGGTGAATTTCTTTAAACAATGATATTTGAATTCAAGGAAGAAAGGGAGAAAAGTACAAATACGGGAATTTGCAGCTTTCGAATAAAAAATGTCATAAAAAATCAAACACATCTTTACTTTAGAAAAAAGGGACAAAGTATATGATAGTGGTGGTGCATATAATAATAAATAGTTGGGATAATAAAAGAGATTCCGTTGAAATAATAGAGTTATGCATCAGATAGAGACCATGAACATAAATTCAATAATATAACAGGGCAAAGGCATAACTTTGAAAACATGGACAATCTTTTACAACCGATTCACCAGAAAACACAAAGGAAGCCTCACAACAAGGTTTCTATCTTGGTTAAAGGATAAATCATAAGATTCAGGTAAAACTAGAAGGGATTGTAACTTTTTAGTGAAAAATGCTCTAAACATCAAAACCCTGACCAAGTGTGCTCACAAAACCTAATAGGAAAACCATTGCCAAAACATAAAAGATCTATTAGTCTAAAAGAAGCAAATCTACAAAATTATCATCCAAAATCTCCTATCTTGATTAGAGGATATATCATAACTTCTCAAAATCTAATAGGAGAAACGTCACCAGAACCTAAAGGATCTATTAGTGTAAATGAAACAAAGCCCTGAGCAGGGGAATTTCAAATTTGCAATGACTGATGGGCTACTACCCCACTATAAGATGAACCAAATTAATTTATGCTTCCTTGTGTAGTGTCACAATTCCATAAAGATGTCTCTAAAGGAAAACCCATGTTTGTTCAACAACCTTAATCAGTTTTTGAAAATGCGAGAAGAACAAAATACAGAACATAAGATACACTCCTAAAAGAAAACAATAATATAATAATAAAAAACAAAATACAACAGAAAGATAACCAAGGCATTGTGATTAAAAAAACAAAGATTGCCAACATCTAGGAAGGAATTGAAAGAGATTACATGCGTGATAACTATATGAAGTAACAACTGGTAATATTTCACGGACCTCGTATCCGTTGTAGTTTATGCATGATGTAGAAAAAAAAAAATGGACAAAAAAAAGTATAAAAGAATACACTCACATCTAGATCATCATCACTGAATTGAAGCAACTCCTCGTCATGCTCTTTCAAGAACTCGTAAAATTCGGGGTCCTGAAATGGAAAAGCTGTGAATAATATTGCCAGTATAATGTAGCCAGATAACAACATCAAACACTATTTCCAGTTCCACAGATGTAAACATTTTCCTGTCTCTGTCTTCCTTGCCATTCCATCCCATCCCATCCAAATACGGTACATAAACTTCAATAACCGACATGCTTATTCGCGATAACGAATACAAAGCTACAAAACTCATTGAGATAAACCAAGGAAAACATTTTAAATAAGAACTACCAATGTGACGGGAGACCTTAATCCAGATTGAAATTTCAAAGCGCAATATGAAAACAGATAAAGTTAGACCACATATCAAATACTTATAAAACGTCCTTAGAAAACAACAAAGCACAAACCCAACCTTCTCCGAAAGTTTCTGCAATTGCTCCTTATGCTCTCGAGCTCCACTCTCAGGCATGGGTTTTTTTCCGCTCCTTCGTTTTACACTGTTCTCTCCATCCAAACTCGTCTCTGATACACCGACGAAAAAAACACCAAAAAAATCAATAACTGAGGCATTAACTAAAATAAACCTAAAATGATAAAAAAAAAATAAAAAAATCACAACCTGTATCATTTGCCGCGCCCATGTTGGTTGAGTGAAAAACCTGTTTATACAATTAAGGGCAAAATATGAAGAGATTAAGTACTGAGGCGTGTAAAGCTCGCAAGTTGAAAGAGAAAGGAAGTGAACCGAAAACCTAATCGCGGCCAATGGTTAGGTTGCAGCTTCGGCGGCGTGACAGAGAAGAGAAGAAAATAGACGGCGTTCAGTTGAGTTGAGGGTTATTTTGGTGCTGCGTTTGTTCTCCCCGCGTCATTTTGCTATATTCCTATTAATTCAAAGTTTCTAAAAAATTCTTAAAACTTTTTTTTCGTCTTTATTATTATTTTTTGGGTGAAAAAAAAAAGAATACTCCATTTTTAATAGAATTATATTATAGAAAATAAATAAATAAGGGGGAATATATGAAGACCAAACCCAATAACAGGGATTTCAAATTGTGATTTATAATTTTTGTATCGTAAAGTGTTAAAATCTCCTTCCACTTAAAATAATTTAAGGCTTAAATGATGGTGATTTTTAGTTAATAGTTTCATTTCTGCTATAGTTTTAAAAACTTATGGTTAATCTTATTATATTCTTAGGCAAATTAAACTTATATATCATGATATGATTAAGAGAAAAAAAAATAAAATTCATACTTAAAATTTAGAATTCAAATATTATATTAGTGCACTTGTTATGTAAATTTAGTTTGTAGGATCAACAATTTAATATGAAAGACAAATTACAGCATATGAATGACAATTTCCTTTCGTTATTTTAAAATGAATTTTAAATCTAATAAAATATTTTTGAATCTATAATCAAATTTAAAGCTATAGGAAGATTTGCATTTACCAGGTTTAAGGTGAGTTGGTCTTCATCTCTATATTAGTACGGACAAAAGTAAATATTGGGAATCTAAGTTTAAGTATCATATAAAGAAAAAAAAAACATACGAACTTATTTATTTTTGTTTTCAATTAGAGATGACGTGGATTTAATTATTATTATTAATTATTTCCGGTAAATCTTCTTCCAAAAAAATGTAATAATGAAAGTATTATATAATTCCTGTATAAAAAATCATAGTACTTTTGTTAGAAATATTTTTTCACTCAATATAAAGTCGTACCAATATAAAAAGAATCACACATTAAATATAAATTAAAAAAAAATTATTGAATCTTCTCATTAAATTTTCATCAAAAAGATCAACACAATTAGGACTTTTAAAATGAAGGATGAAAACCTAATTTTGGACTAGTATTTTCATGGATTAAGCCTCTATCATACCAAGGAGTAGTAAACGGGTACTGCCAAACATATTAGTAATAAATAGGATAATTATTAATTGGATATGGTACTACATAAGTATAAGTATTTATTTATAAATTTTTACGGAAAAATGAATACGGAATTAGAGTATCCGCCTTGCACATGGTTATGTATATAAAAACTGTTTATAATATTTTTAGTTATTACTTGCATTTGAATAATTTAAGATTATATTTTTTATTTTATGTTGTAACAATTAAAAAGAAGTTACTTTTCATCGTTTAATTTATAAATCAAGACAAAAAATTATAATCGCCAGATAAAGAAAAATATAAGTAAATATAATATTTTTTTTCTTATTTTTATATTTATTTACACGGAACATTTTATTTTGATTATATTCCAGGATAACAATGGACAATGAAAGCGTGAAATTCATTTTCTAATTCTCGTCATTTTCATACTCATCGAGTATTAAATCTGTATTCTACCTCCATTCCTATTAGATATATGCGATGTACTTATTATATTCATTATTTTTATTGTTCTAAATGTTAATTAAATAGTTTTTTATAAAAAAACATTATAATATAGAAATCATTGCATTATCAAAGATTTAATGTGAGAATAATACATGTCTTTTTATATAATAAGTACAAAAGAGTATAAAATAAAAATTAAATAAAAGTCAAATAATTATATAAAAGTAAAAATAATTAAATATTTGTTTTATAAATAAGTTACGAAATAAGAAAAAAAATAAAAGTTAATATAAGTTTTTGTATAAGTTAATATAAGTTTTTGTATTATGTATTAATATAGTTTAATAATTTATAATGGGAACAAGTATTGGAGCAGGTATGGAGATGAGAGACCACCGATGTGAAACCTATCTTATTCAAAACCTATGTACCATTTTTCATTTAGTTCTTCAATTTCAAAACTTTCTTCCTTTTTTTTTAAATTTTCTTCTATGTTATTCATCAATCTCAGTTTTCAATCACACCTATCAGCAGTCCAGAAATCAAGAAATAATTTTAGCTAATCAGAATATCAATGAGAGTAAATTTCTAATTATTCTAAAAATTCTTTGTTCACTGTTTTTTTTTAAGTTCTTAGCATCAATCTGGGAACAGTTAAAAAAAAGTATCTCTCTCAATTTAATTAAAATAAAATTAAAATTTGATTATGATTTGACAACCTATTATAAGTCCTTAGATTTTTTGGAAACTACTATAGTGTTTTAGAATTGCTTCAAGACAAATCTCCAAGTAAGGATAGTCTCAAAATCCTGATATAGTACACTAAATTAGAATACTTGAACGTGAAATGAGATGAAGTTTGAATTTCAATATTTCTATTGCAGGATTAGTGGCAGTGGAATTTTTATATAGTTGGATGTAATGGTAGATTATATACTAATTAAACTTGTGAAAAGGATGATATTTGAGTGTTTGTTAAATAATTATCGCCTTAATGTGTTATGTGTTATTGCATGCTTGATTTGCAAATTGAATGAGATATACTGACGTGGATGATGGAAATTGAGGTCATACATTTTGAGGCAATGTATAAATTATGTTTATGTTATGTATTAAGTATTGATGTCAAGTTGTTAACAGATATACTCAAACCTTTACTGATTATTTAAGTCAAATAGAATAAGACATGAGGTTTGTATGAACTAAATTTGTAATGTGTGAATTTACTCTAATTCTTTCTCTTAGATTTACTGAAAGTCTAAATATTGTGTATTTGATTAGATATTAGTATCTGATAGTAGAGGACAAGTTATTGAGTGGATTATAAGTTTGATGAAAGAATTCATATATGTATTTTGTGGTAATTAAGAGTGGTACTTAATATTGAAATTGCAAAGTTTGATCTAAACCGCTAAATTTTATATATTAAGATACTTTGACCTCATGTTATAGACGTTATAGTTATTTTTTTTACTAAATTCATCATGTTGAAACGATTTAAATATCTAACTTACCATTATCTTTTTAGTTGTATCTTTGAATTAAGACAACAATATTATGATGTTGAAGCTTTTAAGAGTTCATAAATTTCAAGGATATTAGTTCATAAATTTTTAGGATATTAGTTTTAATGTATATAGGAAGAGTCTGTATATAAATTTTATTTTATAATACTTTAGACTATATTGAAGGTTAATCCTGCATATAACTTAATATGAAGTGCTATCTTAAATCACTAGGTAATATATATATATATATATATATATATATATCGAACACAATTTCTGAAAAAATGCTCTCAAATTTTGTGGCGCCCAATGCAACAACCTTATGCCATGCCCCAATTTTAGCTTCTTAAGCTTTGCCTTCCTTCACATGTTAACTAAATACGTTAAATTAGTTTTAAATTTTGTTATAACGTAAATTTTGGGAATGTTTCAGAAACTGAGCGAATATAAATATTCATTTTCCTTTTGTATTCAATCTTAAAAAATAGAGTATTGTTCTGTTCATCCTTATATTTTTACTCAGTTATTGTATAGATTTTTTTTTAAATCAAAAACAAGTTCAAATAATTCAACCAAAACCATTCATTTGACATTCATAAGTGTATATACATTTTATATTTCAATTTTACTCTTAATTATATTTTAAAATTACACAAAAATAAATTATAACAATATACAAAAGAGATACATATTTAATATTTATATTTTACTCATAATTATACTTTAGAGTGAAAAATAGAAATAAACCATTCGAATAGTAAAGATAAATGCAATGTAATCATTTATTATTTTTTATTAACTATCATATAATAAAAAGACATATGAATTGTCTTTTATTTACTCGTAATAATAAAAAAAGATACATATAAATTTTAAAATATAATAATTTCAATATATAATCTTATCTTAACATCTTAAAATACTACCGTTAAAAAATTAAAAAACCCTCCAATAAAAGTAAAATTAAATAATTATGTTCTGTAGTTGTTAATAAAAAAGTCGAGTACTAAAATCATCAAGAAAATTCATTCATAACTTGTATTGTAAAATACACAAAAATGGGATTACTTTTGCCTGTTATTATTTTTAAACATATAGTAATCTTAACGTATCTCAATATCTCAAAATACTTTCATTATAAAAATAAAAAATGTATGATAAAATGGAAAATAAATAATTAAACTTTGTAATGTATGATAAACTGTACGTTATTTTTGTGTAATTATATTGAGTAACTATTAATTAATATATTTATAAATATTATTACATTTATTATTCTAACCTTACCATATTTATTTATTTATTATTATTATTATTACCACAATCAAAGAATGAACTACCAATCAAATTGTATACTAAATTATTATAATACAACTATAAACAATTCAATATAACTATAAACCAACATGAATTTATATAACAAGATAATCGACAAATAATATTTACTAATGAGTTTTTGAATACATGTATTAAAATGTCTTATAAAAAAATTACCAGTTATCATATTAGAAGCATCTACACATATGTATCATGAATTTTACAAATTAAAGTAAATTTAAGATATTTACTGTCTAGATTTCTGCATGTTTTATATTTACAAAAAAAATATTTATTTTTTTATCACCTAATGTTTTAATCTAGATTATTTAAATACCGAGTGAAGCTAAAAGAGTTAAAATATCATATATCTTAAATGTATATTCATATACTAATACATATATGTACTTAATACAGTAGAAGTGTTTACTTATCATTCCATATTTCAGACTTTAATTGATTTCTTATCATATAAGCATTATCTCAAGAATTTACAACATTTATAATCAATTTAAATTCATTCAAATTTATAACTCCACTTCATTCCATGAATAAAGATTGATTCTTCAATTTATCATTTTGCTGAAAAAATAATTTACATCAGGATTAAGCTCTGATTTAACTTTCACTTAAAAGACAAATTGTTTAAATCAAAATAAAAAATAAATAAATTTATGCAATAATTCAAAACATTTCTCAAACATATTACATATATGTATTTTCAGTTTTAGCATTTTAATAAGTTTAAAATAGTCAGTTACAACTATCTATTACTTTTCATTTCATGTTTCCCAAAATTAAATAAAATGAATTTTTAAAAGTCATTGTACCATTCAATTTCTTTGAATTTTAAAATCAACGATATCAATTTAATAAAACTAAATATAAGCATTTACCAAGTTCCAAAGCTCAAACAAAAAATTTATTTACATAAATAGTATACCATAACCAATATAAACCAATTTGACCATTCTCACTACACTTCAAACTTTAAGAACAAATTTAAAAAATAATTTATTTCTTCAATGATAATTTACTTTTATTCAAAATATTAACTCTAATTCTTTTATAAAAAAAAGACTTTAACATACAGTTTTACTTAAATACCAACTTTTCCTACATTGAAACTCTGGAATTCAATCAAAATCTTGAAAATATATATTTCAAACAGATATTCACTTCTTAAACAAATTCAAAGTAAAATAATATTTGAAATATAACTCTTCTTATAAATAAAATAAAATTTGAAATATAAGGGAACACAAATAATGTATTTGACTGAAATTTTGATATGTCAGATTGATTCTTACTTCATCAATGTCTCACTTGATTGATAAATTACGATAATAAACTCCAAAAAAACTACAACAAAGTAAAAAAAATAGTTTAAAGAAGTAGTGAAATTTAAAAATAATGACTAAATAATTAAAATTTTCTATTTTATATAGTCAACATAAATTAAAATTGTAATTATTATTTCTTTAAAGAAACAGTTCTCCTGAACTAAAATCGGGTTTTACAAATAAATAAATAAATAACGTTATATATAAGATAAAATAAATGAAAAACAGATAAGTTTTGAAAAATATTATTTTAAATGTAATTGTTTTTAATATATTAGTATTATCTCAATATATTAAAATGCCACCGTTAAAAACCTAAAATTAAATAGTTAACTTTTGTAACCGCCTTTTAGAAAGTCGATAATTAGTATCACATAAATAATATATATAAAGAGAATGGTAACGTTTTAATTTTACTATATTATAGTTTAAGTTTAAATATATTTTTATTGTCTACAAACGTATTTGTTAGTTTTAAATTATCAATAATTTTAATTATTTTATTTTATTTTTTATCATTAATTATATTTAATTTAATGCTGCATAATTTTTTCATTAATATAGCTAACCAAAAAATAATATTTTAAATGAAAATAAATATATTTTTTAGATACGTTGTATACTTATTATTTAATATAGATGAAATAGTTATATAAATAATTATTTTTATTTAATATCTGACTTTGAATATTATACTTTATTATAAATAGTTATAGTCTATTTAAACAAATATAACTTATGTTTTATATATTAATTTTGATATTATAATATTAGTACCACGATAAAGAAAATAATAATATATTTTAATTTTATTAATTATAATTAGATTTAGTTATGGTTTTACTAATGACTATTTTCTTCAACAAAAATAGGTGGACAAGACATTATACAAGATTGCAATCCCAAACTTGTTAACACTTGTGTGAAAGCTGATGAATACTTGAAGATCTTTCGCATAATATATGTTTTGGTGGATTGCTTTAAAATAATTAAGTATGTATTTCTTCATTTATACGTGAATGTGTGTAAATTATGCATTAGTACATTGTTCTTTTGAGTTTGTATTTGTTGATATTCGCTCTACTTTTTCAAGAGAACCTTAATATTTTTTAAAATGTTTTAAAAGTATTATAATTGATTATTATAAATAATATAATAAAATATTTAAATTTATAAATTTTAGTTGATAATTAATTAAATTGTTTATATGAAAATTTCATATTCAATCATGAATAATATAATTGATTTTCAGAAAAAAAGTAAACGATGATATAAGTATAGAAATATTTTATACCAAACTTTTTATAAAAATCTTGAAGCTTACCTTAACCATCCATAATCAAAATTTCTTTACTTACACATATTCTTGGGAAAACACTAAAATCTTTAATCTTAAAAATTCTTTTATGAGTACATTTGAAGACAATTAAATAAAATAATTGGATACATTTTTTATCTTAATATTTTTAGAATATTAATATAAATATTATGTAACGATGAATCACCTTAAAAAATATTATGTAACTAAAAAATTATGAGATCCATTTACATGAGAATAAAGAATCATAAAATACTATAGGTAAATAAACTTTTTTTTTTTCATTCTCGTTAACTATGAATAATATATACACACACACACGTTTTTAATAACTTTTTATATAATCAAAATTTAATTAATACAAAAGAGGAATTCAATTATATTATATATTACACTGTCAATAACATTATTAAAAAATATATTTTATCTATTCAATAATTAAATGATATCAATACAAAATTATATATACATGTATAATACATGTAAAATTGATTTCCACTATGAATTAATAAAACAAAAATTCAATGAAAAATATAAAATGATGTAACACTTAATAATTTTTTATATATTTATCTACAGAGTTATTTGGTCATTATTAAGAGAAAAGATAAATATGTATTTAATGTATTAATCAGTAACATGAATTAAGTATTCAATACTTTTTTAAAAGGAATTAATGTAAAGAAATGTTAAAAGCATTATGAGCTGTTTTCTGCGATATAATTAATAAGAAGATGAAGTTATTTGTTCATTTTAATATGTTCAGTGATATTTTAACTCACTATTCATATTTTACATGCATTTGATACTAATATATATTATTATTTTATTTACATATAATATTTTACTAATAAAAAAATATTAAATAGAAGTTATTTATAAACAATAATATCAAACTATTATTTTTCATTGGATATTAATTAACATTGAATTGAAATATATATATATATATATATATATATATATATATATATATATATAATTTGTTGACAGACTATACTGTGACATGCAAATAAGACAAAATATCCTTTCTTTTGAGGATTCAATAGCATTGGACACGTTGTTTGATAGCAGTTAAAACACTTTTTTTTTTAGATTTTAGCATTGGAAACGTTAAGTAGCGTATTGTTTCAGAAAACTAGTAAATACAATAACTTATTTTAATAAAGTATTGATAATTTTTATTTTGATTTAATTATCAGATAAAAAAAAATAGTGCTAATAAGAATCTGTTAAGAACTATCATAGAATTTCAAAAATAACGACATAACATTATTAAAAAAGTAAATTAAGAACTTATATAAATGAAAAAAATGGAAGAATTATTAATTATAATTAAATACTAACTGTAAGATCTGACACATTAGAGCAGTGTAAACATTTTTATATTTGATGCAATTATTGCTTAGGGTTAAATAAGAGTTTACAATGCCGAGGAAACACGCATCCCTTGTTATAAAAGGACCACAAAGACCTTCAGAGAAGACACACAAACCTCAGCAACTTCATTGCTTTCAATTCTGAATCACCACCACCACCACCATGGCCCTTAACTTTCCTCGCCTCAGTTCCAACACTCTGATGCCATACCAAGCTTTAGAGCTTCAGGAGAATGGCCAACTTGTCTTGAAAAGGGTGATTGAGCGAAAACCCTCCATGGGTACAAAAGAAGGCTCACGGGTTGAGGTTCATCCGAGAACCGTAGCCCCACCACCCGTAATCACCACCCTCAAAGCAAGCGAGTTCATCAGAGAACAACTGGTCCGTGACACTCGAAGGCCGGAGAGGGCACCGGCACCAGGAATTAGGCTTGACCGTTGTTGTGTCCTTGGTTTTGCTGCTGAAAGTAGTCAGAAGAACAGCATGCAGAAGCCATGTCCAGCAGCAGTGCTTTTCAAGGCCAATGAAGCCCAGAAGAACTGCATGCAGAATCTTAATGAAGCAGCTGAGAAGAGGAGGAACGATGGTCGAATCCATAGCTATCCCCATCGGAAAAATGGGCCGTACACGTGTCCAAAATGTAAGGGGGTTTACGCGACGTCGCAGCTGTTTGCTGCGCATGTGAGCTCAATTCATTACAAATCTGAGTCGAAAAGTGAGAGAAGGAAGAGGTTGACGGCCAGATACTGTAAGAGGAATCCCCGTGTTGAGATGGTAGATGGAAAACCTACCATTATTTGGGGAAATAAGAAGAACAGTATCACTGCTCCTCCTCCATCTTTTTCTCCTGCTCCTCATCCTCCAGTTAGGGTTGTTGTGAAATCTGAGTGTGTTCAGGAGCTTCCTCCTCCTCCTCCTGGATTTGAGAGACTAATTCCACCTCCTCTAGGATTTCAGAAACAAATTCCACCTCCTCCAGGATTTCCTGTTCTAGCATTTCCTGTTGGATTTCGAAATCCTATTCCTCCTCTCGGATTTAGAACACCAATTCCTCCTCCACCAGGATTTGAGAATTGTGTACCTGGGTTTCCTCTTCCTTCTGGATTTCGGAGATCAATTGCAGCACCCAGAGGTGTCCAAATTAAGCAGGAGATCCAATAGATGAATAAGTCTAATAAGTCTAGTGTTGTTTCGGTGATGTTTAACTGAAACAACTAGAAATAAAGTAGGGCTACGAAGTATCAATTTGTAGAATCTTTTTATCTATGGTTTAGTTGTTCCAGGTTGTTCATCTCAAATTTTAGCAATCGTTAATAACTAATAAATATCTTCGAAGTGTTAATCAAATAATTTCCTAGAATATATTATTGCTTATCTTTTATGCAAAATTTATTTTGGTCCTCTTTTAAGGAAAATACTTTTGTCATTTATGTTTGTAACATAGTAGTGGATAGGACTGAAATGATATTTAATTACATATCTTATTTTTCAATGTGAATGAAATGATATTATTTAAAAGGGTATTTGAATATTATATACATGAAATCTAAGTTTGTTTTGAGTAAGAAATCTCAATAAGATGGTCTAATGGTAATATGTAAAAACAGAGTTTAGTTTTGTATTATCAAGAAAATATTAATATAATTAATTGAAGTATTTTAGGAATGTTTTAACTCTTAAACAAAGAATTGGTTCTGTATATAGTAACAATCTATGCTCAATCTTCGACTTCTAAAACATATATTAATAAATTTCTTCTATTATGATTTTATTTTGACAATGTTTGCTCATGTATGTATTGAGTATATTTTGAGAGTGTAACATTTTATCTTCTTTGAAATAGTTGTATTGCAGATCTTATATATTGTATATTTGAGTATTTATTCTTTGATATTTTCTGTTTTGAGTATTTATTCTTTGATATTTTCTATTTGTTATTGTTAGTGATTGTTTTAATGTCCTGTTATTTATCTGACTCTTTTTCAAGCTCAAACAGAAAAAACGGAGATGTTTTTGTCATCCTGTAGACTTGATTCCTTCCTAAGCTCAAACAGGGGAAATGAAGATGTTTTTGTCATCCTATGAAAAACTTTATTTATTTATGAAAGAAGGAAAAATAAAAGTTAGTTACATTCGTTAATAAGTATTGTTAGAGTCTTCTGTATTAATTTTTGGTGTACCTTTTTTTGTTACATGTGTCTTATATGTAAGGGGTATGATAAGAATTCCAAGTTGAACTCTTTTGATATTTTGATGGTTCTATGATGTTTGGTATAAGAGTTTTTTCTCTCTTCTTTGTCTTTTATTATAGAATATTTTCACGTGTAAACTTATTTATATAAATATTTAGGGTTTTGAAAATGAATGGAATTGTATTATCAATAGGTGGTTTGGTTTTGAAGTTGTGATTTTCTCAAATTGTATGGATGTAACATAATATATAACATAATGTTTGTTTAACTTATATCAAAATTGTGATATTTTAAGTTATCTTAAGAGCTAATAAGCTTTGGTAGTGAAATTTTGTGGTGATTTTGGAATTTGAATAGAGTTGTGGACATACAGATGTCTTACAAAAGCTTTGTTTATTTAAAAGGGTATCCAAGTGTTTATTATCTTTATTTAATTTTATTATTGTTGATAAAAAAATTGGAGAGAGGGATTTGAATGTAAGATTAAAGAATAAAAAAAATGTTGTTGCAATAAATTTAATAGGTTTTATTAAATGATAAGGGTGGAAAATTATATGCAGTTTGTTGAAGGGTACAATCAATAAAAGTGACGTGTATAGGGTGAAAGATAAAATTGAAGGGTAAGAGTGCGCATTTACAAGGTGCAGATGAAAGTATTTATATAAAAATGCATCTATAGGGTAAGAGTACAAGAAAAAAGGCTGTGTTTCAAGGTTGTTAATTAAGTTAAAAATAATATGATATTTGTTATATGGTTAAAAGATGACTCAATAGTATAAAATTTTTCAAGTATACAAAAAAAATTCAAACAGTATCATGATAAAAAGGAATAAAACATGTTTTTCTTTCTTTCTAACAAAAACGTATGTTTGACAACCAAAAACCTTCGTAGGTCACCACATGTTTCAACGGATTGCATTTCTCTATGACTATGTATTTCTTGAAGGTTTTTTAATTTTACTTTGGAGAGCTAAGGCTATTTAGCATTCATGCTCCTTAATCATAAATATTAGTTAATCATATATGTATACAAATTTCATCTTGTGTCCCATCTAGTATACTTTTATAAGCAGTTATTAGGTATCTATGTTTCTTAATTATAAATAATAGTTAATTATGACATGTATTATGAAACTTTCTCTGTGTTTCCTTTATAATAACAGATAGCTACTTTCTCGTATCATTATGAATCAACCTTGAAAATTAAGACTATTGGACGAATTTGGGACACTTGCAATAGAATATATTTTTGAAACTAAGTGGAGGAATCATAATTTTATAGTGAGAAACCTTCATTTTGTTGGGAATAAACAAAAAGAACATACATCGTTTAAATTGACGCATAATGGTAACATGAATTAGAAAATGACCAGCATGGAAGGTTTGAAAACTTAGATTTTAGTAGCATGTGATAACATTGCTGAGAAAAAATACTGATTATTTCATCAATTAAAAAGAAACAAATGTGTAGAAACTGGCTAATGTTCATGGATTAAGTGAGGCTACAACATTCTTCCATTCTATTATCTTTATAATTTCCTATAAGTCCTTAATACATAAACGTAATATGTTATTTTTAGAAATATTTATGACTTTTTTTATTAATAATAAAAAATAAAATTGAATAAGACAATAAGATTGTCTAATTCTTGTACAAAATACATATACAAGATAGATATATACACATAAAAACACATAAAGTTTAATCTTTCTTAGTAAACTAGGAATATGTCACAAAAATTAGAACCGAGCTAATCCACATAAGATAACACCACCTTCAACTTAAAATCTTAAGGCATTAGGTTTGTGGGTCTTCTTTCTTATATATTGTTCAACTTTCTCATTTTTACTCAATGTGGAACTTAGACTCACACTTGGATACCTAACATTTATGACATCTCACCTAGCAACTTCAAAATACAAGTAAAAGTATAGATTATGTCCAAAACAATATCAGACTTATTACAAAATTACAATAAACACTACAAGAAAAAAGCTATTTAGAGATCAATTTTTAGCTATCAAATAAAATAATTGCTAATTGTAACCAAAATAGTGATCAAATTAGATTTTGGTTGCTAAATAACTAAAAAATATAAGTAATGATTGAACTTAGTGACCAATTAAATTAAGATAATTGGTATCTAACACTAGCTACCAATGTTTTAGTGACCTATGCCATTAGATTCTAAATTGGTATCTAATTAAGTTAGAGACTAGTTTAGAATCTAATAGTATAGGTCACTAAAACCTTGTTAGCTAATGTTAGATACCAATTATCTTGACTTAATTGGTTACTAAATTCAATCATTACTTATATTTTGTAGTTATTTAGCAACAAAAAATCTAATTTGGTAACTATTTTGGTCACAATTAACAACCATTTCATTTGGTAATTGGTCTCTAAATAACTTTTTTCTTATAGAGAAAATTGTAATTTTCAATATGTTTGTGTTCGATATCGAGATTGCAAATAATTTCAATTTGATTGATGAATCTCATTTAAGTCCGTTGATTGATGGATTGCAAAATATGTTTGTCTTCCTATAATCCTGTTTTTCTCTACCAATTAAAAATGTCAAATGTGACAACCTCAATTATCTAGTATAAGAATTGCAATAAATATTACAATTATGTCCAACCATCTATATCATTATGCTTGAGACATATAGTATCTGCATTCTTGATAATATTCAAAGAATTGTATGAGTATGAACAATGATTCTGCAAGATCCTTCAAATGTGTATTCTTTTACCAACACTGTTTTATCATAAGTTTCAGAAAACCAAAAGAGAGTATCAATCATTTATATACACTAAAACACAAAGTATCCTATGCAGACCCTGCACTAAAGTTGAACATTCCAAGAAGACATCTATAAAGGCAACAACTCTTGAACGCTACCATTCTGTACCCAGTCCTCTATAGATGTAACTGGTATTAGAGTTGACAACATTCACAATTTCAATCTCGTTGTCTTACACATGGTTTTTAATTTAAACAACTTCACTTAAAGGAGTGATGATCTATCTAAGGCACGTGATAGGAGACATACACCAATCTGAGTATGAGAAGATTACACCTCAATTTTTATCCGTGATCAAGACTCAAGTTCTTAATTTGTGCAATAATGAAAATTTCGTAAGCCTCTACTCTTCTATTACTAAAGATGATATTAGTCCTATGTAACCAGATCATGTAAACAATTGACACCCACACACATTTCCATACAATGTTTTCCTTCTAATTAAGTCCAAAATGACTAAATTGAAGAAATCAAATTTTTGCACTATTATGGTATACTGGGGCTACAACTACCCAAGAGTTACAACTACCCAAGAGTTACCCAAGAGTCACATATCTCATATGTTTGCAATTATCTTACATGTAAAAGATAGGTGTTTTACTGTTTCCTCTTTTTTATTGGCACATGTAAAAAAAAAAGGTGTATTATAACTATTTCAACCCTTATACAAAAAGTTGGTTTTGTTTACTTTACAATTATTTTATCCAAAAAAATGAATATAAGTAAGTGAAACATTTTAGAAATATTCAACCCTTATACAAAAAGTTGATTATGTTTACTTTACATTATATAGTAACATTCTAGGCATTATGTGTTCCAGTTCTAAAACACATACTAACAAGTTTCTTATATTACAATTTTATTTTGACAATGTTGACTCATTTACGCATTGATTTCTTGTTGTGCATACATGTTTCAATTGGGAGGTTAACATTTTATCTTCTTTTAATTGATTGAATTGTAGATCCTAAATGTTGTGTCTTTGAGTATTTGTCCTTTGATATTTTTTGTTTGTTGTTGTCAGTGATTGCTTTGATGTCTTGTTGTTTATTTGACTACTTCCCAAGCTCAAACAGGAGAAATAAAAATGTTTTTGTCGTCTTGTGCAAAACTAACTCCTTCCCAAGCTCAAATAGGGAAATGAAGATGTTTTTATCATCATGTGGAGAACTTAAACTGTTTATGGAAGAACGAAGAGTAAAAGTTTGTTACTTTCGTTTAATATACATTGTTAAAGTCTTCTATATTGATTTTTTGTGTACTTTTTCTTTGTTACATGTGTGTTATATGTAAGCGGTATGATAAGGATTCTAAATAGAATTATTTTGATTTTAAGAATGATAGATTCTATGATGTTCGGTATAAGAGTTTTGCTCTCTTCCTTTTAGTCTCTTATTACAATATATTATGACTTGCAAACTTATTTAGACAAATATTCCAGATTTTGAGAATAAACGAGTTAGTTAATAAGTGATTTGATTTTGAGATTACGAGGTTACAACTTGTATGAATTTAATTTAGTATAACATAATGTTTGCTTGACTTATATTGATATTTTAGGTTATCTTAGGAATTTTGGTTTTACTATTAACTTTTGGGTGTTGAAAGATCGGTAACGAGATCTTGAAGAGATTTTTTAATTTGAGTAGAATTGTTGAAATAACAGGTGTGTTACGAAAATTGTGTATATAGTTAATTTTGCAAAAGGTTGAAAAACTTTTAAATATTTTTTATATTTATTTAATTTATTAATATTTGATAAAAAAATAAAAGAGAAATTTGAATGTAAAATTAAAGAATAACAAAAAAAATGTTGTTGCAATAAGTTTACTAGGTTTAAATATAGAAAAAATGTTATTTAATGTTTATGGATTAACTCAGTTTATAACAATCTCCACTTCTAATATTTTTATATTTTCTTATATGTTCTTACTACGGTAATGTAACATGCCCTTTCTAGAAATATCTATGATATATGATTTCTTTCATCAGCAGCAATAGAAAATAAAAATTAAATGAGATAATAGAATTACCTCAACTCTAATATACAAAATATATATATATATATATATATATATATATATATATATATATATATATATATATATATATAAAATAAAAATATATATATATATATATATATATATATATATATATATATATGTATATATATATATATATAAAATAAAAGTACATATATGCACATAAAAGTACAAAGGTACATAAAGTTTAATTCTCATTATCATTTTTTTGTTTAAGTTAAGGTAACTCTAATTATATATCCTACTCTTGAAAGACTTTTTGTAGTGATTTTTTGTTTAAGTTAAGGTAACTCTAATTATATATCCTATTATGGAATGACTTTTTTGTAGTAAATTCTCACTTGTCATAGATTAAAGTGTAGTTTGTGTCCAAAACAAACCAAACACATTACAAAATTACAGTAAAGTCTTAATCCTCAATATGTGTGTGTTTAATATTAATATTGCAGATAATTCCAACTACTTGACTAAAACCAGTTAAGTCCCCTGACTAAAATTCTTCCTATAACCATGTTTTTCTCTACCAATGTGAAGTTTAGCAAACTCAATTATCTAGTATTAGAATTGCAACAGATATTGCAATTATGTCCAATCATCAATGTCAGTTAGCTTAAACTCTGTCTCTTCTAGTTAAGCCAATTCAATCTTTCCCTTTTAATAAATTAAACCTTATTTTGTTTAAGTTTAAATTGTATTAAATATGTAAATATAACAATATTAATAAATTTATCCACATATAACTATTTATTTTTTATATTTATTTCGTGTTGTCAAAAGATTATAGTTTTTATGTTAATAAAGTGTGTGATAATTTAAATAAATTATAGCAAGATATCACTTTCAACAAATTAGTCTGGACATGTCTCCTTGTTTATCAATGCATCATTCCAAACATATTTTAACCAAATCCAAGAAGGTTGGTGGATTCAATCAAATTAATAGTCAAATGAATTAAAGAAATACAATATTACTTACTTCTATGCTTCTAGGTTAATTGTGTAACCATGTTAAATATTTATCTTTTCATAAACTCTTTATGTTGGAGGTTAATTAATGTATAGTCTGTTTTGAAAGAGGAAGAATAAGTTAATTCAAACATAAATAGTTATCCAAATTTTTAAAGAAATTGCAATGACATAGGTGTTTCTTTATCTTTGTAAATAAGAAATAGTCAATCACATAACTAAATTTCTTTCTAATCTTAGTAAAAAGGTTGATATTCTTTATAGCAAGCTTATATTACATTAGTAATAGACTACATCCTAGCCACTTTAGCTAAAGAATAACAAGGAGAAAGATTTAAAAGAATAGATTAAGAGATTTTCAGAAGATTAGACCTATATGAGTCTATTTAGCCCTCCCATCTGCTGTTCAGGCCCGAATGCAACTTTGAAGAAATCACTGTAAAAACCAGAAAGCATCAAAGAGAAGTTCTCTACTTGAATACATGTTTAGTAGAGCAGATTAATTTCTTCCAGGCCATGTATTGGACCTCAGTCCATTTTATTTTGGACTTTGTATTCTGGATCCTAAGTAACAGTAGAAATCATTACAGAGAGTTACCTAAGTTTTCAATTGGGCTTCATTCAAATCCATTTGAAACCCTAAACAACTTAGGTAATCTAGAAGCTTCTTGGTGCAGTCTTCTTGCTCTTAGATGTTGCAAATGAGGAAAGCTTACATGGCATGTGGCACTCGATCCATGAATTCTGCCCCTTTTGGTGGATCATGTGACAGGTATCACTCTCTCAAGTCACTCACTCATTGGATGCTCTAGATCTTAGCTCCATTTTGAATTTGAATTTGAATTTCAATGAGAATTGGTTCCAAGTTGGTTGCTTTGAAATAAATACATGTATTCAGTCTCCTTTTTAGCTTGGAATGCGATATTGAATTATTGTCCAAATTTCAACACAAGTTGTGCTCTCTCTAGGTTAGCTAGTCTTAGGCTTAGCCTAGACCTCAAGGAGAGTTTATCTAACCTCTTTACTCTTAATTTCTGTAATTACTTTCTTCCATTCATAACACATTTTTTCATTATTATAATGTGAACATAAATAAATTTATAAATAATAAACCAAAAATAAGAACTTAGAAATATAAATTAAAATTTATAAAGTTCATATATCAATTATAATGTGAATATAAATAAATTTATAAATAATTAACCAAAAATAAGAACTTAGAAATATAAATTAAAAGTGACTTGTCTTATTTATGTAATTAAAGATAGATTTTGCTAATATAATTATCATGAACAATATCATTTCCTTTATTGATATCTATGGAGGATAGTTAGCATTAAGAATTCATTTAAGTCCTACATTTATTAATTATGTTATTATGTTATTGTATACAAGATAAATATAGGTGGGCAGGACATTACTATACAACATTACAATCCCAATTTAGTTGACAATGAAAACTAATGAAGACTTGAATATCTTCAGAATAATATCTATTTTGGTGGTGTATTTTAAAATAATTGTGTATTTCTTCATTTATATGTGAATGTATGTAAATTATGCTTTAGTATATTATCATGCATTACAAAATTACAGTAAAGTCTTAATCCTCAAAATGTGTTTAATATTAACATTGCAAATAATTCCATATTCTTCATAAAATTCAGTTAAGTCTTTTAACTAAAATTCTTCCTATAACCATGTTTTTCTCTACCAACTAAGAATGTCGAGTGTAGCAAACTCAATTATCAAGTATCAGAATTGCAGCAAATATTATAATTATGTCCAATCATTAGTGTCATTTCGCTTAAACTCCATCTGTCCTGATTAAGCCAATTCAATCTTTTACTTTTAATAAATTAAACCTTATTTTATTTAATTTAAATTGTATTGAAATATGTAAATATAACAATATTAATAAATTTATCCATATATAACTATTTTTTTAATATTTATTTCGTGATGTCAAAAGATTATAATTTTTACGTCAATAAAGTGTGTGGTAATTTAGATAAATTGTAGCAAGATGTCACTTTTAACAAATCAGTCTTGACATGTCTCATTGTTTATCAATACATCATTCCAAACATTTTTTAACCAAATGCAAAAAGATTTGTGGATTCAATCAAATTAATAAGGTCAAATGAATTAAAGAAATATAATATTACTTACTTTTATGCTTCTAGGTTAACTGTGCAACCATATTGGATAACAAACATCTATCTTTTCATAAACTCTATATGTTGGAGGTTAATTAATATATAATTAGTTTTGAAGGAGCAAGAATATAGTTAAGTCAGACATAAATAATTGTCCAAATCTTTAAAGAAATTGAAATGACATAGGGCGTTTCTTTATATTTGTAAATAAGAAATAGTCAACCATATAACTAAATTTCTTTCTAATATTAATAAATAGGTCAATGTTTCTTATACCAAGCTTATATTATGTTAGTAATATACTAACTCCTAGTCACTTTAGCTAAAGAATAATAAGGAGAAATATTAAAAAGAGTAGATCAAGAGATTTCTAGAAAATTAGGCTCAACTGAGTTTATTTGGCCCGTCCATCAGTTGTTCAGGCCCGAATACAACCTTGAAGAAATTAATGTGAAAACCAGAAAGCATCAAAGAGAAGTTCTCTAATTGTGTACATGTTTAGTAGAGTAGGTTAATTTCTTTCAGGCCATGTATCGGGGCTCAATTCATTTTATTTTGGACTTTGTATTCTGAATCCTAAGTAGCAGTAGAAATAATTACAGAGAGTTACCTAAGTTTTCAATTGGGCTTCATTCAAACCCATTTGAACCCTAGATTTAGGTCATCTAGAAGCTTCGCAGTTCACATGCTCTCACATGTTGTAAGTGAGGAAAGCTTGCATTGTCATGTGGTACTTGATCCATAAATTCTGCCTCTTTTGGTGGATCATGTGACAGGTATCACTCTCTCAAGTCACTCACTCATTGGATGCTTTAGATCTTAGCAGTAGATCAAGAGATTTCCAGAAGATTAGGCTCAACTGAGTCTATTTGGCCCGTCCATCAGCTGTTTAGGCCCAAATACAACCTTGAAGAAATTAATGTGAAAACCAGAAAGCATCAAAGAGAAGTTCTCTAATTGTGTACATGTTTAGTAGAGTAGGTTAATTTCTTTCAGGCCATGTATGGGGGCTCAATTCATTTTATTTTGGACTTTGTATTCTGAATCCTAAGTAGCAGTAGAAATAATTACAGAGAGTTACCTAAGTTTTCAATTGGGCTTCATTCAAACCCATTTGAACCCTAGATTTAGGTCATCTAGAAGCTTCTTGTTGCAGTTCACATGCTCTCACATGTTGCAAGTGGGAAAGCTTGCATTGCCATGTGGTACTTGATCCATAAATTCTGCCTCTTTTGGTGGATCATGTGACAGGTATCACTCTCTCAAGTCACTCACTCATTGGATGCTTTAGATCTTGGCAGTACATCAAGAGATTTCCAAAAGATTAGGCTCAACTGAGTCTATTTAGCCCGTCCATCAGCTGTTCAGGCCCAAATACAACCTTGAAGAAATTACTGTGAAAACCAGAAAACATCAAAGAGAAGTTCTCTAATTGTGTACATGTTTAGTAGAGTAGGTTAATTTCTTTCAGGCCATGTATCTGGGCTCAATTCATTTTATTTTGGACTTTGTATTCTGAATCCTAAGTAGCAGTAAAAATAATTACAGAGAGTTACCTAAGTTTTCAATTGGGCTTCATTCAAACCCATTTGAAACCCTAGATTTAGGTCATCTAGAAGCTTCTTGTTGCAGTTCCCATGCTCTCACATGTTGCAAATGAGAAAAGCTTGCATTGCCATGTGGTACTTGATCCATGAATTCTGCCTCTTTTGGTGGATCATGTGACAGGTATTACTCTCTCAAGTCACTCACTCATTGGATGCTCTAGATCTTAGCTCCATTTTGAATTTGAATTTCCATGAGAATTGGCTCCAAGTTGGTTGCTTTGAAATAAATACATGTATTCAATCTCCTTTTTAGCTTGGAATGCCATATTGAATTATTGTCCAAATTTCAACACAAGTTGTGCTCTCTCTAGGTTAGCTAGTCTTTGAATTTCCATTCAGAGCACATTTTTTCATTATTATAATGTGAACATAAATAAATTTATAAATAATAAACCAAAAATAAGAATTTAGAAATATAAATTAAAATTTATAAAGTTCATATATAAATTATAATGTGAACATAAATAAATTTATAAATAATTAACCAAAAGTAAGAACTTAAAATATAAATTAAAAGTGACTTGTCTTATGTAATTAAAGATAGATTTTACTAATATAACAATATCATTACCTTTATTGATATCTAATATTAGATGGAGGATAGTTAGCATTAAAAATTCATTTAAGTCCTGTTGTAATATACACTACATTTATTAATTATGTTATTATGTGATTGTATACAAGATTAATATAGGTGGGCAGGACATTATTATACAACATTACAGTTGACAATGAAAACTAATGAAGACTTGAATATCTTCAGAATAATATCTATTTTGATGGTGTATTTTAAAATAATTGTGTATTATTTCTTCATTTATATGTGAATGTATGTAAATTATGCATTAGTATATTATTCTTTTGAGTTTGTATATACTGATATTCACTCTACTCCTCCAAAAGAACCTTAAGTATTTTTTGAAAATGATTTAAAAGTATTATAATAAATTATTTTGAGTTTGCTTGCTCATGTGAATCACTGATACATAATCAATTATTACAAGTAAGATAATAAATTTTTTTACGCATGAAGTTTAGTTGATAATTAATTAAATTTTGTATAGGAAATTTTCATATTCAGTCATGAATAATATATATAACTGATATTCATCAAAAAAATAAACGGTGATATAAGTATAGAAATATTTTATACCAAAATTTCTATAAAAAAATTGAAGTTTACCTTAACCATCCATAATCAATATTTCTAGCTTACACAGATTATGGTGAAAACATTAAAATCTTTAATCCTAAACATTCTTTTGTGAGGATTATGTAGTTGAAGACGATTAAATAAAATAATTTGATACATTTTTTGTCTTAATATTTTTAGAATATTTGTCAAGAAAAGTGATATTTGTTCTTATTTTTTAATTTGGATTTATTTATTTTCTACATATATATGTATTTATCTACAGTGTTATTTGGTAAGTTAAGTGAAAAGATAAATATGTATCTAATGTATTAATCAATAATATGAATTAAGTATTCAATACTTTTTTAAAAGGAATTAATGTAAAGAAATGTTAAGAGAATTATGAACTGCTTTCCTATGATACAATTAATAATCCAGACAAAAGATTTGACCAATAATACAAAACAAGATGAGTTATTTGTTCATTTTGATATTAATTAACATTGAATAAAACTAAATAAAAGTAAATAGTTAATGAAAAATTGAAATATATATACATATATATTATAAATCTGCTATATATGAATCTGATAAGAACTACCATAAAATTTCAAAAATAACTACACATAATATTATTAAAACAAGTAACTTAAAGAACTTTATCTATTCATCCTTCTCTTATATAAATGAAAAAAATGAAAGAATTATTAGTTATAATTAAATACCTAACTGTAACACCTGACACATTATAGAGCAGTGTAAATATTTTGATGCAATTATTGCTTAGGGTTAAATAAGAGTTTACAATGCCTAGGAAACACGCATCCCTTGTTATAAAAGGACCACAAACAGTTCAGAGAAGACGCACAAACCTCAGCAATTCCAAATTCGTTGCTTTCATTTCTGAATCACCACCATCACCATCATCACCACCATGGCCAGCTCTTCTCGCGTCACTCCCAACACCACCAATTCGTACCAAGTCTTAGAGCTCAAGGAGAACGGCCAACTTGTGTTAAAAAGGGTGATTGAGCAAAAAGGCTCCGTTGTTACAGAAGAAGGCTCACGGCTTGATCTAATCACCATCTTGAAAGAAAGTGAGCCCATCAAAGAACAACTGCTCCGTGGCACTTCAAACCCTGAGACGCCCGCACCTGGACTTAGGCTTCATCGTTTTGCCGCCGAATCTAGTCAGCGGAATGCTGTGGAGAAGCCAATTCAAGCAGCAGTGGTTTTCGAGGCGAATGAAGCTGGAACAAGCAACATGCAGAAGCTTGCAACTGAAGCAGCAGTGGCTAATGCAGCTGAAAAAAAAAGATGGGATGGCCGAATTCGTAGCTATCCGCATGAGAAGAATGGGCCGTACACGTGTCCAAAGTGCAAGAGCGTGTATGCGACGTCGCAGCTGTTTGCGGCGCATGTGAAATCAATTCACTACAAATTTGAGTCGAAAAGTGAGAGAGGGAAGAGGTTGACGGCCAGATACTGTAAGAGAAATCCCCGTGTTGAAATGGTGGGTGATAAACCTACCATTGTTTGGGGAAATAAGAAGGGTATCGCTGCTCCTTCTTCTTCTTCTTCTCCTCTTCCTCCAGCTCCAGCTAGGGTTGTTGTAAAAAGTGAGTGTGTTGAGGAGCTTCCTCCTGCTCCTGGATTCGAGAGACTAATTCCACCTCCTCCTGGATTTGGAAATCCTATTCCTCCTCTCGGATTTAGAACACCAATTCCTCCTCCCCCGGGATTTGAAAATATGAATACTGTACCTGGGTTTCCTCTTCCTTCTGGATTACAGAGATCAACTGTCCAGCAGGAGATCCAATTGTTGAATAAGTATAGGCATCGTCTAGCGGTGCTTCAGTGATGTTTAACTGAAACAACTAGAAATAAAGTAGGGCACGGAGTATCAATTTGTAGATTTGTAGAGTCCTTTTTATCCATGGTTTAGTTGTTCCAGGGTTGTTCATCTCAAATTTTAGCAATCGTTAATAACTAATAATATTATTGCTTATTTATCTTTTATGCAAAATTTATTTTGGTCCCTTTTAATTTTTTTTTGTCATTTATGTTTGTAATATAGTAGTGGATAGAACTGAAGTAATATCTAATTACATATCTTATTTGCCAATGTGAATGAAATGATATCATTTAAAAAAGGTATTATATTATATAGATGAAATCTAAGTTTTGTTTTTCCTTGCATGAGTAAAAAATCTCAATAGGATGCTCAAATGGTGATAAGTAAAAACAGAGTTTAGTTTTATTTTATCAGGAAAAGATTAATATAATTAAGTGAAGTATTTTAGGAATGTTTTAACTCTTATATAAAAAAGAATTGATTCTGTTACAGTGTATATTAACAATTTATGCATTGTGTTCCACTTCTAAAACATGTACTGATAATTTTTTTCTATTTTGATTTTCTTTTGACAATGTTAACTCATATTCTTAATTTTGAATATAGAAGGTCTAAATTTTTTATTGATTCCTTGTTGAGCGTGTTCGGATCGAGGGTAACATTTTATCATCTTTGAATTGGTTTTATTGTAGATCCTAAATGTTGTGTTGTGTATTTGAGTGTTTGTCTTCTGATGTTTTTTTTTGGTCGTTAGTTTTACTTTGATGTCTTGCTATTTACTTGATTCCTTTTCAAGTTTAAACAAGGAAAATGAAAATAGGAGTGACATATCGTTTTGGGAAGACATGTGGATTGGTGAAAATTCTCTTAGTATTATGCATCCTAGATTATTGCAAATTTCAGATCAAATAGGGAGGAAGGTAAGTGACATGGGAGTTTGGAATGGGCCAATTTGGGAATGGACTTTGAAATGGAGACGAGATTGATTTGAGTGGGAAAAACCAATAGTAGAGGAGTTCTTACAACTTATTCAGGATTGTATCATGAGAATAGATGCACAAGATCAATGGGTTTGGATAAGAGCTGTTCATGGTGAGTATAAAGTAAGAGAAACTTATAATACCTTAGTTAAGGCTGCTAGTGGGCAGAGTAACAAGGTTTTTGAGAAATTGTGGAGGTCTAAAGGCCTGTCCACTGCCCAGTTGTGTGCATGGAGGGTGTGACATAGTAGAGTTCCAACCCGGGATATGTTGCAAAAGAGAGGGATCCCAATAAACAATATTAATTGCGTTTTTTGCAACTCATGTGAGGAAACTGCAAATCATGTATTCTTCTCTTGTAAAAAAACCAGTAGTATTTGGCAATTATGTGACAAATGGGTTGGGATGCAAAATGTTTACCACAATGAAGCTCATAGTCACTAGTTAGGATTTGAGTTGGCTGGATTGGGTAGTAAGCATAATGACATGTGGAGAATGGTTTGGATGTCAATCATATGGAACACTTGGAAGCACAGAAATGAAGTTATTTTTAAAAATAGGAAATGTGACATGTTAGAGGTTTTAGCAAATATGGTAAATCAAGAATTTAATTTTCTGACTGGTGTATCGATCCACTAACTTGTTTAAAACTATTAGATTAAATGTTTAGATTGTTTTTGTTGCTTGATGGGGATCATTGGTAGGTACATCAGACTGTTGCAGTTTGTACGTGTTTATGGTTTCATTCCTTTAGACTGTTTTGGAACTTTTGGCATAGATGTCTTGATTGTATGTTGGTGCAGAGAGGTTGCACTTTGAAGCAAGCAGGGGTGTGTTTTTGGTTTAGAAGATTGAAGTTGTGCTATGATTAGTTGTTATGCTTATTTATTTTCTTTCCAGATTTTGTGTCATTGAGCTGTATATGTATTTTGGACAGTTGAACTTATGTGTGTGGTTTTTTATGTTTTAATGAATTATGAGAGATGTATAAGGACCTTAGTAGATTTTTTTTTGTTTTATGTTTTGATGGAGGTTCTTGTAGGGAGAATGATTAATTATTTTCTGTGTGCGTGTAATTTTGTATACAGGTTGGGGTAATCTTATTATCCCTATTTATATAATTTTTTATTGCTGATAAAAAAAAAAGAAATGAAAATGTTTTTGCCATTCTGTGGAGAACCTGACTCCTTTCCAAGCTAAATAAGGGGAAATGAAGATGTTTTCATCATCCTATAGAGACCCTGACTCCTTTCCAAGCTCAAACAGGGAAAATGAAGATGTTTTTGTCATCTTGTGGAGAACTTGAATTGTTTATGAAAGAAGAAAAAAATAAAAAGATATTAGATTCGTTTTATAAGCATTGTTAGAGTCTTTTGTATTGTTTTTTTTTTTTTTGTATTTTTTTTAGATGTGTATTATATGTAAGATAATATGATAAGAATTTCAAGTCAAATTCTTTTGATTTTAAGGATGGTTCTATGATGTTTCGTATAAGAGTTTTCCTTCCTTCTTTTCCGTCTTTTATTATAATATATTTTGACTTGCAAATTTATTTATACAAATATTCAGAGTTTTTAAAATAAATGGAATTGTATTGGCAATAGACGACTTGATTTTTAGGTTGTCATTTTTCTTAAAGAGCTTTTAAATTGTATGTATATAATGTGATACAAGATCATGTTTGCTTGATTTATATCAAAACTGTAATATTTTAAGTTACCTTAAGAGGTAATTAGTTTTAGTAGTGAAATTTTGGGATGATTTTTGAATTTGAATAGAGTTGTGGACATAACATAACATGTGTCTTGTAATAGCTGTGCTTATTGTAAAAGTGTTGAAACATCCAAGTGTTTATTATCTTTATTTAATTTGATTATCATTGATAAAAAAAATTGGAATAAGGGATTTGAATGTAAGATTAAAGAATAACAAAAAAAAATGTTCAGGCAATAAGTTTACTAGGTTTTATTAAATGATAAGGGTGGAAATGATATGCAGTTTGTTGCATTTTACAGTCAATAAAGGTGACATGTATAGGATGAAAGATAAAATTGGAGGGTAAGGGTGAGCATTTAGAAGGTATAAACGTGTATAAAAATGCATGCATAATAAAGGCTGTGTTTCAAGGTTGTTGAGTTAAAAATAATATTATATTTATTATATGATTAAAATATGACGTAATAGTAGAAAATTTTTTAAGTATAGCTCCTTAAAAAAATTCAAAAAATATCCATGGCAGAAAGGAATAAAGCATGCTTTTCTTTCTTTCTAATAAGCTTGAAAATCAAAAACCTTCGATAGGTCACCAGATGTTTTAACGGGTTACATTTTCTCCATGATTATTACATATGGGAACTACGTACTTTCAAAGGTTTTTTAATTTTATTTTGGAGCGCTAAGGTTATTTAGTATTCATGCTCCTTAATCATAAATATTAGTTAATCTTATTATGTTTACAAAGTTCATCTTGTATACAATCTAGTATACTTTTTATTCGCAGACTTCGTATCTATGTTTCTTAATTATAAATAATAGTTAATTATGACATGTATTATAAAACTTTCCGTGTTTCCTTTATAATATCCATTTTCCTAAAAAATAGAACTAATTTCTTGCATTATATGAATCAACGTTGAAAATGAGGACTATTGAATGAATTTGGGAACACTTGCAATAGAATCCATTTTTGTAGTGAGCTTTTGGAGAGATTTTGGATTTGAATGGAATTGTAAAAACAACACGTGTATTACAAAAATTGTGTTTAATAAAAACTGTTTTTAATATAATTAATAGGAATATTTAAGAGATTTTTTAATCATCTTATATAAACAAAATAATACAATAGCTTTTCTGTTGTGAAAACAACATGTGTGTTACAACAACTGTGTTACTAATATTAGAATTGCAGCAGATATTATAATTATGTCCAACTATCTGTGCTATTTTGCATAAACTCTGTCTGTTCTGGTTAAGCCAATTTGATCTTTTACTTTTAATAAATTAAACCTTATTTTGTTTAATTTAAATGGTATTGAAATATGTAAATATAAATTTATCCAATATAACTATTTATTTTATTATATTTATTTTGTGTTGTCACAAGATTGTAATTTTTATGTCAATAAAGTGTCTGATAATTTAAATAAATTGCAGCAACATGTCAGTTTTAACAAATCACTCTTGACATGTCTCCTTGTTTATCAATGCATCATCCTAAACACTTTTTAGCCAAATCCAAGATGGTTTGTGGATTCAATCAAATTAATAAACTCAAACGAATTAAAGAAATATAATATTACTTATTTCTATGCTTTTAGATTAATTGTACAACCATGTTTCATAACAAACATCTATCTTTTCATAAATTTTCTATGTTGGAGGTTAGTTAATGTATATTCTTTTGAAGGAGGAAGAATATAGTTAACTTAAAGATAAATAGTTGTCGAAATCTTTAAAGTGAATAAATAAATAAATAAATAAGGATTTATTTATTTCTACTCTTTATTTTTGTAAATAAGAAATTGTCAACCATATAAATAAATTTCTTTCTACTCTTGAAAATGGGTTGGTATTCTTTACAACAAGCTTTTAATATGTTAGTGATAGACTATGCTTCATCCAGTTTAGCCCAAGAATAATGAAAAGAAAGATTTACAGGATAAATCAAGAGGTTTCCAAAATATTAGATCCATCTCAGCCTAGTTGGTCTGCTCATCAAATGTCTGGACAATATGAAAATCAGGAAGCATTAAAGAGAAGTCCTCAACTTGTATTAATGTTTAGGTTAATTTCTTTTGGGTCTCAGTTCATTTATTTTATTTTAGATTTTATATTTTGAGTTCTGAGTAACAGTCTAAATAATTACAGATAGTTGTCTAAGTTTTCAATGGATTTTATTTAAACCTATTTAAAACTTTAGACAACTCAAGTCATCTAAAAACTTCCTGGTGTTATCTCCTTGATGACACATATTGTAAATAAAGAAAACAGTGATTTGACATTTAATATGTGAATTCTGCCTCTTTTGGTGAATTATGTGAGAAATGTCACTCACTCATTAAATGCTTTACATCTTGGCTTCATTTTGAATTTGAATTTTTATGAGAATTGGCTCCAAAGTTAGCTCAGCCTTTCATTTTTAGCTTGAAATGAAATATTGAATTGGTGCCCAAATTTCAGCATAACTAGTTATAGGTAAGTTAGTCTTAAGCTTAGTCTAGATTTCAAGAAAAGTTGGTCTAATATCTCTTATATTTTTGTGATCACTTCCTTCGATCACTTCCTTCCTGTAAGAGTATTTTTTTTTTTTCATTCAACCTATAGTCTGTTGCCTCATCTTTCATGCCATCTGTGCATACTTCAAGTAAGGCAAATTGTGAGAATAGATACTATCCATTAGTCTGTTACTAAAAAAAAAAGAAAAACTATTCTTTTAAACTAAATTGAATACTTCATATTACTTCACTTCAAATTGAGTTCTTAAAAAACAATGTATCTTTTATGAAAAAAAGTTATACTAAAGCCACATATATAAAACTTTTTCCGAATATTTAACCCATTCAAACTAAAAACAACCTATAAGTTAAAACACTAGTATGTATAATTTGTAGTCAGGGAAATACAAGTAAAAAGATGGTGTTCGATTAAAATTGTTCATTCTATAGTTGCTATAAAACAACTTTTCTCTATATATAAGAAAAAAGTAGGTTTAATAAATTTATTTCATAGTTAACATGATTTTAGGTGTAACACCTAAAAAATAACATGTATAAAGCTAAACATTCTACTAATCATTATTAAGATTCATCAATATATAATAATTCTTTAAACTAAAGTATTTAAAAATTCTACCTTCAGAATTCTATTAAAACATAATTATAAAATATCTCCCAATTGTTTTTTTCAAATTTAGCTTATGCCTAAAAGCATCACTCATTCCAAATGATCCTCTACATACCCATCTGCAACGCCATCTGCTCCCGTGTCAAAAACACGATCATTGCAGACAGATATCAAAAATACAAGTACAACAAAACAAAGGCTAAGCTAACCAAATTTTTAATAATACTTGAGTATTTCAATTCAAACAAAAATATTAACACCACTCAAATCTTTCACTCAGTTACATGCACCAACACAATATAAGATACTGACACACGACAAACTTGACTCTACTTTCGAAAGACTCGTGCATTGAATAGATCTCGAGATATGCACCTGTTATACATCTCCACGTTGTGAACCCACACAGCCTTCACACAAATAAATCATCAATCATGTATGACAAGGTTAGTCCCCCTGAGACTTTCCTGACCAGCTATGTTTCAAGCTGTAGTCACCCAGTTCAGACCTCCTTCGACTCTCACCACCTACTAATAATCATCTATTTGATTCATACTACTAGTAGAGTCAAGATATCAATCGTTCACCCGATCCTTAGACAATGCACTTCCTAACTAACCCAAACACGGGTGTTTTCTTTCCTGAAAACACTATGCTTAGGACTTGACCAACTTCATCAATACTCTATCAATATCACATCATAACATAGATCTCTACTAATTCATTCATTCAATTTTCAATCTCAATCTCAATCTAAAACAAATGAAAGAAATTCCTAAATTATCAATACAATTAAATTTGAATTATCAATTAATCTATCTTGTTAAATTCATACATTGCATTACCAAAGAATTAATCAATCAAAACAGAAAGCCAATTTTTTTTTTGGGATTTAGCTTGAGCGAAAATTTCTAGCTTGAGCGAAAATTTCTAGCTTGAGCGAGAATCCCTCTCGCTTGAGCGAAATTGGTCCAGAGAGCAAGGTCATTTTCGCCTTGGTGACCATACCCTCGCTTGGGCGAAAATACTTTCTCGCTAGGGCGAAACACCTTTCGCCTGGGCGAAATTGGACCCGAGAGCACCTCTCAGGTTTCCAAGTGACTTCGCCTAGGCGAGATTGCCTAGCCTGAGCGAAAAATGCAGAAAAACCAGCAGTATCCACTACATCAGAGTTACCATGCATGCCTCAGATGACTAAATTGGGTGAAAATCAAGCCCACATACACGATGAATGATCTATCCTAGCACATATAATCTATTCAACAGATCAACATGTCATCAATTTTCACACAACTATCTCATACATGCAACATTCAATTCAACATTAATCCAACATTTCAGACCTGCAGAAAACTTTACCACAAATTGTACAACTACTACAATCATTAACTTCTCTATTCAAGACTTAAATTTATAAACCAAACAAGCACTAAGGTTAGCTTCCCTTACCTGAATTGCAGTTGAAATTCTCTATAACAATCCCAATAGCCTAAGGTCCTCAGGAACTCAAATCTGTATCAAAAGAACTCTGATCGATCAAACTAACAGACTAGGAAGCTGAGCTCACAGAGGCACTGTCTGATGGCTCAGAGGCCACATGCAAGCTCAGTAAGCATAGGAAAGCGAAAACCTAAAATTGACTCTAAGGGAAGGGACAGAAAACGAACTTACTCTATTGGAGATTCTGATCGGGTAGACTTGCTCTGTTCTCCGCCACGAGTCCAATGGTGGGCTCCACTCGAGAAACTGATGGAAGACAGGCGCCAAGTCTTAGAGAGAAATAATATAATAATCAGATGCTCATTCCACTTTTACCACTTCTACTCAGATGAAAGATTTTCTAGATTGTTGCATTAGGCAAAATTTATTTTAGATTTTAAAATTTATTTACAATTCATCTGAACCAAAATCAATTTTATAAATGCTGACCTAAACCCACATAGAACATAAAAGTCTAAAGTAACCATTTTACGTGTAGATATAAATTATTAATTAAATAGTTTAAAAGAATAATATATCTTTTAAAACTTAATAAAGATTTGATTAAGATATTTTAACTTATAAAAAAAATCTTGAAATGTTCTTCCCGTTTCATCTTATGTGTTGAATAAATAAATTGTATTATAAATTCTTAGAATTTATCTAAAAAGTTAATTTAATTAATTTGACCTACTACTACTAACTGAGACTAAAAGTAAAAAAGAAATTAATAATAATAAAATTTAGCTTCACCTATCCTAAAATCAGCCACTCATATAATAAAAATGTAGTTAATAGATACTATTAATTATTTAGAATTGAGTTAAATATTTTATAATATTTTCTTAATCTTTGGAGAATAATGTGTTAGAACCAACTTTTTCCCATTCATTTTTTCTCACTAAAGAATACTTATAAAGTCAATCTGAAAAGTCCATAATTTACTGGATTAATAAGAGTTTTGTAGAATAATACGAAACTCTAATAATCTAATTTCATTATAAAAAAAAATCCTATTTAGCCATCCATCAAAATTAGTTGCTATATAACTTATAAATAAATTAATCAAAAATACGAACTTAGAAGTCAATATAAATTAAGAGTGACTTGTCTTATGTAATTAAGAATATATTTTACTAATATAATTGTCATTAACAATATTATTACTTTTATTGGTATTTAATAGCATTAAATGTTCATTTAAGTCGTATTGTAATATACACTATATTTATTAATTATATTATTATATACAAGATTAATAAGATTAATATAGGTGGGTAAAACATTACTATACAAATTACAATCTCAATTTAGTTGACAATGAAAACTAATGAAGACTTGAAGATCTTTAGAATAATATCTATTTTGGTGGTGTATTTTAAAATAATTGTGTATTTCTTCATTTATATGTGAACGTGTGTAAATTATGCATTAGTATATTGTTATTTTGAGTTTGTATGTATTGATATTCACTCTACTCCTCCAAAAGAACCTTAAGTATTTTTGAAAATGTTTTAAAAGTGTTATAATAAATTATTTTGAGTTTGTTTATATAATCAATTATTATAAATAAGATAATAAATTTTTCTACTCATGAAATTTAGTTGATAATTAACTAACTTGTTTATAGGAAATTTTCATATTCAATCATTTATAATATAATTAATTTTCATCAAAAAATAAACGATGATATAAGTATATATATATATATATATATATATTATT
>Ga0209700_100809_pt1 | contig 62669 bp, 30 predicted proteins | sample SiratroredBW_FD_187528 | JGI IMG/M metagenome (GOLD analysis project Ga0209700, IMG submission 187528) | Root nodule microbial communities of legume samples collected from California, USA - Siratro red BW (SPAdes) (version 2) | ecosystem: Host-associated > Plants > Roots > Nodule | place: USA...
ATTTAAAAAAAAAAAAAAAAAAAAAAACACAGCTTGCTGGAAATTTGAGTTGGGTCAACTTCCTCTATCTTCAAAAACTTTTGTTTGTTGTTATAAAATAAGAAATAATTTATAAGAAAATAGAAAATGACACATATATTAGGGGTCCACGGAAATAATATTTTAACGCATATTTGTGCAGGAACGTACGCGTGGAACCATTGGTCCCCATGCACAACAGAGAAATATTTCCCCTTTTTCTTCCACTTCCACCAACACCAATATTCCATGTACATGTGTTGAGTTATCTATTTTTTTTTAATCATTCAGATTTGTCTCAGATATTGTATCTTTATTTTATGGACTTGTAATCGGTGACGATCAGAGGGTAAAGTGTTACTACCTCTACCTCACATGCTAGATTACCCTAGCTGGCCAACACTTTTTTTTTTTCTTTTGTTATCTTCTCAAGAGCGTTTACTATATATATTAAAAAAAAACACATGGTTATGAATCTGATTTATTAAATATGGAGGTTGGGAATTCAACACAAAAGTAAGATGGTAAAAAAAAACATACAAGAAAAAATCTACGCAACACATGCACGTGAGTTCGTTTTCTTTAGTTGTATAATTTGAACAAAGATTGAAGACTGTCAAATCTTAAAATCTCATCCCTTATAACATTTTTGTTGTATTTTTTTTAATATGAATCTTCTCCAATTGAAATAAAAAAAACTCGAGTGACTTATGCTGTAAACGAATTAGTCTTTTATGGCTTTAGATGTTATATACTTTTTCAGGAAAAAACAGTAACTTATTAAATTTTTATTAGAATATTCAAAGGCACTAATATGGACCAAAAGAATCACACAACAGTACCCAAATCACAGTGATGATGTCTAACATTTGCTACTTTCGAGGACAATGTGTATATTTACTGTTTGTAGTTTAAAATTTGACAGAAACGTAAAATTTGTATTTATTTATAAATTTTTTAAATGTTTTATTTTTAATAAATATAAAATCTCTAAAATTATTTTTACACTCTATTTCTTTTCGTTTAATCCAGTTAAATCTTTATTATTGTATTTATTTATCCTGGTATAAATAATAAATATGAGACTTATTAATCTTCTTCAAATACGACCTATCTATGAGTAAATGATATCATCATTTGTGTTCACTGTTTTTGGAACAGCTGGGTATTTTCCACACTTACTTACTCAACTAATGATATATTATAAAACACATCAAAACCGTGCATTTTTTTCTTAATTTGTTATACATGTTACTAAACAGTTTTGTTTGCGAATGTGATTAAGAAATGTATGGCCGAAAATAAAAATCTAAGGCGTTGACAAAACAACACATAATTGGAAAAAGATATGTTTTCTATGAATAGAAAAGTATGAAACAGTTGTGTGAAAACTTTACCAATTTATAATTAAAGTTTTATAAATTTGGAAAAGAAACATTTGTAGTTCATTGAGTGACTCAATTATTATACAAATTAATTTGCTTCAGAGTGTAGGGTCAGAAACATAAATACTTAAGCCATTCTTTTTGTAACACACCTTTCACTAAAGATAGTTGTAGCCATAGTTATCTTTCTACTGAACTCCACCGAACTCTAGCAACCCCGATTAGAATGAAAGAGAAATGATATTAAGTAAAAAAATTTGTAGAAAGTCAAAGGAGGGAATTAAAAGATTAAAATTGGTTGTTATTATAAAAAAAAAAAGAAAAATAAAGATTGATCCATTCCTGTGTTGGAAATATTTGTGCTGGAAAATGAAATGATAGTTAAATGATTTCATTGATGATGATGTGAATGTGAATGAGAGATGAGGAAGCGGTGGGGGAGAAGAGAGAAGGCAATAAAGTCTTTTCACCTCGTATACTTCCCATTTTATCAAAACCTACCTTTACTTCTAAATATAGGATTAACTTGTGTTCTTTCTCCCTTTGGAACCCCTCTTCTGCCATCTTCATCACCCCTTTGGTTTCTCCAAAAAACCGAGGGTATTCTAGTAAAACTCCAAGCCAACACACACCACAAATCTCAGGGCTGGATTTTTGGTTCTGTTCACTTTCCATTGGCTGCACCTCCTCACGAACCAACTAAATCCTTTGCTATTACTTTTCTGATCTCTTTCTCTTTCTCTTGAACCTTCTCCCACCCATCTCCACCACCACTCCAAACACAGCCTTAAACACCCCAAAAGAACACACACAAACACACTGACGCACCGAAACCAGGTACATGTTTTCTTCAAACATCCTACTTCACATCCTTTGCTGTTCTTTTTCCTGTCTTATCCCTGTGAGCTGACTTCTTATTTTCATTCACTTTCAGGAACAGGCGTTAGTTTCTATGACTTTCTATGTTATGTGTGAGTGTGATAGATAGAAAGTAGAAACTACAGCTCCTGTTATTTCTTTTTCTTCTTCTCAGCTTGTTTCATCCCTTCCTGATTTTGAGGCTACCCAATTAGAGTTCTCAGTTGAATTATCTTTCTAGATTTGGTTTGAGGTGTTTGCTTTGTTGGGTTTAGATCTTTGGAATTGTTATGCTGAAAGCTGGGACAAAGATTGTATTTTTCTGAGGAAATAGAGGTTCTGAGAAGTTGGTGTGATCTGATGAGAGTGGTTGGAACTTAGACGATAATCTAAGGGAAAAAAGAAGGTTTGGTTGTAATTGGGGGCACAAAGTGAAGAAGCTAATGGAGTCAGATCTTCAGCAGCACCCTCCCATGTTTCTGGATCACCACCAGCAGCAGACGAATTCGGGGTTGACACGGTATCGATCGGCTCCGAGTTCGTATTTTTCGAGCATCATCGACCGTGAGTTTTACGAGCACGTTTTCAATCGACCCTCTAGCCCCGAAACAGAACGAATGTTGACACGCTTTGTGAATAGTCTTGGTGAAGGCGATGGTGAGGCTGATGCTGCTGCTGATGCAGAGGAAGCACTTCCTACTCAAAATCCCTCTACCGTTGTTGCTGTTAAAGAAGAGGTTAATCAACAACCTAAGGATATGCCTTTACCATCCATCAATAATGAACCCCTTGTTCTCCAACAACAGCAGCCACAACAGCAGCAAAGTAATATTAGTAATTATGGCTCTTCTGCTCCTCAGAATTTTTACCAGAACACTGGACGACCACCTTTGCCAAACCAGATGGAGACTGGTCGTAGAAGTGCTTCAAATCTTATCAGGCATGGTAGCTCACCTGCTGGATTGTTTTCAAACATTAACATTGAAACTGGTATGTCCGATTTCTTTTCCTTCCTATTTTACTATTTATTTATTTCATTTCACCTTTTTTTTCTTTCGTTTTTTTAGATAAAAGAGACCTTTTTTTTTTTTTCATAGAGATTTGATTGTTTGTTTCCATCCCAGTTTTCTTTTCTTTTATTTATTTTTAAAATCTCCGCATGCATGCGCAAGGGAGACAAATCTTCTGGGAAAAATAATTACATCAGTCCATGGCAGTTCAGGTATAAATATCTTCAAATTTGTTGTTTTAAACCCATTTTGCTGCTGGAGGAACTGGGAGATAAAACTCTAAAATTTGACTTTTTTAATCGATGGATTTTCTTTATAGATCGAACAAAGGAATTATAGCTATTAAAAAGTCCACTTTTGAACATGTAAAAGAGAGAGAGAGTAAATGCAAGTGTATGATAAATTATGTATGTAAAAACATAATAGATACTTGTATTTTGAAAGATTAATGTTTTGCTCTGGTATCTCATGGACTGATTTTGTAAATGAATTTCTTAAATGGGTTAAATCCTTGACCATGTTCTTGGTAGAATTTGGTGGGAATCTTATCATTTTATAAAGAGGTTGGTTGAGCTCAACATGGGTACAGTGATTGATATTTCGTGGTTTAGGTTTCATAATTATTACAATCTTCATTGTCTTACTCCTCCATGAATAGGTTGTTGTCATAATGACGCTGTGCAAGCTTGATTAACAGGTTATGCTGCTGTAAGAGGCATGGGGACTATGGGAGCTGTTAATAACAGTACTGAGGAAGCAAACTTTTCTCCCGTAACAAGAATGAAGAATGCACCAAACTACTCTTCGGGATTAATGTCATCAAGGGCTGAAATTGCAAACAAAAGCAATGCGCAGAATAATGTAGAAAATCAAGGGTTTGCTGAAAATCAGGGCAATGAATTCATCCCTGGTTTCCCCGTTGGTTCATGGGACAAGTCTGCAATCATGTCTGACAATATGACAGGTCTGAAGCGATATAGAGAGGAAGATGTAAAACCATTTTCTGGTATAAACGTACCTGAAAGTCAGGTATGTACCATTGGATCCTGGTAATATATGGTGTATAGTTTTTGAACTGTAATGTCATCTCTATTCTGTTGCATTGATCAGAATGAAGCAGGAGGCCAAGCTTCTACAGCTTTGGCTCATCAATTGAGTTTGCCAAACACGTCTGCAGAAATGGCAGCCATTGAGAAGTTTCTGCAGCTCTCAGATTCTGTTCCTTGCAAAATCCGTGCCAAGCGAGGTTGTGCCACTCACCCAAGAAGCATTGCAGAAAGGGTATGCTTGGTTCTAGCCAAATCATTGGATTAAAGTCCTCTCATGTTCTGCATGGTTTTTTCGGATTGTTTTGGAAAATGATTACTTATTTTTAAAAAAAATTTGTGACATTATTTCCTTAATAAATAAAGAAAGAAAGATACAAGACATTATAATAGGACCCACCATGGTTTGTGTTGGTTCCATTCCATCAATATTTTCTCTCTTGGAACAGGACACTGTACTGTTACTCGAGTATCCAGATCCCAAATTATTTCCTTTTCTTCTTTCCTTGTACTTGGCTTCATAATTCTAAAATAGGCAGCCGAAATTTTGTCAATAATTTTCCATGACATGGAAAGGACCAAACATTTTGCATTGTTGAGTTTTATTGCATGCCTAGGCATAATTGGGCAAGTTGCAAATAGTAATCTGTGTGAACTGCCCTTCAGGTTAGAAGAACTAAAATTAGTGAGCGAATGAGGAAACTGCAAGATCTCGTCCCCAACATGGATAAGGTAACATTTTGACTTGTTGCACACAGTCACACGCGTCACCTTTTATGTGTGAGGGAGTGGTGGAGGACGCATATACCAATGTTGTTTTCCTCTATCTGCAGCAAACAAACACAGCAGACATGTTGGACTTGGCCATTGAGTACATTAAAGACCTCCAAAAGCAAGTTGAGGTATGTTACAAACCCACCTCTATCACTCCTATGCCTGTCTAATGCACCCCAAAATAAAATGTTTTTCGTTCCGTTTACCACTTTGAGAAAACACCAAAAATACACAACCAGTTGCATAAATATGTGGTCATAGTGAATTGTGAAGCATTTACCTGTTCAGGTACTCATTTTGTATATATGTTTGTGTATACTATGTTAGACTCTTTCAGATAATCGTGATAAGTGTACGTGTTCACACAAGCAGCAGCAGCAGCAATAACGGAAAAGGAGATACCCGCGTCATTCCATGTACATACAGCTTAGTAATAATTTGGTAGCGCACCTTTCCGATAATTATGTAGCCACGACATTTCTTCGGCGGTTGGTTCTTTAGCAGTGGTGGCAAAATTCCGCTTAAAAAAGTTGACTTTATGATCAAATTTGGTGCCACATATTCAAAGCATGGTGTACAATTTTTTTTTTCTGATATAGTCTATATGCCTTTACTCTTAGGGGGCCCCATTACTCTTAGGGTGGGGGTGGAAAATGGAAATTTGCATTTTTGCAACTTGGGTCACCAATAACGTTAAAAAGGGATGTTATGTAAGGGATTGATTCCACATTGAATGACAAGAGCAACATGGGGGGACCGAAGCCGACATCTTTTTGTTGGTTATATATAAACTTGTATCAGTATGAGCATGAGTAGTGAGTGTGTTTCACTTTCCATTTTCATATTTTGCCCCTTTTTTGTTCATGGATCTTTCTTAAAGTTAACTCGGTGGTGGTTATCTCAATCCGTACCACGTAGGAATGGTGGCTGTGCCTTTTGCTACAGTCACAGCATTATTTGGGTTTTGCAATTCAATACGCTAAAAGACAAAACCCAATGTTTTGGTTTCATGTTTTGGCATGAGCATAATAATGAAGATTTTGAAGAAAATAAGATTTGGGTAGAGGTGGGCATAGAAAGGTGGGAAATGGGTTGCGGCCTTTGGGTGTGTTGAGCTGCTTTTGAGAGCGAAAGAGCACATGGAAATGACACAGCTGTAGACAATGGATGGATGAGTCACCATCTTTAATGGGCCAATAGTGTGGGTCCAAATCCGTTTTAGTGAAGACCATGTCATAAATGATGTCACAAAGTAAATGGTGCCCTAAACTTTAAGTAATTGTGTGGATTGTTTTGGAAGGTACACACAGCATATTAGCTTAGGAGTTAGTTGTGAGGAATGAACAGGAGAAAAAGGAGTACCCTAGAAATTGGGGTTATGGTTTTGGAAATTGATGAGATAAAGATGTGGTAGGTTTAAGTTAGGCTAAAAAAAAAGGTGGCTAAGCAAAGCACTAAGGCATAAAGAGTGGTGCTAGAAATGGAAAGGGGCATTGGCAGGAAGTGAGGCTCACGGATTGACAGTGGGACAATGCAACACAAAGGACTCTTTCAACTTTTCGTCGCAGTAGGGACCTCACCTGCCCCAACTCATAGCTAGCTACGTTACGTGCATTATTATTCGTCTCTTTCTCCCTTTTGTTTGCTACTACCTATTGCCAGAGAAAGATAAAATAAACCCTATTTTTCAATTTTCTAAAACCATCAAATAAAAAAGGGAAATAAAGATAATACTTATTTACTGTTTCATTGGATCAAAGGGTGAATAAAAAATGAAATTATCTTTGGGATGCGTGTCTTTTGTCTTGCTTAATTTAGTTGTCTCGTTCCAAAATAGTTGCATCCAAATGTATTGTCTTACATGTATCCAACGTAAAAAGTTGTACATAATACTATTTTTGTTTAACTGATGTATGTGTAACTTAAAAAAGGTAATTGAATAGATGGACACGGAAGAACTCATGCAACATAGGAAAAAAAAAGTTAGGGAAATAATTTTATGTAGTGATTCACCTATGAATAATGTACAAAATTTTCAATCTTTCATATCAATTAAATCATCAATTGAAGTAAAAAAAATAGATACAATATAATTTCTCTGTAACTAATATGTTATCAGCTTTCTACATTAATTTAAAGGTCAATCAACATACACGTACATTCAGTATTTAGAAAATTGTCAATGTATTGATTTTCATTTGAGTTCCTAAATTGGTGCTATGTTAACTCTTAATTTGGTGTTTATATAGATGATATAAAATCTGATTTTGCACTAGTGTTAAAAATATAAGGAGATTCGTATTTTTTTTAAAATTATATAAAATATGATTAATTGGAAAGATATACTTTCAGATAATATGGATACAAAGTTTACATGGATACAAGATTTCTATAAGAAATCCAATGTTAATTATATATGTTGTTTTCGTGACAAAATCAAATTGTCATCAACTTTGTTTATTTTATTTATCATCAATTCTGTTTATTTTATTTTTCATAACAGAATCATATTATAATTTTTTTTATTTTTTTCTTTAGTTATATTATGATGGATACATTGTTTGTATATATTCAGTCATTTGCTTTTTACTCTTAATGAAAAAATAGAAAGAATATTTTTATTTTCACATCTTTTGTTCGTCTCTTTATTTTATAGTATGATATTTATTTCATAATATGGTATCAGAGCATGGACTCACATCTGCAGAATTATCTTCACAAAGATGTTTAACAAGAAAAGTTGAGTCTTTGCATGATCTTTTCAGATGAAGTTTTATAAAGATCGGATTTGATATTAAAAACCAAAGCGATTTGTTTACTGACCTATGTCTTAATAAAGATTTGACTAGAAGCTAAGATATCATTACGTCATTAGAGAGAGAGTTACTTCCATATTGAGTGGCAATAACGTACCAAGAATTTTCAAAAACATAAATGAAAAGCGTGCCAAGAACGTACCGAAGACTTTCAAAGACGTAAATGAAAAACACGCCAATAAAGAACAAAAAACTTTCAAAGGCATAAACGAAGAGCGTGCCAAAAACGCTTTGAAAAGCATGTATCAATCATATGTCCTATCTTTCCACAGTGACTGCAGGCTTTAAAGTATATTGTATTCTATAACTTCTTTTGCTAGTATCAATCACTGCCTTGACTGATCACCAAAAATTTATCTCTCTTGTTATGTAGGGAGAGAACAAATTATATTCAATGATGACAAAAGATCTTGTGATACAATCTCATTTATCCAAAAATTTATTTGTCATATTTTGTGATATACATTGTACATATTATAAACACACTTTTCACACCTATTTTAAATTATTTTAATTATCAAAGATAAGATAGATTGATGTGCAATTATGGTTACTAATTTGATGAATCACTTAGCATCTCAAACTAAAATTAGTAAAATTGGAAGATATACAATTTATCCTTCAACCAACCTTTGAATTATGATAGGTAATATCCTCACCTCTTAAATATAGATGTTACATTAGTTAAATGATAATTTTCAAAATATTAAATGGTTGAAAGTGTAGAATTATTTCATACTTGATTTTGTCTATTTCATTGAATATTCTGCTCCAAACATGATTTTTCACTCTCACATGCAACAATCACCTTCATTTAAGAAAAAAAAAAACAAGAAATCTAAATATAAATATACTACACAAATATGTTTTAGTTTTGTGAAATTCAAAATACATGTTTTGCGTTAGTTTATTTCAAAATACAAAATTATTTTTTAAATTAAAATTTATGAAGTGTATTCTGAAATACATTGTACAATACATAATGTATTTGTTTTCTGGATTGAATTATACACTAAACAATCTATAATATAATGGATTAATGTGGAAATCAAAAACATATTCATGATAAAAAATTAATAAAACAATAAAAAAATAAATTACATTATGAATTATCTAAATCTAGAAGATAATTTTATATTTTGAATTGTATAATCCAAAATTATAACTTTCAACGAAAATAAGTTTTTAATTTTTACAATCCGGTAATTTCTCAAATTATATAATCTAGAGTATTAATGAAAACTATACCACCCTCACTTAGCTTAGACAAAAACGTTGTCTCTAAACACCCACACCAACTCCCCACCACCGCCAACCATCATGAGCCACCACCCACACCTAATAACCTCTGCCATCCCGCAACGCTACACAACAATAGTATAACCTTAACAAAACTCCAACCACGCACTTTCATTTACACCCCTCACTCCCCTTTATACACTTTCATTTAAGTCTTTTCCGTAAGGGTTCTTTAGGAATATCAAAATTTTTGGAGGTGAAGGAAGAAGTTATGGAAGTGTAAGAAGAAGTCTGTTCTTTAGATTGTGGGAAAACAAGTGGATCTGAATGGTAAGTGAAATGAAAATTTGAAGTGGATACCATTGTTAAAAAAGTATGCAGTAATACATCAAAATGACGTAAATGCCCTTAAGTTATTTTTATTAAGAATATGTAAAAATTTATTTGAATAGTAAATAAATATATGAGAATAATTGTAAAAATTGAAGAATTTAAATTCTAACATTTTAGAAACCATGTAATAAGGTAGTTGTGAGTGGATTATACCATAATGCAATACCCATGCCTTTTATTTTTCATCAACAGAATACCCAAACTTGAAACCATAATGTAGATTAATTCTTCTTACTTCAACTACACTTTAACGTCATTATATTTTTCATAATTTCTTTAAATACAATCACAATTTTAAGAACAAAGATGTAATTCAAATAACAAATTAAAGAATAAATTCGTAATTATCTAAACACTCAGGTTATTTCTCCCCACCATAGAGAAAGAGAAGCCCAACCACTTTCTCATTTCTATCCTCCCAAACGAGCCCAAATATCCCAATCAACCAAATAATCTACATCTCCAAATTCTCGTAGAGTATTCAACCTAATACAAACACACTATTTGAATCCCTCTTCAAGGATATATCCTTTTCTGATTGGTTATATTCTAGAAAATAATTTCTTTTTTTTTCTAGAAAAAGAAATAGTCTGTGTGAAAGTGAATAATAAACGAGAAAGATATTTCAAACCATCACAATTAACTAGTCAATCAAAATGGATAAAAAAATATAACTTATAATGAGGCTTAACTTTCCCGAGTCTGTACATGATAAAAAAAAAGGAAAATTATGTTGACATCACTGTTTATAAATTATTTTCACTTGACAGCCGTATTTTTAATAAAATATTATGAAATAATATTTTATTTAAATATCAAATAATTGTATTTTATTGTTTGGAGTGTGAAATTTCAGGTTTAAAAAAATAGTCACTCTCTCCTTACTGTAGTCCCACATTAATCAACACTCGAATCCAATAATCAACTTTAAATTAAACACTCAAAATTAAGATTATTAAGCCCAAATAAAAACAATATGCAAACTAGCGTTCACATTTACTAACCAACGAACCCGAAGTTTGTTTGACTTTTCATATAAGCACTTCTATCTTTCTAGTCTCTGCAAATTCTTTCATTCAACTTTCCGTCACTAAAAAAGAAAAAAGAAAAAAACTCACTTTCTCTTTATAACATATTAGTCAAAAAAAAAAATCGATTAATACAAAATAAATAAAATATCTTAACTTATTTTTAACTATTCTTATATTTTTCATGTAAATTATACTATATTAATTATTCTTTTATATCTATAAAAGAACTAATTAAAAAAACACTGTTTAAGAAGGATGGAGTACTATTTCACGTCTCCTAATTTTTCAACATTTGTTTTCTACAGAATCCTACGTAGTACAATATTTATTAATTCTTAAACCACAACAACAACACCACCAGAATCTGAAACTGTCTCTGCATTATAAACTTGTGTCTGTCAAAACACGAGCTTCTTCTTCCTTCCTTCTTCACAAAGTTGGTTGTTGTGTGTGATCATACGAACATACAAACACACAGAGATCACACACAACATGACCATGGACCGGTTATCTCAGAGCAGTTCAGACTCACCCACCAGAGACCTCAAAGTGTTATCCATAGAGTGTTTGAGGGGAAGTTCCAAAGCCGACGAGTGGACCGGTGACATGCTTCAAACCGGTGACATCGTCGAAGAGCTTCGGATCGGAGACTCCCCCAACGCCCTTGTCCGCTTCCAATCGCCCTTCAAAAAGGGCAAAACCGCCGTCAACAAAATCCTCCAAGCCTCTTACAAGAGAAAAGAAACCTCCATCCTCGTCCGAGTTCGACGTGGACCCCACGAGTTCGCCCAGTTGCAGGCCTGCATCGTTCCCAACGATTCCTACGGGAAGAAGCAGTACGTTCTCCGTTCCGTCACCGACCCTAACTACGTCGTTGGGTTCTCTGATCGGACTGAAACCGAGTGTTTCCAACTCCAAGGTACCCTTTTCGTACACCCTTTTACCCTGCATGCTTTTTTTGTCTGTTTCTCCTTATCTTTGTTACTCACGACATGCTCCAGGGTTGAGTTCGGTTAATCCTAAGTTGTTTTTCGGTTAATGTAAAAAAATTCCACCGCTTGAAATTAACTAACTAAATCTGCAATTTAAGAAAGAAAAAACGGAAAATTAAGTTAGGTGTTCGTTCCCAGGTTTAATTAAATGGATGATGAAGTAGATGAGTTCATTTATTCGTGTACTTTTCTGATATTTATGGATTTATTATTTAATGCGTTAAGTACAAAAAATAATAGGAGAGAGGGTGTACACTACAGTGTTATTGTCTTCTTCTGGTAATGGTGGCAGTGACTTCTAAACTGTTTGTATTTTTATTTTTTGAAACGAAAATTGAAATATTTACTGTTATTTGCCACTTTATCACACAAATCTAACCTTTTGGGTTTTGCATTAACTGCTTTTTGGCACTACATGTGCGGTGGAATGAATATCCATTGCAAGATATTTGAGACACTAACTTGTAATATGAAAGCTACAACGTTTGCTAGATTTAGGCATCAAGTTGCGTGACACATGATGTCCTTCTGTCAATGATGCCGACATTATCATGGTACACTTTTCGTTATAGATTAAAATCAGGATTTTTCACATCTAGAGTCAGTTTAAAGAGATGCAAAGTAAACAAATTGTGTTTGTTGTTGTTTAAGGTTGTAATACGGAACAATGGGCATTGCTACATGATAGACTAAAATCAACCTTTGATAAGTGTATTCTGTTTAACGATTTCCTGAATTTGTTTTAAGCGTGGAGTGTAGTTGTGGAAAATGCAGATTTTAACTTACCCCTTCTGATATATGTCTTCATCTAATGTGTTGACAATAGATAATTGCACTTTGCAGCTTCAAGGACCACCAGAATGGTAAATGCACTAACTAGGACTCGGTTACAAGATGGATATGTTTCGTATCCATGGGAGAGGAGGATGCAGGAGTTGCTATCAGTGCCCAATTCTAGCAATTTTCTTTCCATGTTACTTCTTCCCAAAGTTTCAGATCGAATAGCCTTTCGCTACAATGATGTAGAAGACACGCTAGCCAGGGCAAATACGTGGCTCAATGCAGCTCAAGCTTCAGGGGTCCCTATTGTCTTTATGAACGTCCAAACCGAGTCCCTACTTACTAAGGTAAATCATCAATTCACCTAATTGCAATAAGGTACATTCTGTTGTGGCATGCTAGCACAATGTGACGAGTTATTTGCAATTTACTAGCCTAAAGTCACTTGATGTGCACAAACTGATATCAGACCTCTCTTATTTTAGCACTACAAATTTTAGAGTACTAATCCACAATTTTCATTACCCAAATGAATTGTACTCTAGTTCTCTTCTATTTGTGTGACAGATATCCGGAGAAACAGCTTCTTCCACTGTAAATGCAGGGTCATTATCTGACTTATCCAACCTTGCAAATGTAAGCCTTTATGGCTTTGAGGACTATCATGGAGTAGACATTGGTGTTGTTAGAGCAGTTCGGCTCTGGTATGCTCCAATTGGAGGAGAATACACAATTGAGATAAAACTAAAAGAGGATGACACAAAGCTTGGCTTTGCCATTAGTCGAACAGAAGAGGTATCTTTAAGCTCACATAGTTAAACAGATTGATTCATTGTTGGTTGTAGCCTCTAAGCTGATAATAATACTTTATTATGCGATCAACAGGGTTTTATTTTCATCTCAACAGTTATTGATGAGGGCCAAGAAAATGTACCGGCCACACGTTCAGGACTGAGCAATCTGTATAAAGCAGCAACAGATTCATCGAGGTTGCTGGTGGTGTCTAGGCTTTCAAATCAGAGTGTCCTCCCATGGATGGTATCTTCAACAGGAGCCATTAGGTGTTATGACACTGTTTCATTGAGCCAGAAACTCTCCTTGCATAGACACACCAAAGTTCCTATTCTCCTGCATGTCTTCCTTTGGGAAGGAGGGTTGGCCTCATCAAGCATAGAAAGTACAAGATCCAGTAATATTTCTAGCTCAGTGTTGCCATCTGAATCTGATGCAGGTGGTGGTGTGAGTGGTGATGGAATGCAGCTTGAGAGAGACACAGCTGGGGATCTTTCGTTCAGATTCAACAACTTCTCAATCTCCAACAACTGGGTATGATATTGACACATTATAGTAGTATATGCATCATAGGAACTTTTTCTATGTTGTTTCTTTTCAGAGCCTCTTTTCCTTGTTGTACATAAAGAATAATACATATTTTTGCATCTATATTCGGGTCTTTTGTTAGAGTTGAGAGCTTGTTTTTGCTTCGTTAGTTTGTGCAAAGAAACAATTAAAGATTCTAGAATTGGTAGTTGAAATCACGGACTTTTGTTTTGTTTGTCTTTCATATGAATGTGAAAGATTGTTTTTGATGTAATAAAAAAAAAAAAAACTACTTACACTTAAAATTTTTAAAAATCAACACAAAATATAATAAAATTTTAAAAACAGTAATTACACGTTCGCAATGTAATATTTTATAAGATTATTACAGCATTTGAATGCAATGCACTGTAATTAACTTAATATAATATTATCTCCTATTTAAGTGTGGATAGTAATATTTTGGATTCTAGTTAAATAGATATTTTAGTAAAAACAACACATATTATACACGAGAGACCATTGTATTTGAGATGGATAGACTAACGCTGGGTAAGTTAACAAATCAATCTGTCAAAAATAAATAATAAATGCACTTAGTATTTGCTATTTTACATTCAGCACAAACATCAGTGGAATGCTATTTCAAAATAATTATAATTCCTTAAAAGTTTAATTGTTTTAAAATTTTGGAAATATTTTTATCGCGTATTTTAATCCTACAGATAATTTGGTTTAAATTAACATTATGTTTAAATACAAAGTCTTAATTACATATTCTAAATTTATCAGGTAGCCCAGTCAAGCGTCAACTTTTTATTTATTTACTTTTATCTTAAATTTTTATTTTTCCTAAGATAAAATAAATGTAAATAAAGAATTTAATAAAATATTTATTTAAATATATATGTATTTATTAAAACTTTAACCGTTTTATACTTTATTTATTTAATAATTCACACGTCAAATATATAAATTATGCTCATAACAGGCAGTAGGCGAGAAAATACATGAATTAAAGTCGAGAATAAAAAAAAAGAAATGCTAAAGTAATACCACGCGGCGTCTAACCATTGGTTCTTGGGGAGTGTCGCGGATCGCAATCTGTGCCATTGATTGAGGAAGTACCACGTCCGTTGATTCCCATCCTCATAAAGTTAACATCTTCGCGGTCATACAAAAATTTCACAAACCAAAAAATAACCTTAGAAAATTCCCGCTCAACCTTTTTCACAATGCCCTATAAATACACTGATCTCATTCAGACAAATTCACCAGTTTTCGCCGTCCCTCGTTTTATCTAGTGCTTTCTCTGTTTATTCTCATTCGGTGTTTGAAATGGCTCGTACCAAGCAAACCGCAAGGAAGTCCACCGGAGGAAAGGCTCCGAGGAAGCAGCTCGCCACCAAGGCTGCTCGCAAGTCTGCACCGGCCACCGGTGGCGTGAAGAAGCCGCACCGTTTCAGGCCTGGAACAGTGGCTCTGAGGGAGATCCGTAAGTATCAGAAGAGCACTGAGCTTCTCATTAGGAAGCTTCCATTCCAGAGGCTGGTGAGGGAAATTGCTCAGGACTTTAAGACTGATCTCCGTTTCCAGAGCAGTGCTGTCTCCGCTCTGCAGGAAGCCGCTGAGGCCTACCTTGTTGGGCTGTTTGAGGATACTAATCTCTGCGCCATTCATGCCAAGAGAGTCACCATCATGCCTAAGGACATTCAACTTGCACGTAGAATTAGGGGTGAGAGAGCTTAGGGTTTCTTCGTATAATGTACAAAGCTTTTGCTTTTGTAGTGCTGTTTTCTTTATTCAGATCCTTCGTGTCGACTGTAGTGAGAAACTTCTTGTTTCGTTGTGATTGATTTGGATAATATCTTATGTTATGTGAGAAAATTTATGCTGAATCTTCTCGTTCAAATACTTACTTTTGCAATTGTTTAATTATCTTTAAATAAAAATTGGAATTTATTTTCCAGTAATGTTTCGTTCTTATTGGCCATTGAAATAGAAATTGCATAACATGGTTAGAACAATACCAAAGTTTTTTTTAGAAATAATTCAATATGTTTATGTTTCGAAGAGAATACTGTTCATGGGTGGATTGGGCTGAACTTTTGGGCCGGACTCGAAACATTTATTTTGAGCCCAATTGTTTTTGGCGGGAAAGAGTGGCGGAGGGGGTGGTACGTTTAACTGTTGATTTTTATAATGATACAAAAATGCGACTTCTCTGTGAAAGAAGCGCGGGAAAATGGAGAAATACTTGGTTTCGCATGGACGCTCGATTGAAAAGGTTCAGCCTCTTCCAAGGTAAATTTGTCCTCTGTTTTGCCGTTTTCGTTTAGTAGATATTTGTGAGTTCTTAGTGATTCAAACTGCCTAATGGAGGAGGCGATGGAAGAGGAGTTCGGTTGAACTAAATGGGAGATTTGAGCGGAACTATCGTCATGAGATGCTGGATCTGCTAATTCGATCGTATTCTGAGGTGTGCCTCGCTTTTCTCGGTTATTAGGTTTTTGGTTGTGTACTTTTCTTTTGTGTGCAGTGTGTTTTTAAGCTGCGCTTAATTTTTGTAAAGGTTGGAGTGTTTCCGCATTTGTATCAAGTGGACGGTTTGCCATGCCAATCTCATGTATGCACTGATAACTTTGCTTATTGGTCGTATGACTCTTCAATTCGGTGATTTAATTCAATGAAGTTTGGGCATGTTGTGCAGACAAATCGATTGGTTGGAGAGGCAAATGGTGATGGCCATCTTCCATTTAGAAAGTTAGTATTCTGGCTTCTTTGATTTTGATGACACGAATCAAGATATTAACAATTACTGTAATTATTACAGTCGAGATAATATATGAATTCAAAAATTATTATAATTTAGAGTTCTATCTATATATCCTCTTGTACTGTTTGACCATGAATTACTTAAAATTCAGATCGTTTTTTCTTCTCATGTTATTTTCAAGTTGGTGTTAGAGTTCCTTGTCTCTGCAACTGCATTCAAAACTTGCGGCTTCGTTGTGGTTGTCTTTCGGCAGCCTGACGTGCTCCCAAATAATTCCTTGCCCGCTATTGTCAGTGGGGTCACTACTGCCGTCGCCAGTGTTTTAGTTCTGACTGGCAACAGGGGAATTACCATCTCGAGACCGGTCCTGTCCTAAAGCCATGCTGTCAAAAAGACAGCCTCACGTGCGCTCATATCCCTACTTAAAACTTATTAATTATTTAAACGGTTAGTTTAAGTCTTATATTATATAAAAATAAAAAAGTTGAGTAATATATTAGAAAAAAGATTTATAAATCTAATCTTAAGATTTTGAGTTGAATTTGGTGTTAATCTTTTTATGCGTTTGACTTTTGTCTCCTTGTTTGTTATTTGATTTTACTGGTGTTTTTTCCTTTAATTTTACTAGCAAAAGTCATACTGTAGTATGGAATCTTGAAGGATACGAGGATTGATCTCAAATCTTTAAGTTCTTATTAGAAACGAATTTTGACTATGAACTTTTTAGGACACAAATTCTTGTCAAGAAAAGACTTCTCTCTCTTTTTGAAGTCTTTTATAGGAGTTATGGAATGGTTATGATGAATAATCCCATTGAAGGAACTATCTTGCGCATTATGTTCATTGGTTATCCTTCTGATCAAAGGAATATCATTTTTACCATCTTTCGAGTTGAATTATGTTTGCCTTTATGAATGTCACTTTTCATGAAACAAATTTTTTTACATTATCCTCAACTTTAGGGAGAGAATTATATAGAAGATGAGTCTTTCAAATTGTCCTTTGCTCCTTTGGTATGGCAACCATCTCATTAAGATGCTATTTCTGGTACTCTTGACACATCTCGCATGGATGCTTTTGGTGTTGAAGCTTCTCTTGATAAGGGGAATTCTATTCCTGAGTTAGGATCAATTTTAGAAATTAGTCATCTTGGAAGTCTCTTTTGTATACAAGATCAGAGGTGACCGAAACAACCTAATTTGAATCAAGAATAACTTAAGTCGTTTGAGCCAAGGCAAGTCTTTATTTACTGGTAATTCTTGTTATGGTTAGTGTATTTGAAACTTGTTCATGTTTTTCATGGAGAAGTATAAATTAGTAGTTAGCAATGGTATGTGCTTCTAGACATGAAATGTTCTGGTGTGTTACTTTTCATGGCATTAGTGATTTCTCTCTACAAATAGCTTACATATGTTTGTTAACAGGCAAGGCATCTCTGCGGTAGATTTTGACAAGAAGGTAAGTACAAATTAATATCGTAATGTGTTTTAAGTAAATGTCATTGTGATGCTTTCCAAGTAAATAATTCATGTATGATACTAAAATAACAAAAGCATCTCATCCGGAGATATACTTAAATTTAAACCGACACAGCATTTGAATTAATGTCGTCATTTCTGTTATGCTTATGCTAAAAAATTGATACCTACAAATATATATTTGCTTATTTTTGCCCAGAAAATTTTAATCAAAAGCTTTGACAGAAGGCCTTCGAAACAAAATATTCTCTAAAATAATCTATCCCGAGTTTGATTGGGTGCTTGATGTTATATATGCATAATTTTTTGAATAATGGATCTATTTCTTGTACACCACTCTCCATGTGAATTCTCCACACTAGTGATTTTATGAGTATATTCTTGTTCACTTTAAGTACACAAATTTGATTAACGTGTTGTTTTTATAACCCCTTCGTCGTATTTCTTTTTTCATTGCTTTGGTATTTCAAATATTCCATCCATGTTTTGAAATGTACTCAGGGAATATACTTGGTGTCTGTGACAAAATCGGGTTGCTTAACAGTTCACGACTTTGAGACTCTTTATTGCCAGATACCTGAGTTAACTTGTAAGTTCTGTTTTGGTGGTTGTGTTTTGCTTATTTTTAAAATGCTGCTGTGCTTGTCAAATTTGGGAGACTAGTTAGAGAATGTTTATGGCCTTATCTTCATAGTATTGCAATCTTGATATTTTGACCGCACTAATGCCTCTTTGTGATTTATAGTCAATATTTAATTACAAAATGATAAGAATTATTTGGAAAAGTCCATTAAACTTTCTTACCAGGCCTGTTTTTATGTTTGGCTTGATGTATGAAATTTTCCTCGCATAAGTTTTGTTTTGAAAATCTAATATGGCATTGTCGTTGTTATAGCCTTCCAATTGTGAATTTCTTTTTCTTCCAAATTTGTCCAACTTACTTTTTATCTAGCAATGATTGTACATTTTTAATAGAAATAACTTATTTGGGTTTGATATTACTTGTTTTTACTGCCTTATGTCTTTGGAACGGTAAGAAAAAGTGTTCAACACGCTTTGATGCTGCGTGCTTCATATTGAAGTAGCATTATATTTATTTTATACATAGGAGAGGAAGGAACTTCATATGAAGTGTTAATTATCATTTATACCTGCTTTTGTTTTAATTTGATGATAGGCTTGCCAGAGGATGAAAGCAAACATTTAATGCACCTCTCACTAAATCGACAACTTGATGCTGTCAGATGGAATCCTCTTAATCAGGATGAGGTTGAATTAAATTGCCTATTTACTCAGCATTTTACTATGGACTTTTATTAATCTTTGATTATTTCTAAATGATATCCATGATGACATGTTCCATCTAAAATGTTTTGGTTTTATCTTTTGGAATTCTGTATGTCGTAGCTTGTCTATTGTAAGTCAAGGATAACCTTGCGATGATTTGACACTTTCAAATGAAGTTTCAGATTTACAAGTCCTTGTGCATGTTTTGTAAGACTGATGATTTGTCCAATTCATTAATAATAGCTTTATTTTTATAAACGATTAAATATTCTATTTGCACTGCTATCTGTCTCACTATTTCATTTCAGGTTGTTTGTGCATCTGTCAAAAGTAATGAAGTACTCATATTCGATATTGGATACGTCTCATCCGATCCAGTTGCAGTAAATTTCCGTTCTTATCTGTTATTGCACTTGTTAAATGTCGTTTACATTGACTTTATGGGACCAGCTCTTTTTTTCCCACAATCTCAATGCTTCTACTATCTACTGTTGATATTTGACAACTCCAAATTCAGTTGATATGAATTTTCTTTTTGCATTATTCCATTATTGTTAAGCCTTGTCTAGTGTTTTGATTTTTTTTTTAATTATTTGTTGCTATTGGAAATATATAGTACCTTTACCAACCTTCATCAAATCACACAATGGATACTAGTGCCTTTTGGGAACGAATGCATATTGCATGTGATCTTCTATTTATTTTATCAAATCACACATTGCTCTTATACTTTTTTAAGGAATATGCTAGGAAACTGCAATGTTCATCATAATTTATTATTTTGGGTTCGTGTTATTTTCCAAAGAAGTATTTTTTGGTCATAGGCAGCTATACATATGTTTATTTATTTTTTTATGCTTGGCTAACTAATTTTTGGCCCTTGAATTGCATCATACAGGTGTTAAGAACAAGACGTACAGCCACAGTTAATGGATCGATTATACACAGAGGTCTTTCCGATGTTGCTTTTACGTCAAATGACACAAGGTTGGTAACTTAGACCTAATTTAAAAGAAATGCTTGTCTGGAATATTTATATTACATTTTTAGTTCATATGCTTAAAATAATCCCTTTAAGTCCTTGTACATACTATTTTTAATCTCTTTTAGTGTAGGGACTAGAAGGTATGTGTAGGCATTAAAAAGAACGATTTTTAAGTATGAGGACTAAAGGTAAAATATGTACAACTATAGGGATTCGATGAGTTATTAAATCTTGATTTATGCAGATAATTTAGTTTGATTAACGATCAATACATATTTTTCAATCTTTTAATTCCTTTCCATCACTGTGCATTTCTCAATTTGCTGGCAAATTTGAACAGGATACTCGCTTCTGATACACATGGTGCAATTAATGTCTGGGATAGAAGAGTGAACTCTCTACCTTGCCTTGAGCTTGCATCTGCTTCATGTGGTACGCTTAACAGCATCCAATTAAATGCAGATAATCAGGTTAGGAATTGTGTATCTAGTCTATAGAGTAATTTTGTAATTCTTTGGGGGCGATGCATTTTTAAATTAAGTTCCAGGTAGACTTTTAGTAAATTAATAATTGGTACTGAAATATCGTTAAGACCGATACCTTTGTCCCAACATAAGTGTTTTTAATTTTAATGAACTGGTCCAATCTCCTGGTCCACTTAACCTTAGTAAAATTGCTGTCACTAACATAGTTCATGTGCTGTTGAATTGAGTTTTGGTTTGTTCGAATTTTGGAATACACCTTTACTCTGTTCAGTCAATACACTGAGAATTTGCAAACAGTAATTATTCTATCCTTTCCAGATTATTTTTGGTGCTGATAAACATGGGCTCGTGCATGTATGGGATATTCGTGGTGGAAGAGCATCTGCCACCTTTCAAAGTCTGAAAGAGGTTATATTTATGCATAGAGTTTTCTCTTTCTATTCTGTTATGAAAAGGACACAAAATTATTCGAGGAGTCAGCTGCTTGGACACTATCTCTGCAATGCATCCACTTTTGCGTTGGATGGGGCTAATTAAAGACCAAGCTTGCTTAGGCTTAGGAAATTTCATTCAACCTGGCTCCTAGTTTAATTGCTTATTTACTAGTTCAAGCCTTAGTCGTAATTGTATTATCATGAATCAGCTGTATAGTTGTCAGTAGTATGATATTGTAAGTGCCTTTCTACAGCTTAAATTGTCATACGAACTTTGTCTCCAACTTCCTTTTGCAGAAGAGAATGAATCTACTTGCGACATACTTCCGTTAAATGAAGCATGGGTAAATGTTGTAAAATGTATTAAAAATGTTTTTAGTGATCTTATTCGTCTTTGTTTGACTTTGTAGGTATGCCATCCACCTGTAAAATCAGTGAAGTTGGCAACATTGCTAGAGAAGATTGGATCTTTGAAGGTGCGGTTATCCTTACTGCTCCTATCTATTGCTTTTACAAATTAACAAGAAAGCAAAACTACTTACTTTTTGTGATGGCTGTATAGGTTTGCATACTAGCTGACTAGCAATTGATATGGTTAGCCATTCTCATGTATTCAGGCACAGGCAAATATTGTTCCCAAGGAGATTCACTCTATTAATATTAATCCATCATGCCCATATCAGTTAGCATTCCATCTTGTCGATGGCTGGTAAGTTGCCAAAATGTTTCTTCCGAGACTGTTAATAAGGAAAATTTCCATGTATTTACATAATTATATCCTCTATAAGTTTCCATCATTAAACTATAAACTTAAATTACGACTTAATTTCTTGTCAAATGTTCGGCTAATGTTGTTTCTAAATGGTCTCATTTTATTGAATTTACTATCTGCAAATTATTAGTTTGTACTCCTTATCTACCTTTAAACAGCGCCGTTTTATACCGGTAGGGGTTATGTACATAAAATATTGTTGTTTGCTGCTTACTTAATCTTACTTATCAAGAAAAATGCTTCCTTAATACTCTGTTGTGGTTATTTTTTTCTCAATATTTTCATGCAGGTCAGGCGTTTTGGATATTAATAGTTTTGAAGTTACACATATTCATTGCCCACCCCCTGCTTGGTTGTAAGTTTGTCCGTTTTCATCTAGAATCGCTTTTTCATATTTGTGAACTGGCTTCTTGAAATGTCTAGTTATTTTGTTTACTGTTTATTTTCTTTTGTTAGAAACGATTCCTATGTTCCCGCTGATCTATCATACTTAAGAAAACCTTCATGGTTATCAACTTGTTCGGTAAGAAGTTTTATTGAATATAATGCACCTCTTTATTTTTTACACATGATTTCCTACAAAATTTGGACAAGTTCCTCAGTAAATATGTCTCGTAAACTTTTTTATCTAACGTATCTGAACACAAGCTTTATTTTATATATTTAAATATAACAATCATATATTTAAACCCCCGTTTAATGTTTGGTTTAAATAAAATATTGATCTTTTGGACTTTCCAATTAGTTGGCTCTTGGTGCTTATGTTCATTATTATACTTTTTGTGGATAACCCCATTTATTGTATTTGTACACGAAATAATTATTGTTGTAGTTTATCACAGATCTATTTGGCCGGGTCATCATCTGATTGTGGTATCCATCTCTTGGATTTTTATCCCAGCACCAACTCACCAAGCCATGTGGATTTCAAGTAAGGACCTCATTTAGTAATTGATGCTAAGTCCCTATTTTAGATTGTTAACTTCAATTAAACACTTAATTGAGAAAGCACATGTACAGTAAAATCTGCTGTACTCAAATCAAATTAACCACATTATTATACAGTGAATGCCCTGTGTTCATATGCCTAAGTTTTTTTCTTAGCAGTTTTAATTTGCATATTTTACAGGGAGGATATCCAAGAAACTTCAAGGCGGAACAACCGAAGTAATCAGAACAGATTTATTTCTTTATCTGAAGGAGTTATCTCATGTGTTGCTCATCCTTTGTATAATGCCATCGTAGCAGGAACCAAGGTTTGTGAATTAGAAAATTCTGTTACCATCCTTCTCTGCTTGAACTTGTGTTTTAAAATTGAAGAAGCTACCTTTATGAATTCCCTGTCTGACAACATCTCGAACCGGTTTTATATTAGTTCCTTCAGCAATCAACTTTTTTTTTCCTTCTTCTATAACATGTTTGAAGTATATTTATTAGTTAGATAGAAAGATGTTTAGTTGGGAAGAAATTAATAGAAAGAGAAATTTTTTATTTACTATTAATAATTTTGGTTATTATGAGTAACTTTATTTATTACATTTTTATTTTTTGAGTTTAATTATTTATTACTTGCAATAATATATCATGAGACATTTTTATTTAGTGTGTTTCTTACCTTTTCAATAAATATTATTTTTCAATTACTGAGATAGACGTTTACATTCAAAAGTTATTACACATTCAGTTTTCATTATTTTTATTTTTCTACAAATTAACCAACAACTTCATTTTATTTATCATTTATATTTAATGGTGAGTTTTCACCAAACTTAATATATTGTATTAATAAATATTCAATTTCAATCTATGAGTAACTTGACATCCAAAGCTTGTGTTTCTATTAAAAAGATAAGAAATTAGCAAAAAAATAATCAATTACAAAAGTCACACTTATCAACATGAATTTATTTAGTAACATGATTATTTTTCATAAAAGATTATTTCTTAACAACTTTTTAACCTACATTTCCAAAGAAAGAATTTTTTTTTTTTTTTTTGGGTTCACGAAACTTTTTTCTCACGCCATTTGTGAGATTACTCTCCCCATCTTCCTTTCCTTCTCCCGTGCTGCTCTCAATGTAACGAACCATAACACCCTTGTTTTAAATTGAGCATGTTTGTGAGTAATCAAGGTAAGATTGAAGCTTGCAGCAGTTAAACGGGCATGCATGACAATAATATTTGCTGAGTTTGTTACTGTGGTTTCAGAAAACTTCTTTGCTCGTGATTTCTCAAAGGCAAGAGTCGTTCAGAAGTGAAGATTAGTCCCTGCTTTGACAGGATTTTCTATTTACTGTATTTTGCTAGTCTGAATTTATAGAAGAGTTAATGTGTAGTTCCTTGTTAATAATGTTTTCGTATACTTTACCTGTACAAGATTTGTCGTCTTGAATCTCCTGTTCAAAATGGAAATGAAATTGGACCAAGACGGCTTCTTCCTCCACCTCCATAAATTTTTAAATTATCTTCATGTAATCTTACACTTGCGTATCTTCATTTTATCCCATACATCAAACCGCAGACTACACCTCCAGTTACAGACCTCCATAGAAGAAATCGTCACCGTGCGAAGAGTTATCGCTACTACTTTTATACTGCATAGAAAAATTGTAATACGATCTTTCATTTACGTACCTTCATTCGCTTTGCGAATTTCAAAATCTATGAAGGTGGAGTAAGAAGTTATTAAGGTGCAGGAAGAAGCCGTCTTGGACCAAGCGGGTAGATCCAATGCTAATCCTTTGATTTGTCCCTCGGTTAAATAATGGTTAATACAGAAATCAAAATTGAAACCAAATACTATATTATAACATTGGAGAAGAGCGTCGACAGATCTTATTACCAACAACGTGACATTTTCAGGGGGCCTTAATTTGATGTCATATAAGTCTTGTCATGATAGACATCTGAAATTTTAGCATAGCTTAATCACTGGAGAGCAAAAAAATGTCACAAGTCCTTTTCAATCAATCAAATGCGAGGTAGGTATAAATTGAGAACAGAATACCACGTATGCATATAAAATACCACGTATCCTTCATATCCTTCGTATGATTTGCATAATTATAGTGTGGGTACCACTATTATTTAATCCACAGAGAGACAATAGAATAAAAGGACTCACTGAAAGCTTACACTAAATAAATGGGCTGACCCATCTTTGTGTCGGCCCAAATTACTCTAATTCAATTTTGGGCAACAATAATTTGTTAAATTTTAATTATGTTTTGATTGATTCACAAATGGAATCTTAAAATATTTGAGTCATATTCATAGAAAAATGCAGTGTCAAGCAAAAGAACAGCCATTGTTGTGATATGGGAAATCTATAGCCTTTTTTTCTTTCCCATGCAACGTATGCATTTGGTGTGAAGAAGGGTCGGTTTATAATGGACGTGACTGTAAAAAACCAACAATTTTAGGATATTATTATTTAATTAAATTGTTGATATAAGAAAAATTTAAACTCATTTAAATATATAAGTTAATATTTACAATCTACTTTTTCTATCAATCATGCTTAAACTTCAAGTGGTGTTTCAAGACATGATTTTTGTTATTAAAATCACATTTTCCGAAACATTTTGCCAAGAAATATAATTTCTAGAAAAATGTCTGATTGTTCAATAAAATTAAATATTATTGAGTTAAAAGAAATTTAAAAAGGAAAGAGATAAATGCTTAAAAAAAAAACATTTTCTATTTTCAATGAGAATAGTGTAAAAATTTATTTTCGAAAACAACAACTTTCGAGCATGATTCCAATGCTTAGACTAAACGTCAAAATTTAACATTTCCAAACTCATAGTTTTGAAAGTCAACAAACTATTAATAATATTTGTTTCGAAAAGTATATTTGGGTAGAACATGGACGATAGATGCCAGAGGTGAAACACTGTTTTCACTGCTTCCCAACAATTGAGGCACTTTTATTTTAAACATCAACTGCTACTGGACCCATGTGAGGTGCCATGCATGCATGGCATAAACAATTAGTGAAATGCATGTAATAAAAAATAATAATAAGTTCACTCCAAATTTGCTTTGAATTTTGAAAATAATTTCAAATTTAGTTTAAATTGGTCAAAAATTTCTCTACTATTATATTTAGTAATATGAAATAACTGCACTTTTCTTGATCACTAATAATAGTGATTCTTAACTCTACTCTCAAAGAAAAAACTTCAGAAATAATAGATCTCATGATGGATTTGGAAAACGGAGGTTATAGCACCCTTTATAAGCTCCACCACTATATCACATGGCTCTGATAGTCACTTTGAATAGTTAATTCTTGTTGTGTAGGTTTTTGTAATTGGCGTATTATATCATGTTACATAGAATGAAAAAGAAGAAAGAAAGAGAGCACGTATAAAAAGGTGAGTTTGAGGTGGTGTTGTCATTTTATACTAAACAAAGAGGACCACACTTGGTTTGGTTTCTTTCTTCACAACTTCCTCTTTTGTTCCCCGCAAGAAATGCTGAATTCATATCACTTGTATCTTTCAGGCTAGGTTGTGACAATGAAAGAGAAACAATTCTCCAGCACACAAATCTACAAACCAGGTTCATGCCCATCTTCTCTATGCAAACAAACAAAAGTGTTTTGCAACTAAATTTTGAGAATTCTTCTTCAATAATGCTAAATGTGCAATGCGACATTTGTCTAATGGTTTTGTGTCACCTTAGTGGTCCCACATTTCCTTCTCTTAGATTTTCCAAACAGCTTTTCTTTTCATACACTTATCTTTCATCAGAATAATCTTGCATGATAGAATAGAATCATTATAAACTTAAATGCTTTCACATAAGTTGTGACTACAATTTATGTGACAGTGTGTAAAAATCAGTCATAGTAACAATTACAGGGATTTAATTTAAAGAAAACAAAACTAAAAAAGAAAGAATTATAACATGACAACTTATTTTTTAACATTTAAGGTAGTTGTATGTTGAATTCAAGAATATTAATCAAATTAGAAATTTTGCCTCAATTGATTACATGATGGTTAGGTTTCCTCTTGCAAGCAAAACATGTAAGGGGTATGATGCCATGGTAAAGTTGTCTGCATGATTTAAATTATCAAGAGAAGTTAAAGGATGATTAAATTGATGAGCAGTGGTTCCTAGGGCTTCCCTTATCTTAAGTCATTTTTGGAGACTATGGTGTCCCCTACCTCCTTGCCAATGAAGTCAATTATTGACACAAGAGACAGAAAGATACCTTTCCTAAGCAAAATCATGCACCAGGATTAATCCCTGTTTACTCTGATATATCCTTAGGTGGTCCCATTTGATGGAGAAATAAATGTACAACTTCTTCATATTTGCTATCTATGCTACTTTGCAGGTATGTATGTATTAGCACTGCAATTTCTTAATATTGATGAGGGAGACTTAACACCTGTGTAGGTTTTAGACAAAAAAAATAAATGTGCATGTTGAATATAACAAGAAAGAAAAACTATCACATTGAAAGAATTAATAGGTATTTGGTGTTTATATGGTATAAAGTACTGAGACATGTCAGAAGATTACATAGTTTTGTTTAAATGAATCTCTAGTTTTTTGGGTGATTTTTCTGATTTACTATTTTGTCTGAAATGATTCTTTCTTATCTTCTTTTCACTTTGTAATTTGCTCTCTGCATCCTATTAAATTTTCTTTTGTTGCCATAACTAGTTACATCTGTGTTATAATGAATAAGCAAATATAATTTAATACCATGCATATTAAAATTTGTGCCTGAAGCTAATCTTAAACGGTTGTATCTTACATAAATAGAAAAATATTAGATACCAAAATTATAATAGTAAAAACAATAAACAGATCATAACCAACTATGTTTAGATCAATCACCTTGTAAAAGTAACAACGTTAACAGCTTTACCTCCACTAGGTTTAAATAACTGTTCTAACGTATAATATTAGGGTCAATATCCCTCAAAGATTCCACTGTCCTATAGGAAATTATGGTTGCAGTTATGAAAAAGATACCAGACTGAATAATAAATATTCTCCGTTTCCAAAAATACCCTTTGGGAGTGATGTTCATATATGGCAAGAGACAGGATTTTCTTGTAATTTACAGAGCTTGCCAATGCCCACTTGATCACTTGATCCCCACTGTGACACTCTGTCTCCAATATATGATTCAATGTCTGCAAGTGTCAAGCTTTTGGAACGTTTTGGTCATTTTTCTTTTCCCTTTTCGCCAAAAGAAACTGCACCTTTCACGCCTCAGTATCATTCATCTTCAATTTTTTTATACGCAGAATATGGACCTCAACCAGCATAATTGCACGTTAGGGATTTGCAAAAGAAAAAAGAAGTTACTTTAGCAGTTGGAGTAAGTTAAAAGCTTCTAAAATGTCCAAAACTAGCTTAAATCAATGAATTTTAAAAGTGGGTTCCTTTCTTCTAATGAATTTTCCCAATGACCTTACTTGTAAGGACATGCTTAGCACTTTAAGTCCCATTTAATTCAAGAGAATGAACCTTCTCTAACCAACCAAGTAAGGAAGAAATTGGTGAACAAGGCCATATACACACATGCAATGAAATGGGTACATGAAAGTAGCATATAGTGGAATCTAAAATATTACCTTATCACATAAGAACATGTTCTCATCATGAAAAAAAAAAAAGCCACCATGGTCAATTGATGCCTTTGTGAAGTTCTACAAAGGAACATAACCTTTGTTATTATTAACTGTGATGATTACACACGAAGTATGAATTAGAATTAAAGCAACATCTAGTCCAAAGTATGCCTAAATTGAAAGCAGAAATGGTTGACCAGAGATATGAAAGTGGAAGATAGTGGCATGGAACTTCTCATGTTCGTACCAAAGCAATCATGTGAAACAGTGGTACCACCACCTAATGATGAATTCTGGTAATTTTTGGAATAGATGGGCAAATTGGTAAACTTGAAACACATTGCTGATGTGTTACAAACATGTAAGAGTTAAAATTCATTCTCCCTTACTCTCTTCTTTTTAGTTTTTCCTATGAGAATAGAAACAAAACTTTTTGGACTTAGGGTGCCCCTCTCTATCCCTCTTCCTATTTTCTGGTTCTCCAAGGTTCTGCTTTAGATATAGCGTTAAGATAAAATCCAACCATTAAACACCACTTGGTCACCCCTTTGTTCTTCTACCCCTTATAAATTAAAATTTTCTACTTTCATCTGGTGCCCATATTATCCTCTCGAAACTTACATGGTCCACTCTGTTTTTTCTCTTTGTTCTGCTTCATGGCTACAACAGCATCATCAGCACAAGTTTTCAAAGACGACAAGGACACCAACAATGGTAACCCTGAAATTACGAGGCAGGAAATTCAGGCAGCCATAGCCAAAGCAGTGGAACTGAGAGCTCTTCATGCGGCTTTAATGCGAGGAAATAGCCCAGCCAATGCTAGACTCCCATCCCCTTCCCCTGCTTTGCGCCCTGTTTCTCACTTCTCTGCCCAAGATTACCCTGTTTTCACTCCAGTGGGTATTGTAATTTTTTCTTGAATTTTGGCTTCAAAAGTTGCTTTTTACTTATTTTGATGAACTGGGTATCCTAGAATCTTCGCAATTCATTGCAAAATAGCGATTTTTCTCTAAGAAACAGAGTACTTTTGCTGAATTATGTTTGAATTGACTGTTGCTGTTAATCATGATAAGGACCTAATTTAGGATAGTTGAATTTGTGGAATATGAAAGTGTTTATGATGCTCCCTTTCCCTAGAACGCTGCTATTTATTACAATTGAAAGAATTAAGAAACTGCTGCGTTCTTTATGGCTTAGTTTGGTAGATGTCATTATTAGTGCGGTTACATCCTCATTAGTTGCTTCTCTTTTTCTTATTTAATCTTGAGGAAACACCGACCGCGAATGAAAGTTTTGACTTTTTAGAGATTTTTTGGATTTTCGCTTTAAATTCTGCGTCATGGAACTCTTTTAGGTTCATTAAGTCAACTGAGCTGAGCCTGAGGCAAATTGTGAAGCTTTTATATTTATTATCTTAATGATTCTTTAATTAGAAGAATAATTTAACGTTTTTATCAGTTTTTCACTATTTTCAGATTCTACTAATATTTGTTGCTGCAACTAAAAGTCCCCCTCCCCTTTAATATGTGTTTTCCCTTTTCAATTTTTATTGATAACAAGTTTCTAAAGTTGAGAAATATTGATAGAGCTATGAAGATGATCCAGTGGTGGGGTACAATCAAAACTCCATGAAAAGCCTAACAGTATCAGAAAGTTGGGATGGGAGTCTGCTAGAAGGAGGAAACAGCATAGAAACCGCTGTAGCAGATTACAAGGAGAAGTCAAGTTCAAGAAAAGGACTATATTCTGGCTTTGCCAACCTTGAATCTCACACATGCCCTACTGATGATGCCAAATCTGTGACTGGCTCTTGTGCAAATCAAATTACTGTTCTTCAAACATCACCTGCAAATGATTACTTCAAGTGTAGGAGGAGAAACAGCATGGAGGATTTCAAGTCCGTCAGCAAATGTAACCCTGCCACCATAACTAACGATTTTGAGAATGCAAGGAGCAGCAAGAGCTCCAACATTATTGTCCCAGTCACGGATTCACACTCATCTCTTCAATCCCAACCCAAGAGCAAGGGGGTGATTTCTTGGTTGTTTCCTAGGTTAAAGAAGAAGCATAAGAATGAGAGTTCCCCTAATAGAGCAGAATCTGAGGATGTTTCTCAGGTTCTCAAGGACTTGGGAATAATGTCAATTGAGACATTGAAGAAAGAGCTGGTGGAAGCAAATGAGAACCGAGATGTGGCCTTAATGGAAGTTTCTGAGATGAGAAGTTCATTGGGAGAGCTGAAACAGAAGCTGGAGTACTTGGAGAATTACTGTGAAGAGCTGAAGAAAGCTCTGAAGCAAGCTGTTCAGACAAGAGATTCTCAACTTTGTGACCAACTTAGTAATCTTCCTCAGAGGGGGAAACTATCTGAAGGAAATGGAGAAAGTGTGATGCCTGTGAGTGAAGAAGTAATGGTAGAGGGATTCTTGCAGATAGTGTCAGAGTCCAGATTATCAGTGAAGCAGTTCTGTAAGACCCTTATAACGCACATTGAAGAAACTGATCATTCTTTGACAGAAAATTTGAACTTGCTTCTCCAACCATACAAGTTATCTCTGAATTCCAAGTACTCAAAGGCAGTTCTATACCATTTTGAAGCTTTTATAAATCAGTCTCTCTACCAAGACTTTGAGAATTGTGTTTTCCAAAAGAACGGTTGCTCAAAATTCCTAGACCCGCAGCAGGATCGTCAATCACAATTCTCTTCTTTTGTTGCCCTTAGAAATTTGAGCTGGAATGAGGTACTGAGAAAGGGAACAAAATATTACAGTGAAGAGTTTAGCAAGTTTTGTGACCAGAAAATGAGTTGTATCAACGCTACTCTAAAATGGACAAGGCCATGGCCTGAACAGCTCCTTCAAGCTTTCTTTGTGGCGGCAAAATGCATGTGGCTGCTACATTTGCTTGCCTTTTCTTTCAACCCTCCGCTGGGAATTTTAAGGGTTGAAGAGAATAAAATCTTTGATCCTCACTACATGGAAGATATAAGTCCAAGGTCACAAGGACCAAGCAGAGTTAAGATCATGGTGATGCCGGGGTTTTATGTTCAGGATAGGGTCTTGAGGTGTAAAGTTCTTTGCAGGTACAAGTCTGCGGCCTGAGTAAACTAGTAATAAGTTTATATGTACATTTTCTTTTACTAGACTTTTCCTCCTTTAAGTCTGCAATTAGCCAAACGTATGTGATGGTTAATAATAGTTGTAAGCGATTTAATCTATTGCATGTACAATTGTGGGTGCTTGTCATTGAATAGATATTCAGAAGTGCAGAGAATTGTTGTTAAATAAAATTATGTTTGTCACTCGTTCTGTCATTACGAATACTCACAATTTCATGCAGTTCAGAACACAGAAAATGCATTACAAAAACGCATATTTTCATCTCGTGCTAACCAGTGGCCTAACATTAAATTTCTGGTAGGACCCGCAGAAACCTATACGGATAGTACCCCCTTTGCTTAATTTACTGATCACGGGACGATTGTACTCTCTTGCTTAATTTACAAACCATACAGATTTAGATAGTCTTTACGAAGATTAAGACTAAATGAGGAAATATTTTTCTTAATTACAATTACTATAACTGGGAAAATAAATCCGTTGATCACGTAGCAATTATTGATGTTGAAGGGAACGCACCACCGACTTTCTTTCTATATTCGCAGTGTAATGTTCATCAAATTTATGAGATCAAAACGGGGAAGTACCAAAGAGAACTGTAGAGGTAGAGCAACATTCCTTTAAAAGAAACAACCTTGTCAGATGAAACTCAGTGTTTGTGTGTATTATTTGCGTATAGTAACTACATGGATGCACCCTCTCAACTAATTTACTAGCCATACGAATACAGACTAGTTTTTAACAACTGTCGTGGTTAAGACAGAAGAAAATAAGACCTGGACCAAACGTGGGGAAAATTTTCCTAATTGCCATAGACAGCTACTATGAAAAGAAACCCGTTGATTTAGTCAACCACCACCGATTTTCTTTCTAAATTTGCAGAGTGATGTTTATTAGAATTTTTAGAACAAAACGAGGGAATAGCAGGGAGAACCGTAGAGGTAGAGATAAATTGAAATCGTATAGGTAAACTTCATCTGGACAAACAATCTTGTCAGATACATTGTTGCAAGCAGCGGAAGCAAGAATACCGTAGTATGATTAACTGATTTCAATACAAGTGGAGAGTGGTAGTACTATTTAACCCAAAAAATAGAGGACGAATAAGATTAGTATGCTGTTGGGGACTGCGTTTGGCAAACCTTTAGATCAATAATTAAACGACGAGAGTTTACAAAATCAAATTCATAACGCTTTATGATCAGTAATTAAGGACGAGCATATGTAACGAGAACCAGAGCCAAAAATGATGTTTATGCACGAGAATTATACTGTCACTGGGTAAAACGAGTTGTCACATAGATATTAGGAACGTTACTTAGAACACGATAAGTTCTCGACTAAGAAAGAATGAAATGTAGAGATGAAGATGATGATATAAGATTAGGATGCGTCCGAAGTGTCACCCTCACTCCACCAAAAGCTAACTGAAAAACTTGTAGTCAAAGACCGCACATAGTGCCACCATTTTGGCGGGATATATAACATTTCGCCTTCCTCTAAAATACAGTCTACAAATTCCAACTCCTGCACCTTGGGAAACTTCGTTTCATCCACGTCATCTAAATCAACCTTCAGACCAAGACAGTTCTAATCAACACGGGGACACATATTTCAAAATATCAAAAGCAATAATAAATATAAATCAACAAATAAGCAGAATTTGAATGAAAACAAGCGAATGGATGGCACAGTTTGGGCCGTATCAATGAAATTGCAGTTAAGCTAAACGAGAATCACCACCTCCTAGCAAGTTCAAAAACCTGTCACATTGTATAACTGCAAAAAGACAATCATTTTCTTCTGAATTCTACTTTCTGTTGGCAGCTAGTCTATACAATAATAAGCATTGCATTTGCAGAACAATCATTTTTGTCACAACAAAATTATTCTCATGTCATGACAGATCTAATATGGAATCTTTTAGGTTAGTTATAAGCTTAAAATACTTGATCACTTGGCTGCCTGGAAAATCTGTAGCAAGTGAAAGGATAAAAGATCCTAGACTTACATCGAGTAACAGATTGCATAGCGCCACATTAATGAAATGCTTCTAGAGCTCTTTGGCCACTTAGACGGAATGTATAAACAAGGACACAAATAGACATCATAAGTTGTACAATCATATAGTTCAGGAAACTAATTACCTGGCTGGAATTGCTGAGCATGGTACCAGAGTGGGGGGAAAGTTCCTCAGACAAAGATGACGAGTAAAGCCTAACGTATTTTTTTCCAACAACCTGTCAGTGAGAAAATGATTTCAGTCAAATAGATTATTCCATGGTGCATACTAATATCTCTTGATACGGGCTATTAGTATGATGTACTATAGACAATTTTCTACAAAAAATAGTGTAAGCAGCATCTTCTAGACAATTTAAAATAACAAGGATATAATATTAACTACAATGTCATCCTCATGCATTAAAGGTCTCTTAAAATAAGCCACAGTACATCCAAACTTCATATTTAGTCTATAGCTTTAATAACATCAAATATGCTATGCCAGCTATTGGCTTAGTCATAGTACTGGCAAAAGTAGGACTCAAGGTACCTCCATTATTTCAGTAATAATTACTTGGTTTACATATGCTCAAAAGACGAGGGCCATAATAAGTAACAGCTAGAGGTACATACATTTAATTCTGTGCGTGGTGGGGTGGGGATAGGAAAGCTGATTTGTAAAAGACAGCTCAGTTCTGTACAGCTGAGTTACCTGAGCTAGTATGTTATGATGCGGATCATGGTGTAAGGGTGTTACTGTTCCTGCTGGACCAAACCAAGCATTGAGAGATCGTAGCTCCCCTCCACCAGCAAAACAATAGTCAGGAATAAAAATATCTTTCCGCAGCTCATTTATCTGCGATTTCAATAATATCAGTTACTGAAAGCAGTAAAATTCCAGCACTAGCACGCTAAGATGAAATGATTGATGTACATAAATATAAATTGTAAATACCTGATCAAATAATGGATGCTGAGCAAGATATGTAGGACCACCAGGAGAACAGGCATCAGACTTTATCCGCTGAATAAATTCTGAAAAAGTAATCAGCTCTTGCTTCCACTCAGCACATAAATAGTTTTTCCCAACCTGGAAAAACGCTGCAAGTTACCCTCTTTTGCAAAACTTATCTAAAAATAATAAAAATATACAATACCTACAAACCACTCCACCCTGTTCACCTTGTGTTTGTTTGAAGGAATTTCATGTATACTGCTAAACAACTTCCAACAGCCTTGCCATGACAGAAAAAATCTACACGAGGTAAATGCAACGTACATTCAAATGGTACTAGATGTAACTACAGGTGACAAACTCGATGGATTGGATAAATTTTATTTCCGATTAAAATGAATCGGATGAAAAAAATCCATATTGATTTATTAAAAATCTGATCCATCCATTAACATTTTTCTAAAGATGGATATTCAATCTATCCACACAAATAATATTTAAAAAAAAATCATATATATTTTTTAATTTCAAAATAAATTTTAAAATGTATGTTTCTAAACTTTTTAGAAAGGTAAATTTAAGGAAGATTTAATTATGAAACACTAATTGGATTAATTAAGATCCCTTACTATTGATAGGAGGACCAAAATAATGAGTAGATCATTAATCATCCATGAAATTAAACGGATGGATTTGATCTGATTCATTTATTTTATATTTTTGTAATAGGTGTACTTATGTGCCATCCTTAGATGCAACATATATGTTACAATGTTAAGAATTGACAGAACAACTTGTGAGAATCATAAACTTCATCAACTTTTGTCTTCATTACCTATTTTTTATTTCAGTTCTAAAAACTTGGTGGGAGGAAAGAATCTTTCATGGAATATTAGACTAAAAGGAAGAAGGCAGGGGGAAGTCTCCACTCACAAACGGTTGCAACCAGAACAAAACTTATTCACTTGTTAGATTTCTAGGATTTTTTACACATCATTTTTAGGCCTATAAAACCGGAAATATTTGAAGGGAATGGTATGCAATGCAAATAGATTAGCTACATTAAAGTATGTCACCCACTAGCTGATGAGTAATGACCAATTTTGATTGCCTGTAGGCATAAATTCAGAGAATATAAAGAGAGGACTAGATACAAATTGCAATGCAAAGACAATAATGTGACTCAAGCCCATCAAGTTTGTGTTTGTCAATAACTTTCCAAGGTTGTTAACTTAATGGAGTTAAATTTAACTCGAATAATGAAAACATCTGTCAGCCATACCTTTTATCTTTAGGAAAGAAGAAAATCAAACAAACACATTCAATCTCAGAAAATCAAACCTTCATCCCTCTACATTTGCTCATCAGAGAAGAGCAGGTGTCTTCCCTCAATCAAAAAAATATCATCAGAGTAATTACCTCAACGGGAACTGTGCGGTCACCGGCAACTCTCAACAAGTAATCTTCATCATTCCATTTCGCCTTGGCTGGCCAGTGAGCCATACAGTCGCTGATAATAACCGGAGAACGAGACAGGTAATGATCCTTCAGGAATTTATCCAACGACAGCGCTGATTTCTTCACCACAAGCTTAGAAGAAAGTGACTTTAATGGTAAAAGTTGGAGCACCTACAGTGTAAAAAGCTATAACATAAACGTTAGAGCAGAACAGCCTTAGATAAAACAAAATCAAATGCCGCCATAACGAAAAGTAAAAAAATCTTCCAATTCCACCATTAATAAACAATTAGTATCACATCATCCCTGAGAGTTACACTAGCACATTACATGTTGAATTAACGTGAGTATTTTAGCAACTTACTGAACCTTCACAATTGAGATTTCGCAAATGCTGATTAAAAAACGATGATAAAAGAAAACAAAGAGGAACGGACCTCACCTCTGCCACATCAAATTCCCGATCGACGAGCCGGTGCACCGAGTCGCCCAAATCAGAAACCCTAACGCGCCTTCGAGTTTGTTCCGACACTTTCGAGACGGCGGAGTCCAAATCCTTGCGGAGGAGCGTTCCTCCCATGATGATTCCCAAATCCAAAACCCTAAGCGCCTCCCTGTACTCGCCGTTGCCGTAGTGTTGTCGCGCCACGTACAGGCACGCCATGGAGTACGCGTCGCGCCAAACGGGCAGCACCGAGTGCCACGGCCCGGAGTGCAGCTGCTCCCACGCCATCTCACGAGCCGCCTCCGCCGCGCGAATGTCGCCGCCCGCCGCAAGCGCCGCCATGCTCACGTAAGCGTAGCCGCCGTGCTCGGATATCGAGTGGAGAAGTGCCGCGGACTCCCGGTCCAGCATCGGCGTATCGAAGGGGAGAGATGGAGCGCCATCGCCGGATGCGGTGGTGGTGGACATTGCTGCGGCGGCGCAGGGAGAGAACTCCGGCGACTGAACTGAAAAAGTGAAAGTATAAAATAAAGTGTTTGATATTTGAAACGCTCTCACTTGAAAAGTGTTTGATATTTGTAACGCTCTCACTTGAGATAGATATTTCTAAGTATCTTAGCTTAGGACCCTAAGCTAAATAATGATTGCTAATCCCATCATTATTTATTAGAGAGAAAGATATTTTTCTCTTTCCTTTCCAAACGCTATATTCAGATATTTTTGTCTTTCTTTTTATGATATTTTTTGTCCACATTATTACATATTTTTGCTTTTATTTTTATTTTCTTCAACCACCTTAGCTTTTGATTTTATTCCACTAAAGCCTCCTATGATGCCACGCCACGTTTTTCAGCAAAAAGTTAGAAACTAAGCTTTTTAAATTAAAAGAAGCCACGTCTCTCACCTAAACATCACAGAAATAGGTAAATTATGCATTTAAATAATGAGAACTACAACCGAAAAAAAAAAATCAATGTCAACACTTTTCCATTGTAAATATTTTGATATATAACTTAAAAAATAGCTTTCTTCGTAGTGAGTTAGGTCATAATTTTTAATTTTATTCTATAAGTGTTAAATTGATTAGTGAGAGATATTTTGAATCTAGAAACTACGGATATTTGAATCTTGCACTATACTTTGAATTGATCAAATATCCCAAAAGAGAACATTATATCTCCTTTCATTTTCTTAGGTACTATTTATCATTATTTGTAAATAAATCATTTTCTATTAGTTATTAGAACAGAACTCTTTGCTCATATGATATTATGTGAACTAGGTATCTCATGTTCGTGAAATCATATATATGTGGTCCAAAAAACTAACTTTAATAAAATTTCTCCAAAACATTTCTCTCCGATTCTTTGCTTTAATGTAAATATCAGTTTTCATCTATTATTGATAGATATTTCATTTTGTGGAGAGCACAATTGGATAGATATGGTATAATTCAATCAAGATCTCGTAAAAAAATTTAAAGCTTTAGAAATTATTTTTGATATTTTTAATATTCAACTTATTTATGTAAGGTTGTCCAAAAGTCTTCATATTTTTAGGCGAGGAGATGTTTTTGTGGATTAATCTTATAACTATCACTTCTATTTTATTAACAAAATAAAAACTACTACTTAAGAATAATTCCCTTCGCTCTAACACGTAATAAGAAACATATTAAAGAATATATTGCATGTATTTCTCTAACTTTTTATATCAAAATTCAGTACTTATTAAATATAATCAATGGTTACTTCAATCAATACACGCGTGTTTTCTCATTTTGGATTTGAGTTTTCAATGTAAAAACATTTCATATTGAAAAAACTATAGTTTCGTTTCAATTGGCTATGCGATTATACACGTAGTCTAAAGAAAGAAAATATCATATGACATCAACATAATTCCTGTGAATTCGGCAACTTTTATACAAGTTCAAAAGAGTATCATCTTTTTCAAGCATCGTTTTGTATTGTATAAAATAAAATTGCCCCATTTCAACACTTGATTTTCCCACTAATATCCAAATTGTACCAATTTGATGCAATAATGGCTGAACATGAAAATAGTAAGCAGAAAAAATAAATGGTTCCACAACTCTGAAAATTTTACCACCAATTCGCAATGCAAATTGCTGGGGCTCTCTCCATTGTTTCCTACAAAGGCAAAAAATGGTTCCACTTTCTAGTCCAAGTTGTTTTGTCTCACCACATAAACGATTAACAGAACGAAAAACAAAAAAGGTTGCAAAAAGATTAACAAATATCGAGCAAAATGAGTATGTCAGTTTCTGATAATATACAAAAATAAGCTCACTGGAGAAGATATGGCTCGTACATCAAAACATTATGATATGACACTGAACCATTAATGGAAGTATATATTTTTGGCGCAATGCAGATAAAAATAGTGAACCTAACATGCATTAAAATATATATTGGAGAGATTTTTAAGGAAGGAAAATCAATGGCCTATAGGGTGGTTGTTGTGATGAAGAGGGTCAGGTCCCGTTGGAACTTCTCTTGCTGAGTCTTCAACCATGCGAGTAGAAGCAGCTTCATTCCCAAATCTTGCATCCTAAAAGTAAAATCCCATGTTACCAACATAAAAAAAAGACCCAAATAAGTTGTAAAGATTTTATTTTTGCATTTTATCATATACCTCTCTGTGTGTTTCAGTGGACACGCTTCCTACAATGTTTGTTTGGGACATAACGGAGCCAAAAAAAACCTGAAGGAAATGAAGAGTGGTTTTCTTGAACTCACTTGATGTAGAGGATTGAACAAATGGCAGTGAAACAAAGAAGATGAAGAAGACTAGGTTTAGAGGTTTCTTGGTGGCCATTGTATTGGAGGAGTAGAGATAGAAACCAAAAGAAGAGAGGAATGGCATATTTAAGAACCCTTAAGTTTTTTTTTTTGTCACTCTCTCTCTCTGTCTTGAAGCTTGCTTTTTGCCTTGGTTTCTGGTCAGAAATGAGGAAGCTTTTCGAAAACCCGTTGAAGGAGCTTGATGGGTGCGAGTGTGTGTACAAGTGATTTGAAATGAACATTTGACAATATGAAGCTCTTGGTTGGTACTGTGTGAGAGAAGGAAGAAAAGTGAATAGTAACGAACAGAGAAAGAGAAAAGGACAAGGAGAGGGGCAAAATGGGGATGTGAGACAGTGACAATGAGACGCGCACACTATTCCGAGGTAACAAGACGTTTGATGGTGTGGCACGTGTCAAGGTGGACATCCTCGTAGGTATGTCAGCGGCGTCACTGTCGGGACACGTGGCTCTTACTTATTGGTGGGAACCAGAAAAAAATCGCATAAAGAAAAGATGGTCGGCTGGGCCATCCAATCATTTTAGATGGTATGCTTGTCATGCAACCGTCAAAATTTGCCGTTTCATGCATGTCTTTTCTTTTCAAGAATATATATTTTTAATTTAGGTTTGATTGAGTAGCAAATTTTTTTGAAATGGTACAATTTTTTTTATTACAATAAAAAAATTATGAAAATAGATAATCGTATTTGAGAAATATGGTTTTATTCTTCAGTGATGGTAATTAAAATTTATAAAAAAAGTAGTTAGGACAAACGACTTTGACTTTTGTTTAAAAGAGTTTTGAAGAGTGTGTAAAATTTGATTTAAGTTAATATCATTAATTTTTTTTAAAAAAATAAAGTCGTTAGGGGACTACAACTTTTGTCCCTCTTTTTAATTTGTATAAAATGATAAATTTATTTTGAAAAAACTGTGTATAAAATTTGTGATGGTATAAATTAAAAATATTTTGTTATTTTACATATTTAATTTTGTGAATAACTAAAAAAATAAAATGTAGGTTTTGATTCTAAAATATGCCTAATAAAATGCATATTGAAATAATATTGTTGTACTCAATTCCAGGAGTGTACTCTCCTAATCAATATATTTCATAATACTCTCCTAGAAAACGTTTAAGTAAAAATTATCTATATGTATTATAACTATATTTTTTTGAGTTAAAGTTAATTGTATTAAATGATGGAATGTAAGATTATTTGAGGTTTTTCATAAATTGATATTTTGTTTATCAACATTAACGAGAATTTTTTAGTCTAATTTGAAAGAAGGTATTCTTTAACAAATATAAACTAGTTATTTTTTAACATTTGTAATGGTTATCTTTTTAATGGTTATATTTTTAGCATTAATACCAATGTTATTTTTGTCAATAGTTTATTAGAGTTTTTTTTTCTAGTGTTGATTTAGAATTTTTTTTTATTAACATTAACTCTGATATTCTCTTAATGTCAGTCAAGAAAAAAATTTCAACTTACGTAAATTGAAAAGTTAAAAAAGAAAACAAAAAATATCGGTAAAATTATTTAACTAATATCAACCGAAATAATTTTGTCATATCAACCGAAAATAATTTTATTGTCACGTCAATTAAGGAAAATTTATGTCAACGTTAGTTGAACAAAACTTGATGAATTCAAATAATATCAATAAAAAATTATTATAAACAATAATCTATATTAATATTTTTGAATTATCAATGATATAGTATATTTAAATATGTTATAAATCATGAAATTTTCTATTCAAACACGAGCTAACTGAATGTAGTATAGGGTGTCAACTAAAATCAACAACCATATGAATTAGATTGCTTGGAGGAAGAACCAACTAAGAGAAAAGATAATGATGGTTTATCTCTAACTTGAATGTTGGATTGGAAATTTGTTTATATTCCTTTAGATTATTTACTTATCTAATCTCTTTGTTAGGAATTGAGATTCCTATTTACTTATCTAAATCTCTTTGTTAGGAATTGAGATTCCGTGATTATGTTCATTAAGTTATTTAATGATTTACCTTGGTCCTTTTGCTAGGAATGAAAATTTGGATTGTGATTGGTTGGATTATTTACAGATCTAACTCAACCTATTTGTTTGAATGTAATTTGGAAACCATGTTTAACTAGGTTATTTATACAACTTGTATACACATTTAAATCAATATTATGAAAAAGGAAACAAATTAAGTAATAAACACAAAACATGAGGCAAAATGAAATATTCATTTCCTTCTCTCTAATTATGTAATCTATTTCCTACCCCAACTAATAAATACATGGTTTATTGCCTTTAAAACAAGACACTATATCAAATGTTCTAAATTAAAGGTCTCACGTGCTCTGTACTTTTTATCCATGTACTTTTTATAAATAATAATTCTTCTGAACATGTAATATTTTAAAATTTGAAATTCTCTATAAAAAATACGGATAATGATAATTGACCAAACAGATGTCGATGTTCTCGTAGAAACATATTATAGATTTTTAAAAATTATTTAGCAAATATTGGATTCATCATGTTTAAAAAATTACATTGCTGTTTAAAGATAGTATATTATACATTTGGAAACTATATTTTCAAAAGATGAGATACTTGAATATTTCAATTAAATGTTTTTAAGCGAATTCAATATGACAGTTGACGAATTTATAAAACTAGACGATAAAATATTATTATAGAAAATTTCTATATAAGACATCAAACAATCGTAAATAATTCATAAAAAATATTTAATATGTTTAGGGATTTTGAATGAAAAAAAAAAACACAAGGTATGCAGTGAGAAATACAGGTGAAATTCAAGTAGAATTTCACTGCATGATCCATGCATATTATTCAAGGATACTAGCTCCTAAGTGTAAAATGGTAGCTATTTATTTATTGAAACAGTGCTTTTGTGATTGCACTATTGAGAAGCCAGCATATGAGTACAAGTATTTTTCATCTTGATCTAATGATTTCTCCTTTCATGGCAAGTGACAAAGAACCAAGATTGCTTCCATTCTCCAATTGCACACCAGGCATGGCCACAGCTCTACTTCCTACAAACCCATCTTCTCCTATTTTGATCTCTCCAAATTTCACCATTCCTCCTTCACCATCATATACATGTCCAAAGAGCAAGGCTTCTCTTCCTACACAACCCCCTCTCTCAATCTTCACCATTTCAGGGTTCAATAAGGCTCCCATGCTATCTACGTAAACTGCATGGTCCATATCCACATCTGCACCCATCAACTTCATCCACAACACAAACCAAAATGACCCACTTGTCATGTCCATAAAATAGTCTCCAACTAAGGTTCTAATGGCCTGCCATGTGCTGTCCAATGTGATCCTTTGACTCCATATTGGCACTGTTTCACCAGCTTTCTTCCTTCCCACAAGACTCCATTTGGCTATCACACATGCCAGTGATGCTAAGGCTCCTGAAAGAACCCAAAACAAGGGAAGCAACCAATATATTGGAACCTTCTTGGCACCCTTTAGGTAAACAACACAGTTCAAGGGAGCAAAGACTGATAAAGCCAACACTATATGAGGTAACACTGTTTGTAGCAGTGGCTGAGTGAAGAGTGCTGAGAAGGTCTGAAGCCATGTTCTGTTCAGGGTCAGTTTCTGTGAGTCATTATTGTGGAATTCTGCAGCCAAATCACCAACTCTTTTCTTGCTTATCTTGTCCATATCTTGTGTCCATTCATCACGAGCATTCCTTGTGACAGCTTGGGACTTTGATCCAATGTAGACACCACCCTCTTGGAGTGTAGAGTTCGTTGGAGCAACTGAAAGGGCACCAAGAATGATATTCTTTTGGAGTAGAGAACCAGGGAGAACTACACTTTGACTACCAATAACTGAATTGTCCTGAACCACAATTTTTCCACTAACAAATCCACTTGAAGAATGAAAACCTGTAATTATCCGGCTAAAGTCTCCAAGATGGACACCAGAACCAATTGACATTAACTCTGGGCGTGAAACTGAGTTGATGGCTCTAATGGAACAATGCTTACCAATTTTGGCACCCAAAAGGCGTAGATATATGCAGAAGGCTTCTGTTCCTGAGAGAAGCTTTGCACATCTAAGGTGGCAGGAAGTTGTCACTTGACAGCGAAGCCAGGCTTTAAATTGTGTTTGGTTTTGGCTAGTTTTGAGGAGACGAGTAAAAGCAGTGGTGAGAATGATGAGTATCAAACCATGAAGCAAATAGGCACTGGTAAATGAAGTGGCAAAGGTGATTGGGTTTGATGAGACTTCAGAAAACATGGTAACATATGCAACGATTGTAAACGGGATCCAGTGGAAGGCCCCGCCTATGCAAACAAAGGAAAAGTGTTGGGGTGATAGAGGTTGGTTGGAGAACCTAATATATAAGAAGTAGGAAATGACCGCAGCAAGGGAGCTGAGAAAGCCAACAAGATAGATTCCCATAAAGTGGTAGATAATATCATATTGAGTTTTGCTGGTATTAACAGGCAGATCTGTTTTCTGAAATAAATAAAAAAAAAAAGGTATCAGTTAATAGTTTTCTAGCTTCAAATGACTTTGAGCACACCCCATAATTTACCATTTTGGGTGCCAAGAACCTAAAAATAGATGTTCAGAATATATAAAAGTATTTTTAGAAGCGTTTCTTACTTGTACATAGCATACCTTAATGCCATTATTAAGCTTTGCAGGTTTGAGCACATGTTGGTCTGGTCCAACCTTTTGTAAGGCCTGTATCTCAGCACCTTCTTCAATAACACTTCCCTTTTGGATAACAGCATAAGGTCCAATGGAAGAACATTTGCCAATCCTAACAGGATGGAAACATAACATTCCATTCTTTACCTCGTGGCTTTGAACCAAAGCACCTTCAGCGATGATAACTTCATCTCCAATTGACACCAAAGAAGGGTCAGTGATGTCAACCGTATCAAGTAAAACTGAGGATCCGATCCTTGCTCCCAGCATCTCAAACCAGCTTTTCAGAAACACTGTTCCTCTGAGGTGTACCGCCAGAACTCTGGAAGAAATTTCTCGGGCCTTATATAGTGTCCACCACTTGACAAAATCCATTGAATAGATGGAAATTTGAGAGATAAGGTCATAGTTTGGCCCCAAGAAAGAGCTTCCAAATAATGATATGCAAATGCAAGTAGAAGCCATGCAGAGAATCCAAGCAACAGGTGCAAAAGTCAGGGAAATTAAGTAATGTAACCAGGGAAATCCTTCTATCCATTTACTGGCACTTAGGATGAAATTTAGATAAGTAGTGACGGATAGATATGCAGGAGATACCAGAATGATAGAAATATAAATAAGTGATAGGAGTTGAAGTACACGGATACCAAACTGGCGAGACTTGGATACCTCCACAATCAATTCAGTGGAACCAGTCTGAGCTTCTGGAACATTGGATGAATTGCTTGTAAGTTGAGGCTGAGACTTTGATAGAAGATCTTCACAGAAGTTAGCCAATTCTAGAATGCAGGATGCAGTGAAAACATCTATGGCTGAAATCGGAGTTGCTAAGAAATCTGAGAGTTTTTGAGCTGCTTTAACCACACCAATTGAGTCAATTCCATATGATGTCAAGTTGTCTGTGACTGAGATGTTGTTGACTGAGATTCCAGTCTGCTCAGATATTATCCCTTTCAAGAACTCCACAATTTCATTCTTACTTATCCTTTTCCTAGGTGCAAGTGGCCCTGGTGTTTTTTCTTCTCTCAACATTCCTGTAGCAAACGGACTTAACAATGACTTCTTTCTCAAAACAGGTGTTGGACCTATTGGTATCAAGCTCAGTGTTTCATCACTGAACTGTTTGACACATTCAAACCTCTTGATTTTTCCTGATGTGGTTTTGCTGATGGTTCTGGGCTTGATCAACTTGATGGAAGCAAGATTGACTCCATGTTCTTCCACCACACGAGTCTTAATTTTCTCAATCACATCTTTGGTGACTGGCTTACCATCCCTTACTTCTGCAATCACGACCAAGCCTACCTGATCAGAGCCATCTGGGTTGGAAATCCCCTTTGCTGATAAAATTTCCTCAGGAATTCCAATGACAGCACAGCAACCAGGACGAAGAATGTCAGACGAAGTCTCAACTGTCTTCTCAACATCCGCTGAGTAAATATTTCTTCCACCAACAATGATAAGATCTTTGATTCTTCCAGTGATGAATAGATTCTGATCAATTATTCGTCCCAAGTCTCCTGTTCTTGTGTAGCTACGTCCAGGAAGGTTTTGAAGTCCATTCCTGAAAGTTTTTTGACTCAATTCTTCCCTTCCCCAGTATCCTACTCCTGCACTTGGACTACTAATCCAGATTTCTCCCTCCTTTCCATCTTCATGAAGCTCTTCAAGAGTTTCTGGATCAACTATTCTAACGTCAATATCTGCATCGTCGTGATTAACATAACCACAACAAACTCTTCCCTGCCAATCAACAATGATTGGCTTATCTTCTCCAAAAGCACAACAGGCAAACACACAATTTTCTGCTAAGCCGTATCCAGGCGCCATCACCTTTTCAGATAAGCCAAACGGACTGGTTAGCTCAATAAATCTTTTCAGGGTCTTCTGTCTCACTGGTTCAGCAGCAACCATAAGAAAAGTCAAGGATGAAAGGTCTAAATTATGAAGCTTACTCTTGTCAGACTCCAATCTTCGAATCACTAACTCAAAGGCAAAGTTGGGGCCAGCACTATGAGTTGCTTGGTACTTGCTAATAACTTCAAGCCATAAGAGTGGCTTCTTGATGAATGTAATTGGCGAAAATAATACTGCAGATCCACCACTAACAAGAGATGTAAAAAGTCCCCCAATCAGTCCCATGTCATGATACTGAGGAAGCCAGCTTACTAGCATTGTCCTTGAGGTGCTCTTGTATCTTCTTCGCATCAACTTTACATTGTGAATTAGACCACCATGAGTGATCATGACTCCTTTAGGGTCACTAGTTGAACCTGAGGTAAATTGCAAGAAACATATATCACCTGGCTTAAGTTCACACTGTTCATCAAGATCTTCCAAAACCATACTTTTGGACTTCTTGACCCATGTATCAGTGTGCAACCATGGAAGATTCGGCCACCGAGCCAAGGATTTCTCATTTTTTCCAACGAATGAGATTAAATTTTTCAACGAACCTGCACGGACTGCTGAGTGATAAGCTACTGTTGATAAAATTGCCACAATGCTACATGACTTGGCAATATTTTCAATTTGCTTTAGTGCTTGTCCATTTCTTTGCATGGGATCTGGAGGAAGAATTGGGACTGGTATGATTTTAGCTCTCAGGCATCCGAAGAAGGCATCAACAAAATCCAAACCGGGGACATAGACAAGGAGAACCTTGTCACCTGGCTTCATAACCGGCTTTTGGCTTGTTAGAAGCTTATGAGCAATGCAAGAAGAATTGAAATATAGTTCTCTGTAGGTCCTGCGGGATACTGGAGTCCCTTCTTCATTAATCCAGGAATAGAGAATCCTGTTTTGAGTGATTGGATGAGTTCCCCAGTGCTTTAAGTAGCTATTCAAAGTAGGCAAATTTGGAAATTGCACTTCGTCCAATTCACCTAATTCTTTAGGATTCTTTTTCTGCCACTCAGTTAGCAAGGGAAACAACTTCTGCATAAAGAATACTTTTATTAAGAGCAGGCCTATTTGGAAAACATGATAATCTAAATTCAATAAAATATAGACTTTTCAAATCATTGATTTGTCAAAATAGACAAATTACCTTAGTATAAGGAAATGTTGGCAAATCATTGCTATGTGCAAAGTTCTTGCAGATCAGAGCCATGGCATAAGATGAATTTCTCTCTGTAAGCTCAAACGCCATAAGTCCACCCACATAGTAAGTATTTCTTGAACCTTGAAGCTGTGATTCCAACTTTTCATAAAACCCATCTTTCATATCTGTATTTAAGCTTCAGAAATTAGAGCTCTTTCATGGCAAAAAGTATTGAACTATCAAAAAAACAAAATCAATTAGACAAATACCTTGGCTACTAACATGAGGAAAGTACATAAAGCGGCGTTGAAGAATGACATTCTCAACTTCTGCCCCCATGGTTTTTATTGTCTTGATCGCAAGCTCCGTGACTTCTGGTCCCTTAATATCAACAGAGTTGCCATAGGACCAGAATAAGAATATATTAGTGCCAGCATAAAATTTTTGCATTGCAACTGGATGTCCTATCGTGCTGGGGTCTTCCATATATTCACTAAAATAATAAAATCCAACAGGCAAATGTTCTAGCCCCTTAATCTTTAAAACAGTGGTGTAGTAGTCATTTGTCTCTACTTTGCTGAACAATTCCTTTTCAAGGTCACTTGCATCCATTACTTCTGTTTCACAATCTGCCATAGACTTGTTTGATCAGGTTTGAAGCTGGATACAATAACACTACCTTACATAAATTAGGAGCAGTAAGAATTTTACCTACCTATGCAAGTTGAAGGAAATGATCTGTAAGTTCTTCCATATTTTAATGGAAATGAGCCTGAGATTATTATCTTATCAAATTCCATAGTTTCAACTTGATTTAAGCTCTTGGTTTTAACAGTGACACCATCAGAGTTCCTCCTGATTGCCAATACTTCAGTATTACAGCAAAGTTTTAAGGGAAGCGATTCACCAATCTTCTGCCAAAGACTAGTATATCCATTTTTGAATCGTCGAATTTTTCCAGCCATGGACGTTCTAGTAAATTCATGAAGGTAGGCATAAGGCATGTCTTGAACAAATCCATATCCTGAAGCCGTGTAACCATAGGCCACAGATTTAGGAACAGATTTGAGTCCATGATGCTCAAGGTATTCTGGAGTTAAGTCTGAAGTAATGTCACTGACAGCATGGACCCCAATACGATTGCAATTCTTCACCTTTTCCTGCCAATAGCACAAGTTCATACAAATTTAAACTCATAGAACTATGGAAAAACAACCATTAGGTGTCTATAAAACACTGAAAGTAGAGAGCAAAAACTAACTTGGATTTTCAATGTGAGTGACATAACTGACACATAATCGGCAGCAACTTTAATATCTTGATATTCTCCAGTGGAATGGTCAATGACAGCAAGCTTGTGGGAGTCCAATTCTTCTAGTTCAGAGACTGTCTCTCTTGCCAAGTGAAAAATGACTGGAGCACTGTTTGCTGCAAGAACTTGCCCACCCAGATCATAAACTTTTCCTGCATAAACATTTACTAGTGGTCAAAACCTATTGTGAATTTAATTAGTCAAGACACAAGAGAATCTAATCAAGATATACCTTCAATTTCTACTGATTCACACATGCCACCAACCGCATAATGTTTCTCCAAGACTGTGATGTTCTTATAACCAAGCCTGGCTAGTGCATAAGCTGCTGATAAGCCACTTGGACCAGCACCAACTATTCCAATTCTGGTGTTTACTGGCAAGGAAGGGTGTAATTTGGAGAACTGGTCCTCTATTGGTTTCTCTAGATCCATCTAGTATGAATTTGAAACCAGAAATCTGTAAAACCTGTTGAGATCAAGTGACAAACTCAGTCCAACTACTATAAACTTCAGTAATATTATACATACTTCGTCAAACTTCCAACCTTATAAACCAATGCTTGGAGGCTTTCCGCTCGAAACACAGAATAAATAGTAGTTATGACTTAGCACACAAATAAATATACTGATTTAACATGAAGTTCGTTGTTGTGATATCATAAGTACGTAACACAGAAACATGGTCCAGGTGTATCCTCCGCATTATGCATGCTACATAACTAACAGATTTAGTATAGTCTTTCATCATTGGACCTACTGTAGTGTGGTAGAATTCAAAGTAGTCTGTTGGAGAACAGTTCAAATTTCTAGAAGTCAAATCTTTAGCATGTTATAGATAATATTTTTTAGTCAAAGATTTAATCATGAAAATGTGCGTCTCAATATAGTCTTTCAGCGTGTAGACTGGTCTGGTAGAAAATTAAACTGAATGACTAAGAAACAGCAAATGAAGAGAAGTTTTCACAAGGAACTTAAGAAATAATGCACACCAAATAATTTGAAAAAACAAATACTCACAGCAGGTGTTTCACACATTATGGTGTGTTGGCAGCTAAATTCAGAAAAGACAAATTGTTGACAGTCTTTTTCATTGATCATGGCAACAGAAAATATAGACACATTTCACGATTAACTTTACCTCAGAGGTGAGAAGTATGCAGTTTAACGTCAATCTTCTAAAGGACTTCTTGGAGATTGTATGTAGCACTTGCTGTAATTACACTTCATTGTCAGCACAAAAATGCAAACTAAGACAACACGTGCAAGAATGAAACACATTAATCGGTGCAAAACTTTCAGAACCAGTCTTGTCAAACATTTTAGCAATGTGCTGACAGAATCAGACATGACCATTATGGAAGCAGAAAGGGTACTAAAAGAAACTAGTCAAGTACCTTAAGTAACCATGCAACATGTGTTTGGTAGTTAACTGCACCAAGTGGAAGCCAAACGGTAAGCAAAGGAAGTTTAAGAGTGTGTGTGAGAGAAGGGTACGTAGCTTCTGTTTCACACACTCAACTAAAGTGGAAGCTGCCGAACTCATTGCAATTTATAAGTGGTAATATATAAGAGCTCAAAAAATAGAGACAAGCAGATTATGCTGACAAGGGATATTGGTGCGGCTTCGATAAGTCCCAGAATGCCATCACCGTCTATGAAGGATAATTCAACATAGCATCAGGAGATATTCCAACTTGATTCTTCACTGTCATTTTAATTACAGCAACACTCACGAGAATCCATCTGCATGCCAACAATTACAAATTACAATATGGCCATACTCGTTCATGCTCAAGAAATATCAGTATTTTTTATATATTACCAATAGCAAAAGGTCTTCTTTCTTATTATTTGCTTATTATAATGAACATTAGAGAGGTATATGATGGGTCGAGAAAGAGACAGACGAAAAATTACATTCAGTAGTGTTCATAATCACATACCTATATATATATATATATAATGTATGTATATGTATATATTAATGTATGTATATTTACATGATGTAGGTATATTATATATATACATATACATACATATATATGAGTTGGTGATGCGGAATTATGCTTTAAAAGATACGAATTTCTGCATACTGCTGGTTGATTATGGAGCAACATCGGATAACGGTGGAACTTCCGATGATTGTTGTTGGATTGGATTGGACCGTTTTTTCAATTTTATATACCACGTTATGGTAACAAAAATGGATCGTTATTGTTATAATAAACAAATGACAAATGAAGAGAGTACAAATAAAAAGAAAATTAAATGTATTTATTTATTATTAATACTATTATTTAATTATTTATTTTATTATATTAAAAATGTGTAAATATCAATAAAAAAATAATGATAAAATCCATTATGTTTGAAAATTATGTTTATATATATAAAGACATAATTTTCAACATAATTAAATATTTGGCTAATTTTTTATTAATATTTATGACATAAACGTAATTGATTATGTATTTTCTTTCCATCTAAATCTGATTAGGTAAAGAAAGTAAAGGAAGTTTAATTTCTGGAATTTTATAGATTTTTAATGGCTATATGTTTTGATTTTCTAACTTTCTTTTCGCCGTCCTCTCTTTCCGTCTTCATATACAAATCGTAATTGTATTTTGATCTTGTATAATCTTTGGTTCAACATAGATATTTTTTAATTTTACGAATTTAATCCTCCAATTTTAAAATTATCTTATATGTGTTTATTATTTAAGTAATCTCCATCGATTAGAGATATATGGATAAGAAATGTAGAGGTAGGACTAAAACTCATAACGTTTCACATGTTTAATATAAATGTTCACAAATAAGTTTTTATTGAATTTCATCAATCGAATTGATCAAAATAATTTGATTGATTTTTACAATTTTATCAACTTTAAACTAAACCAAACTAGTAATAATATATTGGTTTAGATTGGTTCTACGGGTTAAAAATATTAAAAAAGTATTTTTAATTTTTAAAACTTGTATTTTTTTTCTTCTTCTTATTGTCAGCTGACATCTAGATAAGACTTTAATTTTTTTTTTTATGCCAAAATTTTCTTAAAATATGACAGTATGCATTTTTTTATATTTGTTCAAAACTCACAAATCAACTTTTCAGACCTAAGGAACTAACATAGCATCTCACTTCTAGTGAATTTCAGTATAAAGCATTTTCTTAGATAACAAGTTCTAGGAAATTGATATTTTACAGTTTCCAAATGAATGCATTCCTTAACAATTTTCATTTATACGTGCAAATAAATAGTAACCAACCGACACAAGTGAATCAAATATGATCTGATTTGTGATCTGATTGTCTTTTTTTTGTTTCGATTCTTTCTCATGATGAAAACGACTTTTGAAAACGCTCATGGAAACTTATTTATTAGCAGGTCAAATGTACGATGATTATCCTGTAGGGTCTTCAAAATTTTGGTGTAATGAAATAGATCCACATTATTGTTACCTTTTTTATGAAAATGACATTTCTACTATAAACGTACAATTTCACGTTAGTTTACTCGCAACAAAACAACAGAGATGTCATGTCATTTTTCAACATTTCGGTGATGCCACTTTACACAAGTATGTTCTATTGTTCATGAATGTTCTGGTTTTTATATTCCTCTACCAACTCAGAACTAATATTTTGAGATGTTTGAAGTTTATTTAAGAATCTCTTCTAACAAGTATCTTTTCATGCACATTATACTTCTAAAAGAGTAACATTAACTAATAGCAGAAATAACAAAAAGGGAAAGAGATAAAGCTAATCCTGAAAATTTTTTCTTGGTTTGTAGAGGGAAATCAAGCCAGCAGGACTATCTTACTCTAGTGGCAAGTAAAAGTTGGTACTTAAGAAGATTATGCAAAACAACATAACTGCAACATCATGAATATTCTCACTTCATGAAGATTTGTCTTAACCAAGTACATGAGAAAGAAGAGAGTTGAATCATCTGTGCCTACAACATGCTGTCTGATCTAGCAGGCATCCTCCTGAAGAAGTTGAGTGGGACTGATGGAAGTCTCCTGCGGAATCTGGGGTGCCTTAGCATGTAGAAGCCAATGAGAAGTGACACAACTTGAAAGGGAGTAACATAGAGAACTATGGCAGCAATGAAACAGAATGTCACAAAGAGTGTAGTAGCCCTTGGATCTCTCCAACTCAGCAGACTTTGGAACCTTTCTCCTTGTGTACCTAAGTCTCCTACAACACTTTGGACTCTCCCTGCAATGCTTCTTAAACGGTCATATCTCATCCTAACAATATCAGGTGACCGAGAAGTTGGGAATGAATCAAACTCTTCATCTAATTCATCAGGATGAGCAGCATCAGCATGAGACAGTCTAGTGTCCATGTGTGGAGGGTGTCTAGGCCTCCATCTGAAGTTCCAGATTCCAATCAAGAACAGGTACAAGAAGGTTGTGGGAAGTATTAGCTCAGGGTAAAGAGCCAATATTATGAAAAGGACATGAATTAGAATGGTGGTGATGGGGTTTTTCCAATTGCATATCTGATCAAACCACCTCGCAAAGGCTATCAAACCACCTAGAACTTTCATTATCCTGAAGAAATTAGCTTTGCTCCTTCTCATACTCCACATGTGTGAATCCACATCAAGCATGTATTCCACAACCTCTTTCCTTAGGGGTGGCTCAGCTCTGCTCAGCCTCATTGATACAATCTGCATGGCCTGATGCCTCAGACTATCCAGCTGAATCACAGATAAAGGATGGATGTAGTGCATCTTTGGCAACAAAGGCTGGGAGTACATGTACAACATATTGATGAAAGATGAGCTTGTGAACCTCACAGCCAATTGCAATTCTCCTGTTTTCTTCAAACCTGAAGTGTGAAGTACCAAAAGAGGATATGAATGCGTGTAAACTCTATCAGCTTCAAGTGTGGATAGCCTAATTCTCACCTTCCCTATCCTAGAATCCTTTGATTCACTAGCTTTATCTCCTCCTCCTTGTACACGACCATTGTCAAAGACCCCTATGGTAATAACAGTGCATGGATCAAACACTTCCCAAGTGTACTGCTCATTCCACTTTGGAGTGAAGCTATCAACAATAGTCCTAGTGCGGATCCACTTCTGTCCATATTTTGCCACACAATAAGCATCTGTGGTTCCTCTGCCATCTCTTGTCTTCATTGGCGTAAGCCCCAATGCACTTATGATCCCCACTTCTAGAATTCCAATGCTAGGCTTCCATAGCTGCTTAGCAGTTGGTCTAAGATCACTACTGTAATGAGTTGACTCATCCAACACATGGAACCCACCATCCAAGCACACCCTCAAATGTATCTTGCTTGCAAATTTGGTCTCCTTCTCCCCTTCAACTACCACATGCTTCTCAAGATTAAACCACCTTGTGTTCACAGGCCTATGGTCCAGCCTCCGTGGCACAACCTGCAAAGGGATCACACACCTTCCTAGGATCTCATCTTTGTTTGGTCCAAGCCTGTCTTCCACAGTCAGAATCAAGGGCTCCTCAAACGGCTCCGCAGCAACCAACATCAAATCCTCATTCCACATAGGATTTATGCTTTTACTATGAGACACTCTAGTTCTGATAAACTGGCTCCCTAGATTAACCTTCACATAAACTTCAGGATACCGGCTCTTGTCACTAGGAATCAAGTCCTGCGCTTCAATCACATTGACCCTGACATACCAGAGCTTGGGAGAGAGGTAAACTTTTGACCTTATGTTTGCAACTGCTTCAGAGCCAACCATTGCTGCATCAGAGTGCCAAGAATCAGGAAATGCCTCATCTGCTTGAGTCCCCATCCAAACTGCAAGCATTAACTCTCCTTTGGTCTTCACACCCTTGCGATCTTCCAGTCTGTACCACTGTGGAGCCAAAGGACTGTCTGGGGGAACACGTCTTGGGATCTCATTCAGATCAAACCACACCCTCCCCACAAAGTCATCCGAAATAACATCCTTATCTTTGACAACAACCTCCAACACCGAGGCTTGAATCCGGTCTTTCGAGAAGGCAAAGACCTGATTCCACTCAGGGTTGGACTTCTTCTCAAAATGCTTGGTGATTCCCTTGAGGTTTCCAAGCTTCACTTCAACATAGGGATCAAGACTTCCAGTTACATCTTTTGCAGGTAAGTCCATGGCTTTGACCACGCGAACATAGAGGTACTGCATCTGTTCAACAAGGTCATAGGTGCTTGATAGCTTGTCCCTTCTGACTGCCCCTGCCCCAATGTTGGGAGAAGTCTCCTTCAAGGCAAATTCATGGGAATGTGCAAGTGGTGCCTTCTGCATTTTCTTCTCTAGAGAGAGAGAGTTAACAGTCAACTGCATCAATTTGAAACAAAACATGGAAATCATGAACAAATTGTTCGATCTTTTTTCAATGACCAGATCTTGGTCTAGGTGAACCTCACAGGATATGAAACTACACAGAAACACAGATAAACAGCTTAAAGTAAAGCAAAGCAAAACCAAAGAAAGAAACAGCAATTCATTCACCTGCTTCAATTACTCAAACCAAACACAATTCAAAAATGAAAATGCAAGTGCTGCATGTGTTGTTTGAAGTTCTCACATACCTCAAATGTCACTGGAAATGGGTAGCTTCCTTCGTCAAGGTGCAAGCACTGAGCAGAAGCATTGAAGTCTGCACCTATACATAGAAAAGTACACCAAAATTTTCATACATCTAACACACGTAGACACGCACATATGACACATCCAACATGTCTAATAAGACCACAACGTTAATCTCACCTGTGTATCACTCACGTGGATACTTCAAATTATTTGAATTAAATATAATCTATTTTCTCAGGAAGTAATTAAATCTAATATAATTGTAAAGTTTAATTGTATGATAAATAATAATGAGTAATGACCTGTTTATAAATTTTAATATGGAAACTAAAATGAAAAGTAATATCAGTATGAGACTAAATTTTTAATTGCCCAACTTTAAAACATGAACCTGAGTGGCACGTGCGAAGATTCTGGTCGGTCATGCCACTCTGAAGAATGTTTTCTTTTTAGAGAGGGACAAAATTTACAAACATGATTAGATTTTGAAATTTCAAATAAAGTAATATAATATGTATCTTTCAGTGAATCATACATGCTGGAGTTTATTGCACGTATTATCAATAAAATATTCATTTTTTTTTATAAACGAACAGTATTTATATTAAAAAATGGAGAGCGGTAAAGTAGAAATTGTTCCATCAAATAACACGAAAATATAATGCAGGCCAGTTCCCTTTTACTTTTCAAAATGGTAAATAAATAAATAAATTATTGGAAATTTTTTCGCTAACATGGTACTTAACGTGAATTATAAATATTTCCTAATTTTTTATTATTTTTAATGAACTTTTCAATAATATTATATTCTCGATTATAGATATTAAATATCTTTCATCTTCTTTCGCGCTGATAGGGGACAATGCAATTTTGCATTACAAGCCTTGTCAGACTGGTTTGCTTTCATAGTAAATAGTATTAGCAAGGTTGTTGATCTATAAATATTAATATTAATATTAATAAATGCAGGTATATGTATTAAAGTAAAAAATATATATTTCTTTTAATTATTTAACAGAGAGAGAGAAAAATGTTAAGTTTCCTCTTTACTTAAATTAGTAATTAGGCAGTATAGAACAAGAGTAATGTTTTAATATATATATATATATATATATATATATATATATACACTATAAATAATACACAATTATTTTATTATTAAATATATATATTATAAAAATAAATTAAATATTTAAGTAGTTTTAGATCACTTTTTTCTTAAAATGTTGCATTCAATAAATTGGAATAAAAAATCGTATTACCTTGTGTTCTGTCAGAAAATTTAAATACATTAGCTTAAAATTGAATTGTTTTATTCCAAATTATTTACTTTTTAATATTTTTTCAGGGTAAGATAATTAAAACATATTAAATTTCATTTTTATTCTTTAGAATGAGTATTTTAATTATAGTAAAATACAAAAAAATATTAAATAAAAAATTATTAATTCAACCTTACAGATATATTGAAAAAAAAAAAGTAATCACTATAGAATTAAACAAAAAGAAATAGGTGGAAGTTCACTCAAATATAGTCTTATTAGTATTAATAAAATATCCTGATTAGCATTGACTCAGAAATAACTTTGGAAATGTTAGTCAAAATACTTCTGATTAATGTTAGTTAAGAAATAACACAAATCTATGATTTAAACTGTTAGTCATAAACAACCTTGAATGACGTGAATTGAAAATAGTATTTGACTGAAAAGATCCTATTGGACATATATAAGTCAAAAAAATATTATTAATGTTGACAAAAAAAAATTTACGATCATTATTGTTGAAAAACAATATCAACGTATATCGACAACAAAAATAACTTAAGTAAAGACAATTGAAATATAACAACATGAAAGAAATATTCACCAAAATGAATTAAAAGAAAATATTAAGTTAATGATGAAATAGTTTTAACTAAGTCAACAATGTTCCAACTAAAATTAAATTGATAATAATTCAATTGAGATTAAACTGAAAAATAAAAAAAGTATGAATAGATTAAGCATAATTTTTAAGTCTATTATATAAGATTGGCTTGTAAAACGAGAAATACATCTCACTTATGTATTTTTTTATAAGTGCATAATTTATAATAAATTTGATATTACTTCAAAGTCTAGGTTCATCACTTCTTATTTAATCTAATAAATCTTACTTAGTAACTTCTTTCAAATTCTACATCCACACACTTGAATTATTTGGAATAAATTTTATGTTATCATAATGAATTAATTGCACTCAAAGTCCACAGAAACAAGATACTACATAAAGGTTTAGCGTTGTTTGTATTGCATGTGGGTGTGTGAATATGTTAATAGTGTAATGCAACTTTGCTGAGAATGTGGTCCAGCTGTATGTGCTGCTATAAATCTTGGTTAGTGTTTTCTTTGTTTCTATGGTAAGACAACAAAAGAGAAACAACAAATGCAATCTTACAGAACAGAACAATAAATGAGGTCGGTGCTGTATAGGTTTGGTTTGCAAATTTGCCTGTCCAAAAGACATTCTGCCAAGTGTCAAACATGCACAGCAACATTGGTAATTGGTTCCAAAAGAAGGTTGAAGGATGGTAATGGTAGTGATCATTAGTGCTTGTAAGTTTATCAGTAGTGGTAGTAGTTTGCAGATGATTCTGTGCATATAGCAAGGGTTTGAATCACCAACTCCTAGTTTAGAAATAATCAGTGGTTTTATTGAAATTTATTTGTTGCATTATTTCATTAACTGGCGCATGTAAATAGCTGTAAATTAGCCATTTCACATGTAATAGTGTATAACTGCATTAGTGTAGTTTAGCCTCTGATAAGAAACTCAGAGTTAATTAAATAAATGACCCTAGAAACAAATCCATAGTAATTGAATGATTATAGCAATAATAGTGCTGAAATGGGGAATGATTTCTTTTATAATCACCTAATTTCCTTTCTTTTTAATAAATGGAGATCATGTTTATCAAAGCAGGTACATATTAAGGACGCATTCTTCCTGCATCTCCGTACTTTCCCTTTACACTTTCACAGATTTAGTAAAATGACCATTATTTCCTTAAAGAAAAAATTAAGTAAATCCAACACTCTTTATTTCTTATTTGAAATATAATTTTTAATTCAAAATAGAAAAAAATTATATTTTAAATTGTATAATTTAAAATATATATTTTTTATTCTGAATTATGTAATTTAAAATATAAAAGAAATTATATACAAAACAAAATTTATATTCCTAATTTCATTTGGAATTGCATGATATAAAATATAAAAACTTTGTTCAAGATTATAATTTGAAATATAAAAATTATATTCTAAATTATTTAATTTAAAATAAAATATATATATTTATTTTAAATTATATAATTTAATAAAAATTGACATTTTGAAAAAAATATAAAAGTAGTGAACGAATGCGTCCATGTTATGATATCATTATATACTACAGCTTTTATGAAGTGAAGTTCATCTAGTATTGCATATGGGCTGGTTACGAGAAATGATTTGGGTCCACTAAGAATAGGTCCAACTAAAGTAGTCGCAGGACTTCCATAGCTTCTTCAAACACCTCCAAAAAAATTTTAGAATGTTTTTTCCTGCACCTCCGAGTATTTCTTGGAGCACCTCCAAATTTTATCAAACAGACCAAAATATTTTTAATATAATATTGTGAAGATTATTATTTCCTTCACTCTAACACCTCGTAACATCTTCTCCTCCTACAACTGCCATTCTCGTCTTCTGTTACGGCACCTCCAAGGACCTCCATCGTTTTGAATTTTTTTTGTCCGATTCATTCCGTCATCTTTCAATTACACCACATTAGACAAACTTTTGAAATACTTACGATATATTGAAAGATTTATAAGATATTTGGGAAAATTTTATTGGGTTTGCGATTTCGGGATCAGTTTCTTTTCGAAAGAAATAAGTTGCGGAACGACGCACTTCGCGACTATCTTCTGAATTTGAAAAATAGTTACGGAATACGTTGTTTCACAACTCATTTGGAAGTGACAAAATGAATTATGGAACAACGTTTTCCGCAATTGTTACGAAATACGTTGTTCCGCAACTCATTTGAAAGTACAAAAATAGTTATAAAACGATACGTTTCCCATCTCATTTTTGGACAACAGTTACAAAACGCATCATTCCACAACTCATTTCTGTATTTCCAAATAAGTTACGAAACGATATATTCCGTAACTGTCCTTCAAATCTGAAAATCAATTACGAAATTCGTCGTTCCACATTTTATTTCCAATGCACTTATGTTACAATACTTGTGACTGCTGCTCCGCCACACCGTCGTACTCCCACTCCTCCGTGGGACGTATACTAACTTCATATGAATTACATGTCTACTTTCTAGTGGGCTATATGAATTACATAGAGAGTTTCTTCGTGGACTTCCATAATCTCAACCTACACCTTCGTATATTTATTAATTCCACAGTTACGAAGTCTTAATAAAAAATTTTAAACTTTCATTTAATTTATTTTTTGAATTGTATAATCTAAAAATATTTATATTCCATAAAATTGCTTTCAAATTATACAATTTAAAAGAAGATAAATTGAAAGCTAAAATAGTATTTAAATTTTATAATCCAAAAGTTATTTAAAATATTATTTATTATAAAATCCGGAAGCCTGTAAAGCATCCTTCTCCTCATTAAATTTAAGTTTTAAATTTAATTTTAAAAATAAATTTCTTTCCATATAGTAGGGAGCTGGAGGGTGAGCTCTGACTTACATATGAACTTAAAATTTGAATGAATGGTATTTGAAAGATGTTATGAAATGTATGTGATTGTGATGTTCTAGTTGGCATGTTCACAGTGTAGAGGGGACCTGATTAGGGTAGCCTAGATGGGGACCTGTTAGATAGGCTTTTAAAAAAAGTTTAAATATCTAATTTCAAAATTAATTTAAACAAACAAATTTAATTAAGAATATAAAATATATTAATATTTTATGTTATTTAAATATACGTTTTATCTTTAGTCTTTCGAGTTGTATTATAGGGACAAATTATGATACAACTCCAAATTTTAAACTGGATAATACATCTAATGCAATCACTATCTTATCTTAACTAATTTAAGATTTAAATAAATATTATTTTTAAGTTTTCTTTTTTTCTTTACTCTAATTTTTTCCTACCACTCTTTATGGTCCTACACGTTTTCAAGGTGGTAATCTGTTGAAAATATTTTTATTCAATTATCTAGCTTGTTATCATTACATCAATTGATTAGGAGATGCAGACACGGGTTGTTGGAGATTCTGATAGTTGCATCTTTTCTTCTAAAATAATTACTTTCTTTTACATATAAAAACTGTTACAGATTATTTTTTAAAAAATTTTTGAAAAAAAATTGTAAATTGGTAATTTTTTTTGTTGACACATAATATTTATGGAAAAGGGTTAAAAAGTATTTTAAAATTAAGGGATTAAAAACTTAAAACAGAACTGACAAATTTAAGAACTAAAAACTATTTCTAAAAAGTAATTTATTGCACAAGGCACAATTCAAAGGTTGAAAGAAAAAACTAAAAATAATATTGAGATTGTGGTACCATATTTTAATTGATTTTAAAAAAAAAAAAACTCATTTCATTTGAACTACAATTTAATAATTTTACAAAAATCTTACTTTTATTACCTAAATAAATATCATCCTTTCTTCTCATCTAAAAATCTAAATCCACAAAAAGAAAATGCTTATCTTTTCTTAGTTAAAACAATGAAGGAAGTAGAGTGAAACCACGTTAACGTGTTGTCCTTACACATAATAATATCTAAACTGTAAAGGACGATGTACGAGTGGCTATTCACACTTAAGGGGTCACTAAACGTTGATCACGTTCAGTGTTTCACATTTACAAACAAACAAACACCTTCTTGTGATGAGAATGAGTGGACATGGCCATGCACAGGTGGATATGGCTTTAGGTAATTATTATTTGTTCTTATTTTTTCATTCAAGGAATCTCATCTCAGATCTCTCTTGTCCTTGCTTCGATACCTACTTTAAAATATCCATAAATGTTTATGAACATGTTTTTTTAAAAAATTAGAAAAAGTTTAATCTCCAAACAAAATTATATAACAAAATATTAATGCAAACAAAATTGTTTTCTTAAAAAAAACAAATTCAAATAATTTGTTACATCACAAATACAAATTTAAATTAATTTATTTATTTTTTAAATATTTGACAAAATTTAAATAAAAACTTAATTCAGATTAATAATTCCACACTCGTAAAAAATATTACTAAATTATAATATATAAATAAATATAAATTTTATCTTTAATTTCGATTAAATTAATAAATAAAATGATATATCTAAATAATTTTAATTAAAATTTGTTGGAGATCTCCTATATCTTAGAGATAAAGTATTTTTATAGTTTATAAATAAATACAAATCTCATCTTATAAGTAAATTGTGTAAGGTTGAATTAGACTAAAGTATAGTTTTTAAGATTATATTAAATTCTAACAAGATTGTTCTCGGACTACTATCTAACCACCCTTAATATATGGTCTTATGTACAAACTAAGCAATCTTATTATAAAAAAATATATTAAAAACTTCATATCAATCAATTTTGTAAGATTAAATTAAACTTAAAGTATATGTCTTTCAAAAATTAATTCTTAAATAAATTTTTTAATGAATAAAATTGAGTTATAATTCAACTTTTTAAAATTAATTTAATAAACATAATATTTTCACTCATTTTGCATATTATTTTGTATGCAAAATAATCATGTATTAAATATGTAAAAACTGATATCGGCAACATCTATCTTCATCTGATTGCATGAGATCACATATCCATTTAGGTTCTATTTCGTAGATTTTATCCAAGAAATAGATATTTTTTTTTTTTTTTTCTAATTTGATGGTTTGTGCATGTGTATAGAATTTATTGGAGTGTTGATTGGCATGTACCTTAGAATGGTCCTCAACATGTGTTCAATGTGCAATGCGTACCATAAGTTTTGATAGGAGCGAAGTGAGGGACAAAACACAGAGTTGATGGGACCCACTTGTACTGAACTAATTTAATTATTTTCAAAGATGACAAACATACTGATAAAGATAAGGTAAGGAGAGTCACTCATTTTTTCTTCTGTTTCATATTTACAATCCACCACCTCTCAATAATTTCTTCTCTAAATAGCCACCAAATAATTCCTTCACCATTTCTAATTACATTCAATAAGCTGATTTGATAGTTCACAACTGATGATAAATTTATTAATTTTTAAAATAATTAATAACTAGATGATGATATGACACCATTTTCTTTTATATATATTACATAATTATTACATTTATAGTTTATTATTATTATTATTATTATTTTCACATTTTATCAATTGCTTTGAAATTCTTTATTTTACTTGGTTCAATGCTTGAAAGGTTTTGTCCTTTATAAACACTAAAAATACAAACATTAAAAAATTACAACTTCACATAAATATTAGCTTAAATAATTGTATTGTTGTTTTATGACGATTCATATTGATTGGTAAGATGTACATGGTGTTAGACAGAAACACACAAATTTGCTTACAGATAAGAAGAAAAGAATGTGAAAAACGGAAAAGATATTTTCAAAATTTGAGAAAAAATTGCAACATAAATTTTTTAATTTATATACAAAGAATTGAATATATATATATATATATATATATATATATATATATATATATATATATATATATATGTATCTT
>Ga0209700_100811_pt1 | contig 62620 bp, 25 predicted proteins | sample SiratroredBW_FD_187528 | JGI IMG/M metagenome (GOLD analysis project Ga0209700, IMG submission 187528) | Root nodule microbial communities of legume samples collected from California, USA - Siratro red BW (SPAdes) (version 2) | ecosystem: Host-associated > Plants > Roots > Nodule | place: USA...
AAAAGAAAGAGAATAGATTAAGGCATGAAATAAAAGAGAAGTATATACTATAGACTATGCAGATATTGATATGATACTATCAGCATTAATATAAGATATTAAACTATGGTATATAATAAATTATATAATAAAAAAAACTGCTGTTGAAACAGCCCACTGGAATGGCAAGCATGGCCCCTGGTTTTCTGATTTGGCTTCTAAAAACAAACTGTTTTTCTCTCTCAACTAACCCTGCCACCACTTCTTCTACCTCTTTTATATCAATATCAATCCACATTCCTTACCCACCACTGCTTCACCCACACAATTTTCCATGATAATTTGTAAAATTTTCACACCAATTATTATTATTGTTGTTGTTAGTACTAGCATCATCTAAACCTTTTACCCCTCACACCAACACAACACCACCAAAGAAGAGTACAAAGAAAACGTACACATATACACAGTTAGACCAACTCTACCCTTGTAGCTGGTATTATTAATTTTTTTTTGACTTGTCAGATATTGCTCTACCCTTTTTCTCTGTTTTTGCTCTGTTTCTTCTTCTGGGGTGTCTTTGTTTTCCATTTTGGAGAGGCTTTTGGGTGCCCATTTGGTGAATTTGAGGCTTTGGGGGTGTTTTGGCATTGCATTATTGAGTTGGTGGGGAAAGGTGAGGTCTTTTTTGGTGGGGGTGGTTTTGGATGGGGATTGAGAAGGCCTTAGCTGAGAGAAAAGGAAGAGAATTTTGTGGAATTTCGAAGGAAACCATTGCCAGCAGCAACTCACGGCGGAACCGGCGGCGGCAGAGGAAGAAGCCGCCGGTTCAGATGCTCTACGAGACTTGCAAGGTTGTCTTTGCCTCTGGGGGGACAGGCTTTGTCCCTCCCCCTCAGGACATTGATACTTTGCGGTCTGTTCTAGGTACTATACCATATTGCTGTTTTTTTCTCTATTTTCTTTTCTTCTTTTGGTTTATGATTGTGGCATGTGTTGTTGCTTGTTATTGGTTGCTTTCCCTCCCATCTGGGGTGTCAAAATTTTGATCTGGAATGAAAATGTTTCATGTTGTTTGTTTTTCATATTGCTGTAAAATGTAATCTCAATTCTAATGTGGTATGGTGAAATATGTTGGATTCTTCTCTTCTTATTGGAATTATAATAATTTAGTTTGTATTGTTGGAGGGAGGGTGGGTGTATTTTATTCAGTATGTCTATTTTATGTCCCAATACAATAAAATAATGTGAATTTTGATGTGTATGCTTTTGGCAATTGCTTCAATATCAGAAATTGCACCAAACTTTTGTGGGGTTTCTGCCTCTTTTATATTCTAATTTTGTGTCTTAACGTGCATGCATGTGTCCTGCATATATGTTCCGAGGTTTCTGCATTGGCTATCAAATAAAAAATGCTTGTTATCATGTGCCTGTTGTTCCCCCACGAGATATATATTGACATTGATCCAATTTCACAGTGTGATGTCAACTACGTGTTTAATTCTAATATGAATGACATCAAGCATAGTGAAACTCTCAGCTTCTCTCTCCTCCCTCCTTTTCTCATGTGTCCATGTGGATAATTTTGATTCTCTATGTCACAATTTTGGGACTATTTAGGGGATACAATTAGCTAGATTAATGGTTATTAATGGCTTGCAATCCTATTATTAGGTGTGAGACAAGACAACACCAATCAGTGGATTTGCTAATAAGTTGAATGCTTGTAGCAAGTTTTTGTATGATGATGATTGCCAAAGAGGGAAAATAAAAATTATTCTGTTTTGGAGGCCTAGCACAACACTCTCATTGTTCAGTGGGAGTTGTTAAACATAGGAATGCTACTCTTGGTTGGTTTTATATGTCTGAACCATAATTAATGCATATAGTGAACTTTTGTTGTATATATGTTCCTTTGGAACCACTAACTAGCTTAATCAGTTGCCTGGACCACACGTAGCTGTACAGTGATGTCAAGAATTATGAACTAACTGTTGTTAACTGTTTTTGTTTTGTTTTTTTTTACCGTGAGTTTAATTATATATGTGCCATGCAAAGCATGCAATGCAACTCTTGTGGTCTCTTTTTGTGCAGATGGAATAAGGCCAGAAGACGTTGGTTTGAGACCTGATATGCCGTATTTCAGGACTAGTGCCACTCAGAGAGTGCCAAAAATCCAGTACCTGCATATTTATGAGAGTGAAAAGTTCTCGGTATTTGCACATCCTAAAACTGATTTCATGGTATGAGAGTGAGTGCTGTCTTTGTGTTGATGGTGACCTTGTTTTGTTGTGTGGTTTTTTCAGATGGGAATATTTTGTTTGCCACCTTCTGGGGTTATCCCTCTTCACAATCACCCCGGAATGACGGTTTTCAGTAAGCTACTTTTTGGCACTATGCACATCAAGTCATATGATTGGGTTGCTGACATGCCTCCTCAATCTTCTAACACCAGTCCCTCAGAAAGTGAGCACTTCCTATTTTTGTAACATAGCCATGTACTTTTTTTGCATCTGCTTAGAACATGTCTCCATATACACGCATCTCTAGAAAATGCTTTTAGAACCAAAGATGCAAAGAATATCTTTCTCTAAAAGTACTTTCAGTATCTAAATGTACATTCAAAAATGATGCTTTATTCATTTTGGAAAGAAGAAAAATATATATTCATTCTTCAAGGCAACCTTCTGTGGAAAAGCAAGATGGACTAAATTTATAAGAATAGTGGCAAAATATATAGAAGAAGGTGGTGTTTAACATTTGATACATGCCCTTCTGTGTTCAAGGTGCTGTCTGGTCTAAGAATTTGTTTATGTAATGGAGAAATGTCCCTAGAAAGAGTTTGGTTGCCAACTAGTATCTTTAGACAAACCTATGGTGTGTGTGCATTAGGAACTTCCTTTAGTAACCCCAACAGAACTCTCAAATATCACACAAACTTCTCCAATCGTCAAGGCCCTCGTGTACTTTTCATCTCAGAATGATGTGAATGATTTCGTGATGAAAGATTAATTGCTATGGTTCATGGATACGATCTATTGTCATGTCTTTGTTTACTTTTATTGTGTCTGAGTTCAAGATGCTTGGTGAATATATCTTATCAGTTGATTTATGTATTTGGTCAATACATCTCCCAAGTTTCTTTCTGATCATGCTGAAAGAGAAAATGGTAATGACATGCTTTTTGACATGCCTTTTCAACATCTTTATTACTGTTGAATTTCACGCCTCTCACTAAAAATAGAGTGGGATCCACAAGATTCAGAGGGCCCCACATAAATTTCACCTAATAATAAGGGAGTTTGTTAACAAATACATTCCCTCCTTTTTTATGGAAAATGTGAGAAGACACTTTTTGCATTAGCATGAAAGGGGAATTGGTGAATTAGCACCAGTTGCTCTTTCATAGTAATTTTGTTTTTTCAATTTGTTCTTGTAAGCACACCTTCTCTAGGGAAAAAAGAAAACAACTAATCTTTATATTCTAATTGTGCAGACCAAGCTCCTGAGATGAGGCTAGCCAAAGTTAAGGTTGATGCTGATTTCACTGCTCCTTGCAACCCCTCCATCCTTTATCCAGAAGATGGGGGCAACATGCACTGTTTCACAGCAGTGACAGCATGTGCAGTTCTAGATGTACTTGGTCCTCCATATTCTGATAGTGAAGGCAGACCCTGCACATACTATCACAATTTTCCATTTTCCAACTTTTCAGGTATATATCTTGCCACTAATGCATGCACTTGTTATATATTCTTTTCTTTTTCAAGAAAAATCAGGTATTCATTGTCATCCAACCAAAACTATCATATTTGTTAACTTCTTATAATAACTACTTCAAAATTGTTACTACTTTCTATTGTACTTCAATGAATTCTATTAACTATTTGGATGCATATTATTTACATTTTCAGTGGATGGATTATCCATACCAGAAGAGGAAAAGAATGCTTATGAATGGCTACAAGAGAGGGAGGAACTTGAAGACTTGGAAGTAAATGGAAAAATGTACAATGGTCCAAAGATTGTGGAGAGCTAAATTGCTAATAATCTTATCTTCTCACAGTGCTCAGTTGCTGCAGCTGCTGCTGCCAAATACCTTTACAGATAATTTTTCTGTCAATTTTCTTTCTTTTTCAAGTAGAGAAACAACTCCTGTGTTCTTCTTGTACCTTTCTTTTAGTGTTTTTGTTTTCTTTTATGCAACATGAGGCGCTTGCCATGCACTTGGTGCTGTTTTCAGTCTATATAGTTCTTTTGTGTACATACCAAGAAACAGAAAAGGACCAAACTCAGCGAAAATTAAACTTAAATGAAGGTGCAATGCAATTAGCTAATGGAGCCTCGTTTCGTAGGCTAGTTGGTTATTTCATTTAATTCACTTTCTGATGATTTAAAGTAGCTACCACACACACAATTCATGTATTAATAACTTGGTATGCAATGCTTCAGTAAAAAACATTACTATATAGTTTTCAAATATAAAAAGGTTGGGATATATATTTCTCACTTGGTGAATCTCTTTCTGGTTTAGGAATGAAACAATGTGTTTTAGAAAAAGAAAATATTACAAGTGTTGCTATTACTTTTCAATGGTGGAAACATTTTTTTATATGGCAATTAAGAAGATTATTGTATAGGCTTTTTCTCTACAATACATATACACATACATATCATATTAGTACACGATGTAAAACATTTTAATGTACTATATTTTTTTCTTTAGATAGGACCATTATCATAATAACTTCAATATATATATAAACTTTATCATTTGAATTTTATTACGAGTAAAGATAAAAAAAAACACAAGCTAATGTAAAATACAAACCATATCAAGAAAAACAAAGAAATCACACAAAAAAAAAAAAAAAAAAAAAAAAAAAAAAAATAAAAAAAAAAAAAAAAAAAAAAAAAAAAAAAAAATCAAAAAAAAAAAAAAAAAAAACTAACAAAATACAAGTAATTTTTATATGCATATTATCGTGCCTATGGCTTCACAGAATCAGAAAAGAAGAAAGAGTTCATTTACAATTTAGATATGCTAGCATAATGTTTTTGTGAACATGTGAGGTTAATTTGTTGTATGGTGAATGGATTATACAGAGAATAATGAAGCTAGAGTTATTCATAGTTCAAATGATTTTCTTTGATGTTATATACACAGCTTTATGTGTTATCTGTGAGAATAGTTGCATGCATGCATGCATGCATGATGCTGACATCATAATTCAAGTGATATATATGGACATATATGTGTATATATATATAGCTATTAAAGTAGCCACGTAGCTCCCATGGTATATGAATCATAGGGTAACTGTTGGAAAATGTTGCTTGAAATATATATAAATATATGTTTTTGGTTTTATAGTTTATTGGGTTCTTGACCCTAAGGGACAGGGAAAGGTGAGAGGCATGTGAGATTTCATGCACGTGATAGAGACATGAAACCTTGGATGCAAGTTGAAGCTAGCTGGAATGTCCAACGTAAAGGTAACTCTTGGAGCAACAAGAGGGTCAGAATTTTCACACACAAAAAGAAAAACATTAGCAGAGAAAATGGAAATCGCTTTCGATATTTAAGATTCGTTCGTACAAGTTCATGTAGAGATGACTTCATTTTCGTACTTATCATTTTAAACAATAATATTTAATAATTCACAAGAGCTGTAAACTTATGAACCAAATAAATTATTGTATTAATTAAATAAGTGTTTTTGGTTCCTTGATCTGATCAGGTTTGTAGCCTGGATTCACAACAAAACTGCAGGGTTTTGGCCCAACTCAAATTTTGCTATGAACAAAGAATTATTTAACATTTTTCGTACATATCAAGATATACCCTTCTTTTGGATATATGGTGTGTTTAGAGGGGAAAAAGATAGAAAATAGAGAGGATATAATACTTTTTTATATTAATCTTTATCCATGGCTACAATAAAAATTACAAATATTTTAAGTTTTAGTTTTTGCAAGTTCTTATAGTGTGATTCAAAATTTCTGAGTGTGAAGCTTAGAGACCTACTTCTATTTAGTAATTATCGCTATTCCAATGATAGACATAATAAAAGGAGTTATTGCTATTGGTTCATATATGGGCAAGTGGCATGAATAAATGATATTATTCAATATAATTAATTTGACTTAATTGTATACTTTGCTATTCAATTTTCAGAACTTTGTTTATTTTTCAACAAGCTTAGTCGATTAACATGCCCATTGTTTATGTGGTGGATGATGTTGATGTGGATTGGAGATGTGATATAATATAACAATAAAGATGTGACACTACACAGGACTAATGATATGATAAAGGAATTACGTGTTTTTATTTTCTTTCAGATTTTTATATATTTTACCATTCAAATTTTAAAATCTTACACATTTTATTGTAGTTAAGATTTTTGCATTGAAATAAAACCAAAATATAAAATGATGGACTAAAATAGAAACAAAAATTTAACTACTTTAACTCTGATTAATTATACAAACCCAAAAATATCTTTCTATTAAATTGAGATTTTATTTTTAATGATTTTTTTAATTCTTGATATCAAGTTTCAATGAGGAAAACATTTAGAATAAAGCTTTCTTTTGTTAAAGGAAATTAGTTAAATATATATTCATTAATACCAGAGTTAACAAATTTTGTTTATGTTTGAATCTGGAGGGATTAATTGATAATACTATGGTTTTGATTTCCCATTGTTCCTTGCTGATATGAATATAAGCATATGAAGTGGGCTTTTTTAGGTAAAATAGTTTGAGAATGGTATGCAATTCATAATAGACTCATCTGAAAGTCAATTTTAGATTACACAAATTAGAAGTTATTTTAAAAATTTATTCTGAATTATATAATATAAAAATTATTTTTTCTGAAAAAGATTAACTTCTAAACTATGACTAATAAATTGCATAATCTAAAAGTATTTATTTTTAAAAAATGCTGATAAATTGTGTGATATCCATAATAAACTTTTGGAATGAATGATAAATTATGTAATCTAAAAGTAATTTCCAAATCCAGATTCCTGTTTTGAATTGCACAAGTCTTCGTACAACAAAAGTAAAATATGATTTATGGTAGTAAGAAGGAAAACATTTGGATGTAAAAAGAAATCCCGTTTTGGGAATTGTTTTTAGAGTCAACTAGCCGAAACCATAGAGCCCCTTATTCAAGCATTTTACATCAATCCATCGTTTTCATTTCTTTTCCTTTCTTATCTTTCATTTAAAAATTGCATGTTGAACTTGAATCATGGAATTTGAATAACTCTTTGATCATACCAAGTGTTTTTATTTTTCAACCAGCAAGCCAAGTGAATTTTGGCTTTACCTTTTTGTATACACTTGAATCCCTTTTGCTTTTTTTTTTTTTTTATCCAAATAACAATATAATTTATTGGTTTTCGTTAGAGTGTAGAAAGTGCCTCCATTCTTGGTCAAAAGTCAAAATAAATAAATGGAGTCTGCACGATTTTTTGTGAGATTTAGGGTTTAGGTTTGAATGACCGGTCATATCCACTAAAATAATGAATAACGTTAGATTTTTTTTTAATGTGAGTGTTATAATATGTTTATGTTTAAGGATATTATTCTCTTATAAATATAATTAATGTTTCTAACACCGAGTTATTAATATTCTTTGAATCATTTAACTAGATGTATAAATTTGGATTAATTGTAATAATAAATTTGACTTTTTTTTCTTATTTTGAGTTGGTTAGTTGGAACTCACGTCAATCCATTATAAACAAAATGGTTTATGATTTTCAACTAGACAAACTAGATTGTTTATGTTTTTGTATGAGATAATAATGACATAGTTAAAAAATGGGTTAAAGTAATTCATTTTATCTATAAGGATATTTATTTCTGCTATTATATAAGTGTGTAATATTTTTTTTAAATGGATAATTAAATTTCCTATATGTTTAAGATTAGATTTGATTAAGCGTATATTTTTTATGTGTAGAATGTGTGTGGGTTAGTTTTAAATTTTTAGATAGAATAGGATAGTTATGTTTTGATTGAAGGTTGAGAATAGTTATTTGAAGGTGGTACTTATGGTAGAAATACAGGGAGTTGGGATTTTATTTTATGGATTTAGTGTAGTATACTTTTTAGATTTACTAAAGTGAATAAATTCATTTTCTTTATGAAAATAGATAAATTTAATTTAGAATGACAATTTTAAAATGTAAAAATTATATTTGAAGTGAAGTTATTATTCATATAATTTTTTAATATGAGTTTTTTTTTTAAACTGTCATGTAGCACGATTTTAATATTAAAGTTATTTAATTGTATACAATTTTAGTATTAATTTTTTAATTGAAGTTGTCGTCATACGATTTTAATATTAATATATTCAGCATATCTAAAAAAAATGCACCAAATTTATAAAAAAAGTCGAATTTGGAATATGTAATACTAAAAAAAAAAAATAGAAAGAGGCTATGAGTCTAATAGCATAGGTGCAAATAGAAAATTTAAAAATATAACCCTCCAAATCGATCCCATCATTTGTACCCTAATTTTCTTCTTTATCTTCAAACTTCTTCCTTTCACAGGATCAGAGAGCTATATCCTTCTACCTTTAAAATTTGGTGCCCAAATGCTAGTTTGGAGGAAGATTTCAACACCCAATTGGATTAAACTCTCTTCTTTTTATTTTTTTATTTTTTTTCTTTCTTTCCTCCTCATGGTTAGCATGCAAGGATTGTTGAGTGTGGGGAAAAGTTTCAAATCTAGAAGAATTTTGAATTTAGTTTTTGAAATGTTTCATGATTAGGATTTTCGATTTTGGAGTGATTAATATTAAAATAAGGGAGGCGAGTTTAATTCTGTATAATTGGTTTAAGAAAAATGACTAGTAACTTATAATAATGTACGCAAAACTAATAATTTAGAAATATGAATCTTTGAATTATATGTTGTTAAATATAAAATTGGAAAGGTAGAATGAGGATGATTTTCTGGTGCTTTTCTTGAAATTTCAGTTGCTACATATTTTTTTATTGGTGATGGTTGCACGTGGAAAAAAAATTCTTTTAGTTGTATAGTCTTATTTTACAAGTTTTTATTGGAAAGTGTGAGCTTGTGAATTATATTTAAAGGTAAGATTTGTCAATGCGCAGAAAGTTGAGCAACAATGATTGTTTTGGCCTACAAGCTTATATTGATTGTTTAGATTTATGGCTTGAAATTATAGAATATTAATTGACAATTATAAATTTAGTAGATATTCATATGTATAGTTTCTTATAATTAGATTGTAAAGTGTAACGATAATTTATGTATAGATTAGTCTTTGTGAAATTTTCCAATAATAGCATGTGTTTGGATCCAATCAATTATAAAATAGATTCATTGTCAATTTATTTATCAATTTCTTATTTTTTAACTGATAAAGTTCAGTACCAGAAAAACATTTTCAATGAAAATAATGAAAGATAAAATAAAACAATAAATCAAAACTAAGACTTAAATTCATGTTATGATTATGATCTTATATATATCTCTTCAAGTATATAAACCCTAGATTTATTTCAAAACAATTGCATTACCTTCTTTAGATCTGGAAATTAAACACATTGTAATTAAATATGCATACAATAATAAAATAACATTTAAGTTTCATAAAATCAGTACCTTTTTCTTAAAATAATAACAATAAATTTTAAACCTACAATTTTATATATATCATTTAAACTTCATGCAAATTGTAATGCATGAATTTGAAAATTGAGAAGACTAGGTAAGTGTAATATAAACTCATGAGTACCTAACAAAATAAAGAATTTTTGAACAAAATTAATAAGTACTAAACAAAATAAAAAAAAATACTAAGAAATATCTACAAATTTATATGATGCATGCTTACCTAACTAATCAAATGATAATAAATATCTAAAACTAATTAATATATCTAAATAACAACTAAACCAAAATTGAGAATGAAATTGTTTATTGCTAAAGTCTAAAACACCCAAAAATCCATTAAATATAATATAAATAGACAATTTTTTCATGATATTTATTATTGATATTATTACTTATTTATTACTCCATTAGTTACAATATCTAATTCAAACCATTGACATACATTCTTGAACAAAGATGTAAGTTTGTTTCTCCAAAATAATAAAAAATAAATAAAAGTACAAGTTTCTAAACATCATGATAGATAATGAATGTTTAGTGAGGCGATGCATAAAGCTCAAATCACTTCTCACCTATTCAATTCAAAAGCTAATCTATATTTGGCTAAAATAAGTTAAACATGGAATAGAAATCATTAGTTAGCCAATTAACAATACAAGTTGAATCTTGAAGAGTTTATAAAATGATGTAATTGGACCACAATAAAAGATTTCTTCAAATAGATGTTGTTTTACCATAGTCACATGAGCTAATTGATTAGATAGGGTATACACCAATTTAAAGAATGCAAAAAAATCTTAGAACATAAAAGGTTATAATTTTGTTGAGATAATCATAGATTTTTACCAGTGAAAACGTAGATTTGAGTATTAATGCTTCATATGTTATATGATTTTTACCATTGTCCAAAATTTGGTGGCAGATCAAATTCCAAACCCAATGGTCAGTCTATGGTAAATAAATATGTATAGTAACAAATTAGGAGTATTAAAAAATTAAATTGAACTAAATTGCTGAATAAATTAGAAAAATAGATTATTTGAGCTGAGTTTTGAATTGAACTACATTTTGCATCCAACTGATTTTTTTTACTGATATTGGAAACAGGAGAATCTTTTACCACTTATGAAAGTAATTCAAGTTTTAGTGTTAATTAATATTCTTATTGGATAATGTAAGAAGATAATTTGAATAATAAGTTGCGCCCAATCGATGAGAGCCGCCGGCGGCTATTGCATCTCTTGGTTTACAAGTTTTTCATTTTAAATCTGCTTCAATTGTTTTTCTTCATTTTCTTTGAAAAATATCACAGATCTAATTAATATATATATATAGATAAATAAACAAAGAGAAAAAATGTATTGATAATTTACATCTATTAATTCATTAATCAATAAATTATGCAAGTTATTTAATCAGAACTAAAATTTGTTAATATTTTATTTGGGATTTAGATGATTAAATTATCACTTAAACTTATTGAAATAGACATCTTGTTAATTCATTATTAAAAATAAATTAATTTCGTATTTAATCTTACTGAATGTAAGAATTTATCGGATTAACAGCAGTATAATGATATAAAATATATGTTTCTAATTTTTGTGGACTTTTAGTTTAAAAATACTATTTTCATTCTAATTTTAATAGTGAAGAATATAATTAATAAAAACACTTTATTTCAATTTTATAAATTAAAATAAAATAAAAAGAATCAAATCCAGAAAGATTGTCATCAAGACAATTTCATAAATAACATTTATTATTTAAACTAGACCTAAACAAGAAAAGCCTAAACTTAACATAATAACAAAATAAACTAATAAACATGTGTAAATATATATTATATATTATTTCCTTTAGTCCTTAATATCTAACAAAAACATGTGCCAATAAAAATATAAAATTCAAAATTTCTCCGTCCAATAAAACTATATATATGAAAGTAAGAAGTTAAATTAAATCCTAAACAAGAATTATTTAAATTCGTTGAGCTGTAGTACAGCACATGATGACAACTAAGAACCACTTATAGTCAACTTGATATTAATTATCCAATTAGATCTACTTTGAATTTTCTTTTAATTATTGAAATTGCAAGCTACAAACAACTAAACTTTTAGCATTGATTTATATATGCACTTTATTTGTTTTCCCATCATAATAGGTTTTCTCTTGCTATCCCTGCTAGCTCCATAACCCCATCAAACACCATTCTCAGTTTCCTTAAATTCTTGGTATTAGCATAATATAATGACAAAGATCTTTCTGTTGTTGGGTCTTCTCTTCTTAGCTACTTCTGGGTTTGTACATGGCTCTTATGAGAAGAAGGATCAAATTAGGTTATTTGAGCTGAAGAAAGGTGATCTTTCTATAAAGGTCACTAACTGGGGTGCAACACTTGTGTCCCTCATACTTCCTGATAAAAATGGTACATATACTTGCTTCTTCTTTGAGTTCAAACCTTTCATTAATTTTTCTTTTTGTTTTCTTGCATTTTAAGATATTAATTATGTTTTCTTTCCCCATGAAGGAGTGTTGGGTGATATTGTTCTTGGATATGATTCTCCCAAGACATACACTGTAAGTCATAACATATCAATATTTCATTGTATGTAATTATATATTCCGTTTTCTTTTGTTGTAAAAGATAAGAGACATGGATACAGGTTTTATCTTCTTCCAATGATAATGTTCTTCGACATGAATTGAGACTAAGGACATATTTTTGACAAGTTTATTCGTAAGTAATCATAGAAGAAAAGAATAAGAAAAAAAAATTAACTTTTATATAATTAACATTAATTTATATAATTTATTAAAACACTCTAATATAGTTTATTAAACTTTTCTATTTTTAATTTTTGCATAAACTGATTTTAATTCGTCTAAAGAAGTAAATTAACTTTTTATATATTTTTTCTTCTAATAGTTCTTCTAGATATGTTTGTTCAAAGATACCAAAATCTTTTTCATCTTAATGACAGAGTAAAAAATATTTTTCCCATAATGTGTACACTCAAGTGACAACACTAAAATTTGAATTTTCTAGAAGATAATTATAAAAAGGAGGACGAAAAGTCCACAATTAATGACTTTGAGACATAATAAAAGATTTAAGTTAATTTATAAAAATGAATAGTTTTGTGTGCTGATAAGGATCCAGATATCAAGGAGAAAAGTCCATAAGTACTTAGTCAACATCTTGGTATATTTTATTGAATAAAAAGTTCTTTTTTAAATGTGAAACATTCAACACGAGATCAATATTATAGATACATAAATAAACATTCAAAATTTCAATGAAAATGACTTTGCAAAGTTTGTATCTCCTTCATTTTCTTTATAAAAAATTGCGAAATTCTCTTTCTTCTTTTATAGAATAACTAAGATGAAGAATATTGTGTAAAAATGAAAGAGTATCATCTGAAAAACATCAGATGATTTTGAAGAGTTTAGGTAAAAATGACAATTTCAATTTAGCTCCATTTTAGATAAGGATTAGGGTAAGAGTATTTTTCATGTATTAGTAGTAAAAAATAATAGCTTAACTTTAAAAAAGTAGAAGACAAGTGTAAAATTATGAGAAAAAAATGGATTAAGTGAAAACTAAAAATAAAATTTATTTTAAGACTTTGTTTTTCTGACATGAGAATTATTATGGAACAAAGAGGCAAGAACAGTAACTGTGAAACATTTTGCAGAATGATTCATCATACTTTGGAGCTACTGTTGGCCGGGTTGGTAACAGAATTGGAGGAGCTCAGTTCACTTTGAATGGAATCCATTACAAACTAGTTGCCAATGAAGGAAACAACACACTTCATTGTACGTATTTTAGCATAAATATAGTTGAACACAATTTTTTCTATAATTCATGGTCCATGATGCTGCAATATTATTGAGCACAATTTTCTGGTGCATGATATTGCACAATTTGAAGTCTTAATTTTCTCAAATAGAAAGACTAACTCATGCTCTCTCACTGACCTTACTTATAGCTGGACCAAAAGCATTCAGTGATGTTCTTTGGAATGTTGAAAAGTATATAAAAGATGGAGAGAAACCAAGAATCACCTTCACTTACCACAGTTTTGATGGTGAAGGAGGTAACTAAGCATGCCATTAACTTCATTTCTTTCATTTTGCTGAACCATGAAAATGTACTTATGTGGCTAAAATACAATTTTGGCTCAATCAGTGGTAAAAGAAATCAAAAGTGCATTTTAGTTTGTTCAAGAAATGGATTTGCATAAGTACATACATACATACATGCATGATTATGATTATTCTATATTTGTGGTTCAGGATTTCCTGGGGACCTGCTAGTAACTGTGAGCTACATTCTTGGGAAAAACTCACTGAGTATAATCATGAAAGCAAAAGCACTAAACAAGCCTACACCTGTGAATGTGTTGAACCATGCATATTGGAACCTAGGAAACCACAACAGTGGCAATATTCTGGATGAAGTGGTTCAGATCTTTGGATCCCAAGTGACCCTTTTGGATGATCATCTGATTCCCACTGGGGAATTTGCCTCTGTGAAGGGAACCCCATATGACTTCCTTGAACCACACAGTGTTGGGGAAAGGATCAACCAATTGCCTAAGACCAATGGCTATGACATAAACTATGTGCTTGATGGTGCAAAGGGCAAAAAGATGAAGCTTGGTGCCATAGTGGTGGATAAGAAGTCAGGGAGAGTGATGAAACTGTTCACAAATGCTCCTGGTTTGCAGTTCTACACTGCTAATTTTGTGAAGAATGAGAAGGGAAAAGGGGGGTTTGTTTATCAGCCACGTTCAGCACTGTGTTTGGAGAGTCAAGCATTTCCTGACTCTGTGAATCACCCTAATTTTCCATCCACTATTGTCACCCCACAAAAGCCTTACAAACATGTCTTGTTGCTCAAGTTTTCCACCAAAACTCCACATGCCTTTTCACAACTCTAATTGAAATGTGTGCTTGTTGATATCAGTGTAGCATGACTCCTGTTGTGCTCATGCAAACTTGCCTTGCTTTATTAAACTGAATAATGACATATTTCAATTTTCTGCATTTATCATCTTATTATTATTATTATTATTAAATTTTATCAGCAATAAAAAATTATATAAATAAGAGTAATAAGATTATCCCAACTTGTATACAAAACTACATACATACAAACGTACACAAAATACATGCATACAAACGTACACAGAAGATGAACAATAATTCTTTTCACAAAAATTTCTATCAAGATGTAAAAACAAAAAATTAATTGAGGTTTTTATACATCTCCCAGAACCCAATAAAACATAAAAAAACCACCACACATAAGCTCAAGTGTCCAAAATACATATACAGCCGCTCAGTATACAAAATCTCGAAAGCAAATAAATAAACATAATAGCTAATCATAACACAATTTCATCTTCTAAACAAAAAACACAACTATGCTTGTTTCAAAGTTCAACCTCTCTGCACCAACATACTATTAAGACATTTATTCCAAAAGTAACAAAAACAGTCTAGAAGAATGAAACCATAAACACGTACAAGTTGCAACAATCTGCTGTACCTACCAATAATCCCCATTAAGCAACAAAAACAATCTAAACATTTAATCTAATAGTTTTAAACAAGTTAATGGATTGATACACCAGTTAGAAAATAAAATTCTTGATTTACCATATTTACTAGCAATGAAAGCTCACGTATTAATTTGAATAACTGCTAAAACCTCTAACACGTCACATTTCCTATTTCTAAAAATAACTTCATTTTTGTGCTTTCAAGTATTCCATATGATTGACATTCAAACATTCTTCACGCGTGATTACGCTTACTACTCAATCCAACCAACTCAAATCCTAACCAGTAACTATGAACTTCATTGTGGTGCATATTTTATACCCCAATCTATTTGTTCGCATAATTACTAAATACTACTGGTTTTTTTACAAAAGAAGAATACATAATATACAATTTCCTCACATTAGCTCACATTAGTTACCGAAAACGCCATCTTATTATTATTGATTTGATATCATACTTCTTTACTTGTAAATGTCTTATTTTGGTTATCAGAAATTGATAAAATTCAGGTCCATATGGCCTATCTGATGTAGTAACAAAAGTGATATTGGACACAAGCCATCAATTTATCATATACTTATAAAAGAGGATGAGAAAAAAAAATGCAAGTATATAATATAAAATAACGAGTCTCAATAGACTGTATATAGTGTTGGTAGTTTCCATGAAGAACAGACGTGTCTAAACTCAACATGCGAGTTAGGAATTTGAAGTTAATTTGCACACAATTTCTTGTTGGAAAAAGGATTTGATGTATTTATCCAAACAAGTTTGGGATGATCTCGAAATGTTTTATGGATGCTAATTTTAAAGCTAACAAATATTATTTCGGATTGGAAAATTTGGAACACTTCCGTAATCTAAACTTTATGTCTTTTTAACTATATAATGATCTGAAAAGTTATATTTGTGCTTTCTAGACGTATAATAAGTAAACTGAATCTTATACCAAATTATTTAATCTGAAATACTTTTCCATTGAAAAAAAAATTGAAAATCGAATTGGGGCAATTGCTTCTTGCATCCCATCAATTGCTTTCTGGAATCCATAATGACAATTATGCTCTTATTAATTTTGAGATATATAAGGTACTTTTTAAAATATGTTTCCAGACAACAAATTTTAGAATATGTTTCGAAAAATAGATTTTAAAATATATTTTTAGAAACTATTTTTCAAAAAATTTATTCCTGAAACATGTTTCGGAATAGTTATTCCAGAACACTTTCTTTTTATGCTAAATCTTATTTCGGAAAATCAATTTCAGAAGATTTTCGAAATCTTCTTTCCAGAATATAAAAAGAAAACAATGCATGTGCTTCTCAAAATTGAATCTCCGATCGCGACAAACCGTTGGCGTTCACCTAAACTGTCGAAGATAACCTCTCAATAACACTACTTCCAATGAACCCAGCCACTGTCAAAAATCAGAACCTCTTTCATATATGTCTAGATGTGCACTTTCAGTGATGCAGTGCAGGAAGTAAATGATTGGGTGCAGTTAGCAATTTCCTCGGAACACCAAATTTAGATTTTTTTCTAGTTGGGCCAATATCACGTGACTTATAACACCAAAATGAAATATCACGTGACTTATAACACCAAAATGAAATATCACGTGACTCAACTGGAACCGAAAGAAAATAGGAAAAAAAAAGAAATTGAGGTGAGATGAGGTTGTTGCTGACACAGTCACTAGTTGCTGTTGCAGAGTACAACAACAACATAGGATGGCACTGCTGTCTCATATTTGCATCTCTCACTTCTCTTCAATCGCACCTTCTTCATCTTTCTCTCTTTCACCAACCACTTTCCTCCAATTTCCTTGGTTGTCCACAGACTCTCGAAACATTCGAGCCACAAACCATTGTTCCAACTTTAATTCTCTTCATTTCGGGAAGACCCTTTTGCGGCATAGGCATAATAGTCCTTGTTCCTCAATGTCTTCTCCTTCTTGGACATCGTTGGATGAGAGTGGTCAACGATCCAAGAGAGTGTGGATATGGACCTCAAACCAGCAGGTAATGACTGCGGCAGTAGAGAGAGGATGGAATACTTTTCTTTTCCCATCACACCATCGACAACTTGCTCAAGAATGGTCTGGTAAGTTCTTCACTTGAAAGGAAATTCCATCACCCTTTTGTGGTTTTTGGAAGAATTTAATTTGGATTGACTGCAAATGTAAAAGTATTTACAATCTCAATCAATTGTGACTCAATCACTATGAATGACTTTGAAAATGATAGTTATAGAAGTTATCAATCTTGTCATGCATGAAACAATCAATGATTCAAGTTACAAACACAACATACAACAAAAGCCTTATGCTAATTGAAGAATGCGTTCTGGTGAGCTTCAATTTGTTAAAACATGATAGTGGGAAAATGTTTTGTTCTGAATTTTTAATAAAAGGTCAAATGAATCCCTTTAGTTTTATGCTAACCATAATTGTTTTGTACACAATACATTTTCGGGCTCTGAGGAAAGTAGAGTTTGTATTATTGGTGGACCGGTATATTATACTACTACCATGTCTAATTTCATGAATTTGGAATTTTGGCCTTGATGGGGTACAGCAATTGCAGTAATATGCCCACTTTTTGTTAATGAGGGAGAGGTTTTGGATGAACAGAATCAAAGGGTAGCCACAATTTTTGACGTTTCGAACCCAGAGGAACTAGAGGGACTTAGACCAGAGGATGAGCACGCAGAGAGCATTGTAGTTAATTTACTAGATTGGCAGGTATGTTCGTTGTAGGTTGCTATAACAATTATGATGGTACAGTTTGCACACTTGTTATCCATGAATGATTTTGTCTATAGTTTACATACCAATTTTACCTCAAAACCATTTTCTTTTTCTGGTTTGATCTTCTGACTTCAGTTGCTGCAACAAAATCCACTGTCTTTTAAAAGTGGAATATAGCTTTTTCTCAATACATTTCTCATTTTCAATAGTTTTCTTTGTTTACATTTTCTCAGGTAATTCCTGCTGAAAATATAATAGCTGCATTTCAAAGAAGCCAAAAGACTGTGTTTGCCATCTCTAATAATACATCTGAAGCTCAGCTGTTTCTTGAGGTATATACAAAGAGACCAATAAAGTAAACTTTACATAGTTGAAGCTCATGTGACCGTATATAATAGTAGTCTTTTTCTTTCAGCCTTAAGTCTCTTCTCACAGTTACAATCCTTGGATTTTATAGGCACTTGAACATGGTTTAGATGGCATAGTTATGAAAATTGAAGATGTTGAACCTCTTCTCGAGCTAAAGGTATTCTCTACCTAGATGAGATTTCTTCAGTAATTAGGCTTTACCTCTTATTTCAGTTGGAAACTTTCAGGCATATTTTGACAGAAGAATGGAAGAAAGCAATCTGCTGAGCTTGACCAAAGCCACTGTGACACATATTCAAGGGACTGGAATGGGGGATCGCGTTTGTGTAGATCTCTGCAGCCTCATGAGACCTGGTGAAGGACTTCTGGTATGTATCAGTTTCCTCTGCAACATTTAAATTATTTCTTGGCTAATCAGTGAAGATTCTATTCTTATTGTCCAAATATTTGCAACAGGTTGGATCTTTTGCCAGAGGGTTATTTCTTGTTCACTCAGAATGCTTGGAGTCAAATTACATTGCAAGTAGGCCTTTCCGGGTGAATGCAGTAAGTTGTGCACACAAGCTTGAAATTAATATATTCATTTCCTTTGATCTTGGATGAAAAACATCTCTCTTTTCATCACAATTCAATTGTAGTGACTATGTGAGACCAGCCATCACATCCCTTTTGGGAAAAGGTATCAGTTATGGTGTTGTGTGCATAATACTCACCTTCCAATGTGGATTTTCTACATTTTTATATAAAAGGTTAATCATTAGTTTCAAGTAATTTTAAAGATTTGACAGCATTTATAACCACTATAAAATATATTGATTGCTATTGTGTTTAATAGGGAAAACTTGCTTGGTGCTAAATCAGGATTGTGTTACTTTCAAAGCAGGCTTTGGCCAAGCTTTTATTTAACAGTATATTAGTCATGAATTGTTTCCCCTTACTTTTCATGAATGTTGAAAAAAAATTTGTATGTTCTAGAAGTATTGTCTGCTCGTGTTGGGGAATCAGTGAACTAGTCACTTGATAGCTGAATATTTTCTAACCTTGCATGTCTCACTTTGTTAGGTTAATTCAGCCTAATTACTCTCTTGAAGCTGAAAGTTTGATGTTTCTAATGTTTTTTTTTGTGGTACTATTTTGCATTCACAACGTTTTGGAGTTTCCAGTTAAAATGTTAATCACGCTGTCTACAGAAGTTGTATGAACCTTTTCTAACCAATTACTTCTCAAAACAGGGACCAGTGCATGCCTATGTTGCTGTTCCAGGAAACAGAACATCCTACCTGTCAGAATTAAAGTCAGGAAAAGAAGTGATTGTTGTTGATCAGCAGGGTCACCAACGAATTGCAATTGTTGGGCGTGTAAAGATAGAAAGTAGACCACTAATCCTAGTGGAAGCAAAGGTTTGTGAATGCATTATTGGAAAAAATGATTGAAAAGTGTTTGTTTATAATTTTTAGCTTGATTTCTTAACGAGTGTGCTATAGTGCACTTGCTAGTCATCTTATTTAGCAGTACATTAGCCATCTTATAATTCGGTGGAAAGTGAAATTAGACTATAAGTCTAATATAAAATGATATTAAAATTAGATTATAAGTCAATTAAGGACGAACATTTGTTGTAATTTTGAGTATTCCAACATTATCTTGATTCAAGTAATGTTCCTCCTTTCCTTGCGCAACGTTAATTACATGTTGGTGGAGAACATGTGTGGCAGTAACTTCGTTATCACAATTTCTATTGCTGTTTGCTGATACCTATCCAAAAATCTGATCTGGTAATAATAATAATTGTTTCATTTCAGATAGAATCAGACACTCAAACTATCAGCATCCTTTTACAAAATGCAGAAACAGTTGCATTAGTTTGTCCCCCACAAGGTAATGCAATCATTTTTTTCTTCTATTTTCTTAGTTTGTTGAGTTTCTTAAAGTGTTGTGTTTTCTTCTTATTCAGGAAATACACCATTAAAAACATCCATTCCAGTGACCTCACTCAAAGTTGGAGATGAAATTCTGTTGAGAGTGCAAGGAGGTGCTAGGCATACAGGAATAGAAATTCAAGAATTTATAGTTGAGAAATGAACTAGTAATCATGTATTCAAGTTGTGATACTCATTCAAATTGTGAACTTTTGTTCTCCCTGCAGTTATGATGCTAGAGTAGATTATAATCTGGCCAGAGACATGGAAAAGGGCAGCTTATACAATGACATTGAAGTTGTTGAGTTGGGTCAAAGGGTTAACATGATTCAAGAATTTGTTAGTGCAATCACCAAGTGTCTGTTAATTTCACCATCATGAACTGATGGTTCATCAATCAAACATGTTGCATGCATTTTCTTCAAAATTTAAAAAGTGAGGTGTCATCTCAGATTTTGGCATTATTGGACACCTAAATTATAGTTCCTCCAATTGAACACTTTGTGTCAGCACCTATGTCTTGAAGCAGGTAATTAAGGTTTTGTTATGCTGCCATTTGTTCTCTTTTCTCAGAGCATGTATATATACTTGCAATAGAATTAATCATTCTTTACTATAAACAAATGAAAACACAAATGATATTTTTCTAAAAGATAGTTTGCATTAGATCCTAGACCTTCTCATGAAAATGATATAACTGAAAATGAATATAGCTATATGGCACAGGGAAAGTGGGATTGATGAACACAGGTTAATATTTGAAATTCTAGTATAAAGTATTTGACAAAATAATGACTTACCTAAATTTTAATTCAGATTATAATGTATGGGATAAAAATAATTTATTAATTTATTTTTGATTCATTGAAAAATTATTCGAAAAATTTGATTCATCATAATTCATTTTAAAAAATTCTATCCATTAACCATTTTTTTTTTCATATCTCCTCATTTTCATCCTAATTTTTAATTAAGAAACTAAAAACATGCAATATTAAACTTAAATAATATATCCTATAACTAAATAATCATGACAAAAAATACTCATGGTTAAAATAATCAAATAATATATGAACTAATCATTTAACTCTAGCTCAATTTTATTATATGAGTTGGCAAAAGTGGTAATAATCAGAAGCAAACTAAGCAAGATAAAAATGAAGAGAGTGAATGGGAAAGAATGAGATAGGTGAATACTAGATGGGGAGAAAACATTGCTTCTAGAGACAGTGAAAATAGGTTTAAAGGTTTTATAAAATATTAAGGATTTAATTTGGATTATTAAAAATAAAAAACCTTTAAAAACTATTATAAAAAGTATATTTTCAAAAACAATTCTTAAAACATATATTTTTGAACATTTAAAAAATAAATTTAAGAAATGTTTAAATATGTAAAATTATTTAGATTAATTTTGATATATTACATATTAAGTAGAAAATTTACTAGATTTAAAAAAATAGTGAATGAACAATTAACCACTTACGAAGTTAAATAAATGGATGGAATAATCTATCTGTTTTGTTTTTTAATTAATTCAGCCATAAAGAGAGATATCTATATTCATTTATTAATTAAAGTGGATTTAAAATAAATAAACGGATTTGGATGTAAGAATCACTGCTTAAAAGTTTTTCTGTGTCATTTAATTGTAGAAATAATAAAAATTAAAGCTAAAATAATGAATTAATTATCAAACGTTCAGAGATTATTTTGTGGGGCTTGTTTAAGTAAATTTGTTTAGTTGGTGAGTGGAATTTGTAAAAGTGAAAACGAGTAAAGGATAATAATGAGACTTATTTAAGATGCGTAAAAAGGTAAAAAAAGGCCAAAGGTTAAGATTGAGATATTCTATCTATCTATAGCTTTTGTTGTCACTGAAAATTACCAAATTATGTGAATCTGACAATATTTAATGACTTTCATTTTTAAATGTAGGGTTTGTCAAACGGAATTATCCCAACAAAACAATTGGAAATTGAAACAAAAAAAAATAAAAAGAAATGAAACAGTGGGCACACCACACACTGGTGATGGAACAAGAAAGTGGTCAAAGTCAACTGAAACACTCAAGAAAAAACTAGAAGATGGACTTATGACAGGAAATAATATAGAGAGAAGGTTTTGATTACTGTAGCATTTTAATTACGGTTTGACCCGATTAAAATATGTAATTAATATTTTGAATTTCACTGAAAAGATTATTTAACTTATTCTTAATTTGTGAGTACTGATATAGGATAATTCTAGAAAGTATTTAATGCATCACTCATTTGGTAAATTAACAACTAATATTGGAGCGCAGGGAAGTAATTTAAGCATTTATGTATTAAAAAAATATCATAAATATAATTTTGAAGTAATTATCATATTAATCAGTATGGTTGTCAAGACTATTTTTTTTTGGGTACAGATAAGTTAAAAATAGGAGATGGTGCCTAGTTTGAAAGTAGAAAAAATTATATTGAAAGAGTATTCACAAGGAAAACTTATATTTTAAAAAATATGACTGGGGACTCAAACATATGCAACCTGATACACAAATGAGACTAATTTATATAACATGATGTTTCACTAAGATTATAAACAACTAATACACAATTAATATATTTTAAATAAATTAAATCTTTAATTGAGATTAATAAGCATGCACTATAGGATAAATATTTTACATTTAGTTAACTATAAGAAGTTAATATTGGTATAGCTCTATTAAAATTATTCTTATAAAATTAATAAGTTTTAAATTTATGATGACTTATGATTGAATTATATGTTAAATTTACTATATGTCTATATTTAAAATGCCTAAGTCGGTGAGAAGAATAATTAGAAAAATATAAAAAGACTTTACATAGAGTTAGAGTTAGGAGGATATAGGAAGATAGTATATAGGTGTAAAATCGTATGTAAACCTAAGAACAAGGAAGGCTAAGTATAAAGGATATTACACTTTCTAATATAGTTCTGTTAGGTAAATGAAAGTATAGATTGAATAAAGATAAGATAGGGTTATGGAAGGAGATAGTGGAGTCAAACTACATGTCATCATGATGAGAATTAAATAAGAAGAAGAATTATAGCAGTGATTTATGGTAGTGGAGAGATAAAAGAAGAGTGTGTGGAAGAGGTAAAAGGGGAGACTTGTTTGATATAAATGTAAGATGGAATAGATGAATAGGAAATAAATTAAATTTTGGGAAGATAAATGGGTAGGACAAACTTCACTAAGAGAAAGGTATCCTAGACCTTAGATTATATTAAACTCAACTATAAAGGAAGCCACCTTAGGGGAGATTCGCTTTTGGGACGGAGACCTTAGAAAAGGAATATGCCTTGGAGGAGAGTGTTGTTTGAATGAGAAAAAGTAATGGTGAGCACTTTAATGTCTGAGATAGAAGATAATGCATCATATAGTGATGTAGACGATGAGTGGATATAGATGGATGATGAGACAAATATATATATATATATATAGGAAGCTAAATATCAGAGTAAGAGGGAATGAAGGTTTTCTGTTTATCCTATTTCGGAAGATTAAAGCACTTTCTTCTACTCAATACTTTGGACAAAGGGTATTACTAAATAGATTGCCAACACAGGACAATTTACTAAAAAGAGGGATAATGGTGAAAAAAAAAACATGTGTAATGTGTCCCGTGACAGATAAAATTGTTAACTACCTCTTCTTCTTGTGTTTTTTTCTAGACATATTTGGAGTATGTGTGATTTGTGGTATGAAATAACTTCAATATATTATAACATTGTCTCAATACACTTTTGTCAGTTTGAGCACTCAAAATTAAGCAAAACGGTAATATAGTCTGGAAATGTATATGGATGATAATATTTTTTATAGTATTTGGAAGCATAGGAATAATAACATTTGTAGAAATTCTATCACAGATGCGGAGGAAGTGTTATCGATGGCACAAATATGTGAATTAGCATGAATCACTACTAAAATGAAAGAATAACATGGCTTATTTACAGTAGCCTGAATCCTATTACATGTTTACAATTATTTTATGAATGCTCTTGTTATAAGATCCACACATAACATATTTACGATAGCTATCATTTTATATTTTGCTTGCGTGGGTTTGACTTTGCCTCTTATGGGTGGAACTAAGGAAAACAATCAACTGGTACTAAAACCATTAAAGGTGACTTCAGTTAGTACAATAGTTTACTTGAGGTTATATTGACAATGTGGAAAACTAGACTGAAAAAGACGTCATTTAAAGTTTAATGCCAAATGAAAGGAGAAATTTTGATGTTGCATGGCTTGCACCATATCAATACTTTAAATGGCTCAAAGTTCATCAAGCCCAATTGGTATCTCTAATTTTTTTTTTAAACTTATGAGGGATATTATGAATTTTTAGTCATACCTTTTGGGTTATGTAATGTTGTCTCATTTTAGTCAATAATAAATATGTTGTTTCAACCTTATTCGAGAAAGTTTGTTATAGTATTTTTTAATAATATCTTTATGAATGACATACAACTCTCACAACAAAATTTTCTCTTTAATTTTATAGTGAGCGAGTAAGGTGACATCTAGTCAAGTTCTCTTTCAGAATTCTTATATTTGACCATTCTTCTACAATTTCATGTATTGCTTTATTTTTTATGAATGATAAAAATATATTAAAATGGAACCCTTATACATAAAATAAAAACATATATGATCTATATGTTTTATTTGGACAGTTGTTCAGATAAAACCAAGTAAGAGAGCACTACTTGGTTTGACCCAAAGGCTTATTGTTCAATTGTTAAATAAAAAGTAATGAGAATTTAATCATGCTTGTTTACTTTGTATTTTCAATGGCTATCTAAATATTTAGATTCATTTGCTACAATATGGAACTAGAAAACAATGTATTAATTCCACCAGATTTTCATAACAAAAAATAGTAGTTATATATATGCACAAGACACTAACACTATGTTGGTTGAAGTTTCAACCTAGGATTTGATGAAGATATAACTCTTGGATTTGGTGGAGATGGAGGTAGAGGTAGAGGATAGTCTTGGTACTGTGGCAAGGGTTCGAAGTACCTTGGCAAATTTGATGATGAACCTATTCCATGGTCATACTTGCTAGCACCAACATGGTTGGATGGACCTACATGCATTCTCCCAAGTGAGGTTGAGGAACCAACCATGTTATCATGCAAAGACTTCAATTCACGAAATACTTCACTCATAAGGGGTCTTGTATTTGAGTCAAGGCGAAGACAACGAATAGCTAACCTCATTGTCCTATAAGCAACTTTTGTTGGATATTGGCCTTCAAGTCTAGGATCCATCAAATAATGGAAATTTGCTTTGTTTCTCACATGAGGCCCCAACCATTCTATAAGGTTTTGCTCCCCTATAGGCATTGTTTGATCTACAGCTCTTCTTCCTGTCAACAATTCAAGCAGAACCAATCCAAAGCTATAGACATTGCTCTTCGAAGTAAGGTGTCCTGTGTCAACAATACTATTAATGTTTACAACAAATGGAGTAGAAACTTGCATTATATGCAACATTGAAGCTTAAATCATGCATATACTAGTACCAAGTGCAATGCATTATGTGTATGTCAGTAGTGAAATAGTGAGATAAGAAGACACAAATAAAAAGATAAGAGATTTTGTGGTATTCTAATAAAATTGGAGGTTTTGGTATAGTTAATTTTTGAACCAATTTGTATAAGTTTTCATTTAATGAAGTCAAGTCAACTATATGTTTTTCCATTTAGAAGGAAAGTTGAGAAGTTATACAACCATTGACTCTAAACCTAGTTTTATACACGAAATGCCCAAGATTTACGTTGGAGTCATGGTAACTCTGCAATTTTATACTTTCTGTAAACAAGTTCTTATCCTTTTTTTAAACAAAGATAAGTGATGCTCTCTTTATCTTAGGAAGAATATCATGAATATCATAAGTTCATAGATCCTATTACATTGATTTTATAAGTTTATCATGAAAACATATTAAATATGGTCCTGAATAGGTATTTTCATAAAGCTTGTGATTGTGTACTACACATGAATCATTTGGTTGAACAAACACACATGTGTTGATGTTGTTTTTTACCATTGCAGCTTAAGTAAATTAAAGAGACTTAGTGATATCATCCATGTGGATATAAAATAGGAAAGGAATATCTAATTAGCAGCAATGATTTGTTTCCAATAATGATTATCCTTTCAAATAATGCCTTCTTTGAGAAATATTAATCTAAACTTTCTATTTGCCTTTCTTATTATGAAGTTTCTGCCAACAATAATGGATAATCACATATATCATCAATGAAAAATAAAATGATTAAGCTATTCTTTTGATGATCCAGTGAGGAACAAATTGTCAGGGACAAACAAGTGCATATAGTAACTTTATTTAAATTATCAATTCATATTATAATAATATGGTTCTTTATTTTACTTCATAACTTTTCTTATCATTTATAAACAAGTTTCTCATTTTTTTCTCAAAAGAATTAAGAGTAATGCAACCATATGTGCTAGGGTTGATGAACAAATCTATAAACTTAGTTTATGCGTGTTACTTTATGGATTGAAAACTATTCAGGCTGAGGGGTCATATAATTTCGATAACAATTTGAGATGTTTAAGTAATTACCTATCATCATATACTCAGGGGCTTCATAGCCTTTTGATCCTACCACTTTAGTTGTTTCATGGATTTCATGTCCCACTGGAGCCTCTTTCGCAAGCCCAAAGTCCCAAAGTTTTGTATTGTAATCCTTATGCAATAAAATGATAATAAGATGTAGGTAATGGTGTATATGTGTCAAAAATTAGAATAATAAGTCTTGGAACATTCAAGTAAATTACCTTATCCAATAGGATACTGGATGTTTTAAAATCTCGAAATATTAATGGTCTTGAACATTCCTCATGTAAAAATGACATGCAATTAGCAGCGCCAATTGCAATTTTTATTCTCGTGGGCCATGTAAGGTGCGTAGCTCCTGCTAATAAATGAGAGTAATAACTTGTGAATTCTATAATATATATCTTAACATATACAATAATCAATAACCAAATGTTAAGGACAAATTGAAATTCTACAAAAAGAAAATAGATTAAAAGTGCAACTTACATTAAGAAAAAAAAATATGATTTTAAATGAAATTGTTATTATTTTGTTCATTGGACAAGGACAATAAAATAAGGTAACACTACGAAGATTAAATACTTGCAATTGGGTTTGTAATATTTTACTAAGTTTTCTATTATGGTATGGTAATGGTAATATGGTGTGCTATTTTAGCTGGAGTGTTGTTGGGGAGATTCTCTTCTTATATATTCATTTGTCTTGTTAAAGAAGGACTTAGTAGAAACTTATTAAAATTGGCTCAGATTGATAGGATTGATTATATGATGTTATCTAAATGTATTCCATTCCTATACATGTTTTGTATATGGATGATGTTATCTAAATGTATTCCTATTCTTTGACATGTTTTGTATGTGAATGATATTATAATTTTTTGTAAAAGTAATAAAAATTCTTTAAGAAATACTATTGAATTGATGAAGTTTTATGGGATTACATCGAGTAAATGGAATAATAAAGAAAAAGTTATTTTTATGTTACTTATAAGACTTCTACCTTTTTAATAAACCATATATCTTCTTTGAATTATATTAGAGACTCTTTGAATTATAATTTTCTTACATGGGGTTCAAATTTTCAAAAACATTCCTAAAGAGAAATATGAAGTATTTTATGAGAAAAAAGAAAAATATATTTGCTGAAATAGAAAGGTAAGATGTTAAGTATGATGAGAATGATTCAATTAGTTAATTTTATTATTAGAAGATTTTTTGGGTATTCTTTCATAACGTATAAGTGGTCCATTGCTCTTCTTAAAGAGTTGGATAGATGAATTCAAAACTTGATCTGAACTTGAGATTCAACTTCAAGAGGTTTAGTCACTGCGAAATGGAATGTCTTATTATGTTATCCGAAAGTTAGGGGTGCTTTTGGTGTGATTAGCTTGAGAGGAGAAAATCAAGCTTCATCTCTTAGAATAGCTTGAGTTTTCCTTTATACTTCTTTGACTTAGGAAGTCTTAATGCAACATAGATTTTTGACTCAGACAAATACCCAACGTACTAGGCATGCATATTCAATAATTTTGTATGGTATAAAACCTTGGATTCATACATCAAAAGATAAAGCGAGTTGGGTGCTGGTTGATAGTAAATTATTAATTTTTGGATTTATGCTTGGTTTTCTAATGTTTCTTTAGATAAATTGTTGAATATTCCAAAGAATGTATCTAATAAAATCTCAATGAACTTAGTTGATATTTGGGATAAGGATTAGTGCATTCCTTACCTAGTGAGTTCACGTATACCTTGACTACAGGTTTTCTTGGAAGATTATGCTATCAACAATCATATTGAGGAGTTGGTTTGTATTGAAACTAATGATGATTTTCTAACTCAAAAAACTTCTAAGAATTTTTTTTCATAGAAGTGAGAGGCTCATCCTTGGCTTGGTATAATTTAGAAGGTTTATATTCCTCCTACTAAGTCTTTGGTGATATGGTAACTTTTTTTAAAAAATTGATTGAACATTAACCGGACAGTGGAATAGACGATACTATCTACGACCAGCTTCAACATGTTATGGCTGAGGTTGAGGATGCTTCGTCTTTGGATTGTAATTTGCAAAAAATTGGGATTCATCTTTGCTTGTTGTAGTTTGTATATACAAACCATCAGAAGGACTAAGACAAGGAGATCTTCTAACCTTACTTTTATTTCTAGTAATAAGAGAAAGATTGTTGAAATGGTAAGGGAAGCTACTAAGAAACAAATGCTTAAGGGGATGAGGGTTAGGCAAGAGGAGGCATTTGTTGGCATGTTACATATTGCAAATGATACATTGTTTATTTGTGAAGCCAACATGCAAAATGTCATAGTCATAAAATGCACCCTAAGATGCTTTGAATTTGCATTGGGACTTAAAGTAAACTTTTTAAAAATCCAGATATGGGGTTTGGGAGTACATGAACAAACTTTGCTTAGGTTTTCAGATGTCATGAGTTGTAGCATTATGACCATACCCTTTACATATTTAGGTCTTCCTTTAGGGGGTAATCCTGACAAGGCATTCTCTTCAAGAATAGGAAAAGACTTGCAAAATAGAAAAGAAGGTATGTCTAATAAAGTTGATTATAACATCGCTACCTCCTTATTATTTATCATATATAAGGCTCCAACAATTGTTATTTTTGAAATCAAAATGATCCAAAAGAATTTGCTATGGGGTTGGGGTCAAGAAAGAAGGAAAACAACTTGGGTTAAATCAGCAAATATATGAAAGCAAAGGGAGAAGAGGCTAGGAGTTAAAGATATAAATTTATTTACTATAACTTTTTTAGCTAAATAAAAGTGGAGGTTATGCAAAAAAAGAAAAGAGTTTGTGAAAAGAAATATTAAAATCTAAATATGGTTCATGAAGAAACCAAATTCATACAACTAATAATAGACACGAATCATGATAGCAGAGGGATTTATGTCAAGTGTGAGGGGAGGGTGAAAAAGGTGTCTGATTTGAGGAGAATTGGTATTGTTGGGTGGGTTCAGGAACAAAGATAAGATTTCAGGAAGAAAATGGTGTGGATAAACTCCTATAATGTTTACGTTTTTAAGATTGTATCGAAACACCAAAAATAAGATGTTATGCTTAAGGGAGTTAAGAGGATAGATAACCAATAGGTGGAGTGGAACATAAAATGGAAGAAAGAATGATTTTAATGGAAAAAGTCACAAGTGGTGTTGGTGATGGATTTTTTTTATCATAAAACTTACTGCATAAAAGTAAGGAAGATGAATGGAGATGTAAAGACACAGTGACAAAAAAATACACACTAAAATCAGTGTATACTAAGCTTACTAAGCTGTAAAATAAGTAGTGGGGAAATTATGACATGTATAAGTCGTTATGGAAAATAAAGGCAATACCATTAGCTCAACATTTTACCTAAAAGGTACTACTAAACAAGGTAACAACAAAAGGAGAATAGTGGTAGACAATATAATGTCTCCTGTGAGGATGGGGAGGAATTTGCTAATTACATATTCTTTAATTGTAAGGTAATATGAAGAGTGTGGAATAAGAGTTATAAGTGGATAGGCATAAGTTCAATAAATTATAACCAACCATCAACTTTTAAGAGTTCATTCTAATGAACATGAACAATAAAGAAAACAAGGCATGAAAGTGCATATAGCTAGCCATAATCTAAAATATATGGAAGCAAAGTAATAGGGTGGTATTTAAGGAAAGCATGGTAGACATTGATGAGATTTTTAGTATGATGCAATTAAATGTTTGGGCTTGGTTGAGAAATAGGTATCCAAAATTTTATTTTTCATACTTAGACTAGTATTTTTGCCCCTTTATTTGTATAACATCTTTGATAGCATGACCTATGTTAGTTAAAACATAGAAGCATATTTTAGTAATTTCTATAACACAACTTGTGTAGAAAGTAGAATTATGATATATGTATATATATATATATAACATTAAGCAATACTTTTAGGTAGTAGGCAAAAAAAAAAAAAAATAATAACCACACTGCCAATCTAGGTTGCATCTCATTAAAATATTTTTTTGCGAACTAACTTGTCTTGAAGGAGCTAATTTATGTGTGCCAAAATTTCTTGCAGGGATCTTGGGAAAAGTTATAAAACCTATACAACAGTACTTAAGATGATAACTTACTGAAGAACTCGTGAATATCAATCTTACGACACAAATATGTTACTATGATAAGTAGAAATCGCTACTAAAGAAATATGTACACTCGAATAATAGACTACAAGGTAAATGAAAGAGATGTAAGACACTACAAGTTAGATGTGGAGTACAGGTATGATGAGTCACATTTCTAAAAACAAGTTGTGTGGGAATCAATGGCCAGTTTCTTGGCCCAACCATAAGAAAAGAAGTTGAAGACACCTTTCATTTCAGTCTCCCCAACAAGCTCTTCACAAAGGGAATAATTATTTACTGGTATAGAATCAGATAGTATGAGACACCTTCTCTGATGGAGCTGCTTCCAATCCTTAGTGTGTTATAGCCTTCGAAGTACTGATTATTAGTTTTTAGGACAAGTACATAATTCTACCATGGACAATATGGTATAGAGAACAACAGGATTGTAGGGTTATCTGATAGTGGAGTTACCAAACAGGAAAATAAGCATCTCTTTGTGATGTTGAGTTCAACTTTTTATTAAGTGATTGATGGCATAAAAGTACACATTCTCAAGAGATTGGTCTCTCTTCTATAATGTATTTGTACTCAAATTAAATCCTAGAGAAGTTTATTTAATTAATAGAAGAACCATGAATAGTGGGAGGTGTAATTTGAATGGATAATTTAAGGTTAAGAGATATTGAACTTGTTCAATTTTGTGTAAAAAGGTTGTGCCACCCCTAATGTCACTGTTATAGTAATTTTTCCCTATAAAAATAACATTAGGAATCTTCCCAACATCTGTTCTTTGAGCAAACAATTGTTGCACAACTTTGGGATTGGGTATAAGGTATGTTTAGTTATGTTATCAACCATAGCTCTCTTCTTTCTATTTTTGCAGGTGTTGCAATTTAATGTAAGTACACGAATTTGTGACATCTGTTTGGTTGTTATAATTGACGTGGTGTGGGACATTTGAAAAAAGTGAAATTTATACAAGTTTGATAATCCTAAGAGTTTAATTTTGGTCAGGAATTTGATTTTGATTAGGAGTCGTATGGTTGACAATTATCCAAAAGGGTTATGAATAATAATATCAATGATTTTGTTATATTTGTACAATTTAATATAAATAAACATGCTATTAAAGCTCCTAAAGTTTATATGGTTATTTGAAAATGCCCTTTTATTGGTTTAGTTAAATGAAATGTGTATAACGTTGCTCATGGAAGCCTTAAGCTTATTGCTTGTGCAAACCTTGTCATAGGAAGTACAAGTGAGTATATAAAAGGGTTTTCATCTTATATTGTTATTGACCGTGACTATTGAGTTAAATGTAGTTAACGAAAGGACTTTTTTATTGTTGGAAAGAAACTCTATATTGATGGTGAATTCTTTCCAAAATCCTAGGATTGTTTCTTAGTATTATAGAGCTCATTAGAAATGTTTCTTATTATAAGCAATGTGATTTATTTCAAAGTCTCACATGTTTTTAGATAAGGCAATAGATATGTAAATAAGCTTGCTAGTTTGGGGTGAATTCTAAAATGGATTTTGTTTGGTACGAGAAGTTGTATACTTTTAAATGTATTGATTTTTATCGTAATAGATCTCATTTGCTAGATTATATGTTTTTTTTCTTATTTACATGGGTTTTTGTTTAGTCCCATGTGTTTGTATGATTCTTTTCTTTCTAATAACAATTATTTTCTAGAAACAAAATAACTGTTAAGATATGAAGTGTCAACCTAGTTGGGGTTAATGATTGTATACGAAAAATTGTACACTTTAGAAGTGATAGAAATAAAATACAAAAGAAGAGAGAATATTAAAGGGGAGGTGACACATCCTACATATTTTTCCTCCTTTATACTTGAACCCTCACTCTCATGTATAACTAATTCTCGCACGCTACCTTACGTTTGATGTATGAATCCTACTACCCCTCCTTATCCTTGATGTCTCCTAGTTTTCTTTTAATTAACTCCACACTCTTACTTTTGCCCGCACAATTCACAGTTCCTAATTTGCCTCTTTCATGACTATTAGCAACTGACATTTTCATTTCAGTGCCTTCTTTTCAGAAAAAAAAAAAGGAGCCTTGTTTGCAAGATTAAAGTGAGGAATGTTATGTCAGAACTAAACAATATCCTTACAAGTAGATTCAGTTGGCATGTCATGGTCTTATTGGATAAGGACCTATGAAACCTCATTGACATTCTTTAAAATGTCAATAACAAGAGATGTATGACATAATAATTTTACCCTTAAAGGGCTTAAGTTATGAGATAGAAAGCATATTGAATATTTTCCGACTTAGAAAATTGAAGTTTATAAGCCATTGCACCAATTTTAGCCACAATGAGAAATCACTTAGATTATCTCAAATAACTTTTGATTTTTATGTAATACAATACAATGTTGGTGATCTAGTTTCAACTTCATTAACACTTGATCACTAATGCCAATCTAGAGGTTTAGGAACCTCTTATTAGTGTTATGCTTCACAATTTTTTGTGCCTTTAACAAATTGCCACACAAGTGAACCAGTAGAGCATCTATATGAGTTAAAAGGTATAACACTATAGTGGGATTTGAATGATTATATTAAGGTAGGAGGATCCTTGCATTACAAAGCTTTAAAATGTGTCATCCACATGATTATGTGAAAAATAATATTATACCAAAACTTTGACCAAGCAAGTATCGCATACTAAGATTTTAGATTATGAAATGTTAAACAATTCAAATACATCTCAAGGCATTTACTTAGCACCTGTGATTGTCCGTCGGATTGCAAGTGGTAGGTCAAGCTCATGGTCCAAGTGATCCTTTGCAACTTAAAAAATTTCTTCCAAAAGTTACTAGTGAAAGCACGATCCCTATAAGAGAAAATTGATTCAAGAATTGTGTAGCTTGATGATATGGAGCACAAATGCTTTAACAACACTTTTACTAGTATAATTAGCCTTTATTACAACAAAATGGCTATAATTTACCAATCGATCAATAATCACCATGATAATTGTGAACCCAAAGTATTTTGGTAAGTTTGTTACAAAGTCTGTGGCCACATCTTCCCATACTTGTTACAAAATAAGTGACGATGGGATAAGATCGAATTGTAAGGTATTTACGATCTTGGCTTACTGAAATGTTTGTGGAAAAATCTTAACACGATTTTTTAACTTTAGCCGAATAAAATTAAGCAATAATTTGAGCAATACTGGAATGGTCAACCAAAAGGGAGTAATGAAATTTGGTTAAATTTTGTGGAGTAAGAGGATTGTTAGCAATTAACCTTTGCGTAATAGCAAACCCTTTTTTGTGGCAAAAATAAAAGCTATCAGTTATCAGGGTGGATCATGTTGTAATGAGTTCTTACAACTGAACACATATATTCATCCTTTAGCCTTTAAACTACGCAAGTTACTATATTCAATTAAACATGTTTAAGGTAATGAAATTCTGCATCACCAACCTCATTTTAACACAGCCTGTTTTTTTTAACATATGTGTAAAAGGTGCAACTATAGTACATAAGACTTGAAGAAGCATTTATAGTACCTCGTAAGTCCAAGAAAACCACACATTTTGTATAAATTTTGTATATGGTAATATTCCATCACTTCTTGTACCTTGGAATCTCTCATTGCCACACTTAAAGATAAGATTTTATGACAAAATATTCAACCTCAAGCATCCAAAAAAATCAATTGGATAACATATCAAAGAAGATATGTTGTTGAAAAGATTGTAAGATTGACTCGATGCACTGTAGATGAGAAGTCCAAGATCGACTATAAATTAAAATATTGTTGAAGAAGACCTAGAAGAAATGTCTTAATTTCTAGTGAAGCACAATGTTCACAATGCATTGAAATGTGGTTGCGGAGTTAGTGAGCCCAAAGAACATTGCCAACCACCCTAATGTCAATGATGGGTTAAGAAAGTCATCTTAAATCTATCTTTTGACCGTACCATAATTTGATGATAACAGGATCAAAGATCCAGTTATTTGGCTCCAAATATTTCACCAAGTAGTTTGTCTATTGTTATAAGAAAGTTATCCTTAATAGTAATATGTGTAAGGTCCTATGGTCAGTACAAAGTTACTACTAGTTATCCTTGTTCTTGACACAATCTAAGAAGAAAGTAAAATATGACTTAGTAAGATAATGAATTATTAGAATGTGATATGTTTGATTGAACAATTATAACTAAATCAAAAATTATAACTAATAGTTAGAACACAATTTTAAAGTATAATAATTTAAACATCACAATTCGATTGACATACCTAACCTTAAAAGTAGACAACAAATATATAGAAACAACTAAATTGTGACCTAAAAGGGTAACCTTTAATTCTTTTATCTACCTCTGTGTCTACATGGTGTGACCATTTCCAACAATTATGTAACCATTTCCAACAATTATGTAAAAATTTTGAATACTCTCAATAGGTAATTTTAAGAACTCACTTCTTACCTTTCATGTCTCTCCATCTCTTATAAACTAACTCCAAACTACTCTTATTTTTTACGCACACCACTTAGTTTATTATACAATAATAATATAACTTTTCTAACACTAAATCAATCATACTAAATAAGGGATATTTAATACATTCTTAAAAAGTTTTTTTTTCATTTTATTTTATTATAGCATGTTAGTTGTAAAATTATGGAGTAATGAAAAATAGAAAAACAAAAATATTTTTATTTTATAAAAACATACCAGCACAATTAAAAAACTAAGATGAATAATGGATAAATAAATACATTAAATAGAACATACTCTCGAAAAGATGCTTCTCTAAACTTCCTTCACATGTATGTTCATATACAAGTAGTCTTTTGTCATCCTCAAAGCAAAAACCCACTAATTTAACCACATTTAAATGATGAAGTTTACTTAGGTAAATAATTTCATCCTGCATATACATAAACATAGAGAAAAAATTAATTTTTTAATTAACAATATGTATAGTAAGTATGTGAAATATAACATTATATATATATAAAAAAAAGAGCAAATTACGGCCTAAAACCTTTTCTAATATCTTGATATTATGCACCCTATTCCTGACTATTTAACATTACATTAATCCTTTCAAAATTTACACATTATAATGTGCCTTTTTGGAATGAGTTGTGAGTGCAATATATTTAAAACAAAAGGATGTTAAAAAGATAGGATGTGGTGAATAAAATAGAGAAATCTCAAAGACATGTCAATGTAATTTGCTTAATAGAAGAATGGTGAAAATAAATTAAATAGTAAAGAGATAAAGAAGTATAGAAAGGATTAGCATGGTGACATACAAGCCATTCTTTATGATCTTGAATTTCATTTAAGTTGAGTGCCTTCACTGCAACTGGAATCCCTCTTCCAGGCCTTGCTGCATAGTTCCCATATGGATTAATCCAACCTTTCAACAAAATTCCAAATCCCTCCTCATCATGAAAATTCTCAACCTTAAAAGTCCTTGTTGCCAACATAAGATCATGAAAGGTGAATCTCCTTAGGAGCAAAGAAGCTTCAAATAATTCTTGATCTAGAACAAATGATCTTGCATGGCTACTTAACCTTCTGTTGAATGAGGATCTTGGAGCAATTGCCTGCTGTCTATCACCATCATTGGTAACATTTTTTCCTGTTGAGTATATTTGAAGTGGAAACAAAGTTAATAAATAAGCAACATAAATGTACATGAATTAGATACATCAATTAAATCTAAATTTGTAATCTCCAAGAGGATCAAAGAAGATCTTGAATTGCCCATTTGCATGTATACTAAATATATAATTTTGTACTAAAGAGATGTTATGTTAACGTATTCAATTTTACTTCACAAGTAATTATGTTAACATATTCACAAGTAATTATGTTAACATATGTATACAAAATCTATATAGATTGGTTCAACTTATTTTAAGGAAGAAATTGAATTTTAAGTTGGCTTCTTAAAATGACTTTTGTGTTTATATTGTGAGAAGAAAGAGTGGTGCACACCTAATGCAAATTAAAAACCACATATAGGTAAATATGATTTGAGAAGAAGAGAAAAAAAATGTGGAGTTCTACCAAGTCTTTTAATAGTGACTTATATAGACAATCCAATGTATAAATCAAACAATTCAACACAAGAAATTTAATTAAACAAAGAAAGGTGTGTGAATTGTAAGAAATAATGGTGAAAAAGGTAGATATTACCATGAGCTTGATTGATTTTGTTTCTAGAAGAACCTTCCCCTTTGGAACTACAAAGCATGCAACCTAGGAAAATTCTCATTTTTTTCCAAAATCTTGAACCTTCTCCAGTAGTACCTTGAACAACATCTTTGTTCTTTCTCCCTCCATTGGATTTTTCCCCAATTGAAGAACCAACCCTAATACCACCAATGCTCCCCATTTTTCCTAGAACATTCAACAAATGCAAATTTCAGCTCAGAATTCTTAAATTCTTAATGATGAAATTAAAGTAGATGCCATGTAACAGCACACTTAATCTTAGTAGTCTTCAGTGTTTAATAAGGTATGTACAGGTAGAATGGTTAAATAGAGTTAGTAGCATTTTGAGATCATCTGTGTTTGCATATTTGATGTGGGTCTATACTTTTTACTAATAAATAATAAATGTTAGGATGATGAAATATATTTTTTAGAGATTATTTGTGGGTCCATTAATTAGCAAAGCTTTTTTCATCATCGAGGTCAACAAACACTGATGATGAAATTCAATTTAATAATAATAAAAATGATAGATAGATTAGTCTCATTGGTAATAGTATAACTGCGGAAAACTTTACTTTTTTTTTCTTTTTACTACAAAAGATATTAAAGATAAAGTTTTTTTTTTTTTTTTTGTCAAAGACTTCGTCCTTTTGATATACAAGTGTTAAGTTTAACTACCAGACCTGATAAAGAAGTTAAAAACTAACCTCATTGAATATGATAAATGATTATGTACAAATAAAAACAGCCAATAAAATCAATGAACACGTTAACATGCATAAGTTATGTTTTTTGAACCCGTAATGTATTAATTAAGGATTAATTTATAAAATTAATATTCAAGCAACTATATAATTCTCAATAGATTAATTTAAATATTAAATATTTTTTGGGTTAATTAATTGAAAAATATAAGAGAAAATTGACTAGTAGAACAATTTTATTTTTTTTAAAGTATTATATGTTTCATTAGTAAGTTCGGTAAGAAATCGAAATATTGGTATTTAAAAAGTAAAGTGATTTTCTTTTTAAAACCACTTTTCTAGATTAAGAAAAAACAGTAAATATATATTAATTATCTTTAACTTTATTTTATAAATTATGTAAGATTTTTAGACATGCTTTTTTTTTTAAAATATATATATAATCATTTCTAACAATTTCTTTTATAAATTTAGGAAAAAATATGACGCATGAAAAATATTTTAAACTTAATTAAAGTTTATGAGTGAGGGCTTGAGACCATTTTTAAAAAAGAAAAATCAATTCTCATTGAGTTTACTAAGGATTAACAACTAATGACTGAACTTTCATACGAAATTAGAAAATTATTTCCCAAAAGCTATATAAATTTCATAAGATAATTATTAAAATATAAACAAATTTGTAACATGTGATGAGTTTTTACTGAATAGCAATGCATAGAAATCAGACCACAGAATACTTTACTTGGCTAAGGAATGGAATAAAACAACAGTGATGAACTGCATTATTGAGGAAGAATAGAACCATTTCTGATCCAAACACCCATACATGTCTTTGTGATAATAACTCGTTGGATTCAATGTGCAGAGAACTTCGAAAACCACTGCAAAAACCATTCCCTGTTTTGTTGTTCACCATTTTGTAATATGAGAACTCAGAGTTTGGAGATATCTCGAAAACTTTTAACACAAACTAAAAGAAACTAATAACTTAATATTATTATACTAATTGCTTATAATTACCATTGACCAGGTGTTTATTATATGTATTTTTTCAATTATTTTAAATAATTAATATTCAAAATAAATGTGGTCAAGGTTATAACAGCAGCACGCGTAACTTTTTTAATTAAATTAACTTCATTGCGTATTCATTGGTCAATGGTCAACACAGCCTCATCATATTACAATCAACAGTTACACTTGTGAGTACACTTTCCTATATTATTACATGTCCATGCATTTATTTTAATTGTCTATGAATTTTGGGGAAGATTTCTTGCATTTCTTGGTACAGTATGTTCTTAATAAAGGAATATTGGCTCTTATTGTTGTCATTTTGATTTAGGTTATTTAAATATGTACTGGTGTCTTAAGTTGGACGCATCTTATTGAACTAAATTTATTATTTGTTATTGATATATTTCGCAAAAAAAATATAAAATGTTTTTTGGAAAATTTTATTAAGTTCCTAAACTAAAAAAAAAATCAAGTACTTAAATATTACATTTTTTTAGTTTAATGAACAAATTAAAACTTCTCAAAATAGTTTAGGAAGTTGCTGTTTAATTTAACCAAAGTCATTTGTTTGATTTTAATTGAAAAACAATAAGAATAAGTATATTGCTATATTATGCAAAAAAAATAACCATTTCCGCGCACAAAAAAGGAAAATATAACTTAATCTTCAATTTATCATCGCTTAACCTTTTAAATCCATCTAATATATATTAAATGATTTTCTCAAATTTTATTCATCTATTACCTTTTTTATTTATTTTTATTTCTCCTTCCTTTCCATATCTTAATACATTTAAAGTTGTAAATAACTTAAGATACCCATGATTTATTAGGTTTTGATTGAAAAACAATGAAAAAGGCTAATTTGTTTAATGAAACAAGTTTAAATTTGAGAACAAATTCTATTATTAATTATCTTTTGTGTCTAATTTCCTCATTTTCTAATAAAATTTATCTGATTTTATTTTGTTAGAAAATTCATTATTTGCAAACGCGCATTAATGGTAATAAATATTTTTTTAAGATAATAAATGAATAAACTGTTTAATTGATATAAAGTTAACAAGAGAGGAGAAAAATTTCATTTTGCTAAAACTTGTTTTTATGATTTAATTGAAAAATAATAATTAAAGTTAAGTATTCAAGCTCTTATTTATTTAATTATGTATTTAAGGTATTTATATGTATATGTGCTAGTTTTAGATTTTGTTAGAAGAGGATACTTATAATGAGAATAGTATTTTGGGTCGTGGGTATAGTAAAAGATATTAGGCCTTGAGATTTGGGTTGAAACAAACTTGTGACTCAAACCAAAAGTAGGTGAAGTTAGTAAGTGAATGTGTACAAATAGTAATCTAAAGAATTCCCTTGCTTTCTCGGAAACAAAAATTTCTTTGATTCTTCATTTCCTTTTATTCGATCCTTCTTCCCCTCTTTCAAACTTTAAAACCTATTATTTATTGCTCTCTTCCATTGTGGAACTCAACCTTAAAGCTAATTAAAGTGTAGAACATCTATATGGAGCTTTTTCTCTTTGGTAATATTCATCTCCTCCTTCCTTTCTTCAATTTCTATCTCTTCCTCTATAGGGAGATATGCATGGATTTCGAATTTGTGTTTGTAGGGAATTTTGGGTTTGGTCAAGGCAAAAACTTATTGCACCCCATATTTTTTATGTGCACACCATCACAAATACGAAATAACTAACGTATTAGTTTCAAAAAAATACTTTTTAAAAAATTTTTAGAAAATATTTTTCAAAATATAAATTTATGTTTCGAAAAATATTTTTCAAAAATAAGTTATGAAAATTTTCTTTTAGAATGTAAATTTTATTTTAAAAAATAAATTTTAAAAATAAATTTCGAAAAACATATTTTAGAATATAAAATTTATATTCAGAATAAAGTTTTGTGAAAATTATTTTCGAAAAGTATTTTTTAAAACTTATTTTTACTTAAAAGAAATTTTTAGGATTTTTTTAAAAATAATGGAATGCATGGCACAAGTGATGGGGTGGAGAAGCTTTTGCGAAATATTAACTTAATAAAGAAATATTTTATACACTTGCAAAGGATCAGTCATACTCCAACTTACTAATGATTTTTCCTTTCTCAAAGAAAGAAGAACATTTTGTAAATCTGTTCCACGCAAGTCAACAACCAATTTTTCATTTAAATTTGATTAGTAAAAAATGTCAGAAAATTAGAGTTTAAAAAAATAGAAATAATCGAGTTATGTTTTTTCATCCTATTCTTCTATTTTCTTCAAGAAAATCCAATTAATTTCTCATTGTTCTAACTTTTAGAACACTCCTATATATGCTACAGGAGAAGACAAAATATTTTCAAATGTACTCGCATTCTAAAAAACAAAAACAGTTATTACTTAAATAGTAAACAAACAAGGCACAACTCTATTCTAGACATATATGGAAATATTATCACATGGTTCATAACAGCACAAAAAAGTCCAGACAATGACCTCATACGTCAAATTAACTACAAAATGAAATTGCATAACATGATATAGATTATTACTTAAAAGAACCCATATATGTACAAAAACTGAGCATCGGGGTTTTGTGAAGTTCGAACCCTAATTAGGGTTAACACCAGGATTCTGACGAGGTGGAGTTATAGGGCTCTCTAGGCTCAGTGGTGAGGCTTGAAAACGCGATGGAACGTTTGCTTCTGAACTGCTTCCGAGGCCATACTTGTTAGCACCACCACCATGGTTGGAGGGGCCCACATAAATTCTCCCAAGTGAGGATGAAGGGATTGAAGGTGAGGCTCCTGAAGTTGAAGCACCAAAGCCATAAAGCATGCCATCTTCGAGCAAAGACTTCAACTCAGCAACCACTTCACTCATAAGGGGTCTTTTTCTTGCTTCACTGCGAAGACAGTGAATGGCCAACTTCATTGCCCTATAGGCATGTTTGATTGGATATTGGCCATCAAATCTAGGATCCATTGCAGTATGAAAATGCTCCTTACTTGTGATTCGAGGACGCAACCAATCTGTCAAGTGCTTCTGTTTTTCAGGCCTCGCGTGATCCAGAGCTCTTCTTCCTGTCAGCATTTCAAGGAGAACTATTCCAAAGCTGTAGACATCACTCTTTGCCGTAAGGTGCCCTGTGTCAATGGCATGCTTAATGAAACTTGCATCATATGCATCAGTGAAGAATCAACTATGCATACATTGTTTCCATGTATAATGCATTATGTATTATGGCATAAATGGAAAAGCGTAATAAGAAGTCATCAAATGTAATATGGCATAACATGGTCTTATTGATTGTATTACTTGTCTATGAGATAATTTGCACGTGGAAAATGTAGTAGTTTATATCTCTAAAAAAATTTTACATACAGCTTTTCAGAACTATCCTTTCTTACATACAGTTCTAGTTCTGGTATAATTTGTGTTTTATAGAGCTAAAATACTCTAAACTACTTCCATTTATATATTTTTTATTGTGGAGAAAAAAATATTGGAGGTTTTAGTATAATTGCTTTTTTAACCATGTATGAGTTTCCTTCTATGAAGTTGTGTTCTTTGTTTCTCTATTTAGCATGGAAAATGAAAATTTATGCAAGCATTTACTAAAAACTAGTTTTATGCACCAAAATCCCTAGATCTACGTGACTCTAATCTTATACTTTTTTTGGAAACAAAATTCTTGATTTTCTAAAGAAAGCCAAGTGAATCTCTTTTATCTTAAAATTGTTAAAATTGATTATATAATGACATTGATTATGTGACTACACATGAAAAGAAAAGTTGATTGAACAAAGACATCTATATGGAATATAAAATGGGAAGGAATAACTAACGACAAGGATTTGTTTCCGACAATGATTTTCGCGATCCTTTCTAATTTTATAAACATGAAGATTCTCCAAAGTAAGCATGGATAAACAGTTATAATTTAATGGACACTAGAAATCAGAAATGATAAAAAAAAAAAAAAAAAAGTTAGCAATTTTGACTGATATAGCTTTTAAGTAATCTTTCTCATTTTTTTCGAAGAACTCTGAACACTAAAATTTTACAGGACTAGCAACTATTCAGGTGCATGAACTATATCATTTTGATAACAAAATGACAAGATATTTGAAAATGTACTAACCTGTCAACACATACTCAGGGGCTATATAGCCTTCTGTTCCCATGACCTCTGTAGATACATGATTTTTATTTCCCACTGGAGCATCTTTTGCAAATCCAAAGTCCGAAACTTTTGCATTGAAGTCCTGAAATGGAACGATGGTAAAATATTGGTGAAGATGTATAAATATATACATGTTAAAAACTAGTATTATAAGCAATGCAAAGTTACAATCATTACCTTATCCAATAGGATATTGGATGTCTTGAAATCTCGAAATATTACCAACCGTGAAGCTTCCTCATGCAAAAATGCTAGACCAGTAGCAGCCTCCATTGCAATTTTCAACCTAATACGCCATGGAAGTCGCATATTTCCTCCTGATACATAAGGATATTTCTTGTTACTTTCTATTTTAATTCTCTAGCATATTCAAAATGTCTCTAATCCAATTTGTTTAAACTAGTGAGTTGTTTTTTTTAATAACAAAAAATAAATAAAATTAAAAAAAATATTTTAAAAATGTTCTAACCCTTATATAATTGTTACAGAAACAATATCTGAGATAATCTTGTAGACCTACTCAATTACAACAATATAACATATAAACTATTAAACTAAGAAGTTGTAAATACTATTTATTATTATACCTACACAATCAAAATGAAAAACTTTCTCATTTTTAGTTTCACATTCACAATCTTTAATTAAACATGTAACATTAACAAGAACAAGAGCATACAAGTACTATTTAAAAAATAACTCAAATATGATTGATATATTAGAACCAAAACTCAAATGAAATAATGACATAAAATTACAACATACTTTGGAAGAGATACTTCTCTAAGCTTCCTCTACACATGTATTCATATACAAGTACCCTTTTATCTTCCTCCATGCAATAGCCCACCAATCTTACTAGATTAGGATGATAGAGTTCACCCAGATATTTCATTTCAGCCTGAAAACACAGAAGAGACATAGAACAGTGAAGAGATCCAAATTTTTAATTCAAAAACACAGTAAGAAATGTAAATAATCACACTTAGTTCCAAAATGAAATGAGCAAATTATACACTACACCTTCTCTAATGTGATTATCTTTCTTAACATTTACACAAGTCCTTAGAAGGTATAAATAGTAATTTTAAAAAACAACATTTGCAATCTCAATCACAAGTGTCAATGAAGTTTACTTAATAAAAATAGTGAAAATTAAATAAAATGCTAACTTATAAAGAAATATATTTAGGGTTAGAACGGTTACATACAAGCCATTGTTTATGACCTTGAAGTCCATCTGGGTTTAGGGTCTTCACTGCAACTGGAATGCTTGTTGTAGGAGTTTCTTCACAATTCTCACTTTCATCAATCCAACCTTTGAACACACTTCCAAAACCTCCCCTTCCAAGAAAACATTTGGAATCAAAATTCCTTGTTGCAATCTGAATATCGTCAAAAGTGAACCTCCGAAGTTTGGTAGTAGCAATAATCTCCTCGCCTTCGTTGGTGGATGAGGGTCTTTTTGATTTATGCCTCTCAATATCTTTTCCAACATTTCTTTCTGTTATTACAGATAAAAAAAAAAAAAAAAAAAAAAAAAAAAAAAAAAAAACATCAAAGAAAATTCAGCCAACAACATAAAATTGTACATGAATTAGTCACATTAACTAAGTCTAATTCAATTTTGCAACATACAGAATGTATATTTTTTTAATTGAAAAAACCCTTATTCGATTTTATTACAACTAATTCCATAAACATAACCGTATAGTCTCTATGTAGGCTGAGTTAATCTTCTTTTATAGGAAATCAATCAATCTTTTTGTTTTGGTTTCTCTCAAAAGATCTCATGAAAAATACAACATTTTTTAAAATTTATAGTCCAGATCTGTTCGTATTTTTAAACTTCTTTTTTTCCTTTTCTAGATCCATATCTATATGGTTTTTTTATTTATTTTATTTCTAGATGTATATCTTTTACATTCATTTCCTTTTTATAATTTTATTTTTCTTCTCTCTAAAGGATTGTATGTCCTGAAGGATGTAAATGGGGTTGACATAAAATCCCAAATGGGGATTTACTAATTAATACAGATCTTGATTTAAGATAAATGGAAATAAGAAAAAGAGAACCAGAAAGAGAGATCTAAAAAGAAAAAGGGTGAGAGATGTAATAGCATAGGGAAAAAATTTGTGGATTTTGAGTGGTGTACACTCATGAAAGAGAAAAAAATAAATAAAAGAAAGAGAAATAATGACTGTCATAAATAAAATAATGTAATAAGAAGACCAAGATTGGAAAAGGGTGAACTCTGAGAAGAATGGTTCAACATGTTACATACCTTCAACTTGTTCGTTTTCGTCACTGGAGGTTCCTTCCTTTTTTGAACTGAGAACCATGCAACCTAGAAGAATCTTCAATTTCTTCCAAAAACTTAAACCTTCTTCTGTGGTACCTTGAGTAACATCTTTGTTTTTGTTTCCTTCCTTGGATTTATCAGCACTCATGGAAACAGCCTCAATCTCACCAATGCTCCCCATATTTTCTGTTCAGACCCCTAAAAGATTTCACACACAAAATTTAGCACAAAATCATTAAAGATGACAAGAGAGAAGAGAAAATGCTAGGTTGTTTTATGAATGAAAGGAAAACCTTGATGCTTCTACTTAAAATGAGATGAGATGTGCCACAAAGAAGAGAAAGGAATGTTTATATAGAGCCTATTTAACAATGGATGCTTAGATATGTAATTGTGTGGGTCAATGTGTAAACATTTATTATTATTATTAGTAATTAATAATAATAAATAAATAAATAAATGATAAAGAGATTAATTTAATGCTGATATATTATTTCTGGGCCATTTAGTACTCTTTTTTCCTATACGACAATGGTTCATGATTTGTTTTTTCAACAAAATTAAAGAAAATATTTAATGCTTTTATTTTTTTAATCCAGATTTGAATAATTTATTTAACTTCTTTTAATTATTTTTCCTATTTAATGTTTAAACCGTTTTCAATACGTAATAAACTCAAAAAATAAGGGTATAATTGAAAGAAAATTATGTTAAAATTTTAAATATAAAAAATGAAAAGGAACAATTTTCTATATAAAAAAATAAAATTATAAAGAAATAGATAAAGTAATTTTTTTTTCAAGTGGTTGAGCAAAAGATTACTTGTTTCGTTTTTACTATACACATTAAGACCTACAATTTTCTCAAGATTTTGTCTCCGACTAGGACTAATATAATCCCCTTATTAAGTAAAATGTAATAAATAAGTATTTCTGCTAAGATCAAAATAATTCAGATGAAGTTGTTTCAACGAATAATACTCCTTCCGTCTTAAAATAACCTTGTTTTATTTATAGTCTTTTAAAAAAAATTCAAATTAATTGATATTTCAAATTTAAATGAAATTTATTTTTTCTAATTTTTCTTCTGATAAAATATATTAATGTTTGTAATTTGTAGTTGATAAATTTGTTGAGAAAAGTGAGGGGGGGGGTATTTTAGTAATAAAACTATTTTAATAAAACATTTATTTTTATTTTTACTCAGGATGAAAAAACTTAAATACCATCCATTATTATGAGATAGGAAGAATAATAAATTATGTGTAATAATACTAATTGGACTTATTTAAGATGTTTAGGGGGTAAAAGGGACAAATGTTAAAGATAAAAGTACCTTCCAACATATTATTTTGAACACAACATTTATTATTGAATAACAATTACAAAATGATAAGTCTCCCAGTTTATTAACTAGCCTAAATTATAAGTTTTGCAAGTATATATAAACTGTGCTCAAATAATGTGTTCAATAATAGAAAAGCACAATAAATAGTATAAAATCAATTGATAGACATTCATCAAAACTATTTAAGCTCAAGAAAATTAAACCAGAAAATTTAACAAATGTTTGCACAGGTTAAGCAGAAAAATTAATAAATTATTCAAGATCATTAGGGAAAGACAGAAAATCAAGATGGTCAACAGATTCCTATAGTCAAATTAACTAAAGTACTCTTCATCAGTTTTTTTAAATATAATAACACATAAATGTAAATTCAAATAAAAACTAAAAAAACATGTAATGAATAATTTAATTAAAATTATACTAAAAATGGAAAATTAAATATTTTTCTTAATACGAGAAAGTATTAAAGAATATTAGATGGAGTAGAGAGCATTGTTTTGACTGACTCAATGAAACGCTTATGTTTCAAAAGGGATTTTGTGCGTTATGCATGAAAAAGTAGAAGGATGGCTTAAGGCAATGGAAATCATCAATGAAACACTTATAAAATCATATTCAATACAAAACGCCATTATATACGTCACAAATACATAAAGAATTGTCATAAATTCAGTTTCATAAGGATAACTTTGAGGTTGAGTGAAGAGGAAGATTCTTTGAAAGAGAGTGGAGAATGGAATTTTTTTTTTTTAATTATTAGAATGGTTAACATTTCCAGAAAAAAAATATTTTTAAAATAAAATTTATCGTATAAAAAAAATTAATTATCAGAATATTTAAATTATTAACAAAGTTAAATCTAAATTCTTTTGAAAAATATAACGGACTACATTACATTTTCAAATTATAATTGACTGGACTCCATTTAAGTTAAAAAGGTAACAAGCTAACGTTATAGTTTAGCCCATAATCATTTTTAAACTAGTTATTATAAAAATGAAGTAACAAATGCATGGCGTGGTTAACCGTGTAGAATATATAAACTTTTGCGTATTTTCCGTGTGTCATAAATGTAGCAATAAATTTTACTAGGAAAAAAAAAATCAAAAGATAGTTAAATAAAATTTTCAAGAAAAATACAGAAAAATAGTGTTGTTCTTTAGAAGACTTTTTAAAGGCCTCTCTAATTTGTTTTGAATTTTTCATAGGCTTTGATGATGGTTGTAAATATTTAAGGTATGTGTGGGAAATGGCCTCGAATTCTGGTTGAGAGAAATATATATTATAACAAATCAGACACTAAATAACACAGAAATTATAAAGTAAAAGTTTTAAGCAGAAGGTTAGTAAATCACAAAATAAAGGGTAAGAGGGTGCGAGAAGATAAAATAAGAAAACTAAGAACTTCTAAACTAAAACTCAAAACTAACTAATCACCTCATCAGTAGTGTAACTATTTATAATTTATCACAGAGAGGTTCTTTATTTTTATTTATAATTTGTGAATTATTTTTAGTAATATAAATAAATAATCAAGATTATAACACAAGAACATTTATTGTTTTGATGAAATTAATAATTAATCTTTCACATATAACTAATAGGTCAACATTCAATATTGACTTAGGTGAACTTTCAGAAAGGTAAGTTAACAAAGGGTCCACCAAAGATTCTTTGATAGATGTGCTGTAATTCTGAACTGTAAACTTTCTAATATACCATTTACATACCTAAGGATTAAAGTTGGAGCTAAGTATAAAAGGAAAGAGTTTTTACAAGACATGATAGTTAGAATATTAAAAAAAAAAGTTAACTGATTGAAATGTAGGCATATATGTCTTTTGAATGAAGGATTACTCTAGTGAAGTCTGTAATCTTAGCTGTGTCATTGTTTTATTTGACTATATTTAATGTGTCATTGTTTTATTTTGATTATATTTTAAAATGTATGTAAATGTGGGGAAGAGGATTAGGAGAATTTAAAAGGAATTATGGAGGTGGGGCACGAGGAAAGGAAAATACTATGGGTAAAGGAGCATATGTGTGTAAAAGAAAACAAAAGTGGTTTAGGTGAGTAAAGTTGTTTAATATTATTTTATTGGAAAATGAAAATAGAGGATGGTTAGGAATAAGTCAGGATTATGAAAAATATCTTCAGTATCTAATTATGAAAAATATCTTCAGTATCTAAACATGAGTCTTGATCAGTTTTAAATAAGAGTAATGATGACAACAATAAAAAAATATATTTACTATCTAAATATGGGCGATCAGTTTTAGATAATAGCAATAATGATAACAATAACTATTTATAATGAAATATAACATCTTATAAAATAATTCTATGAAAAAAACTAAACTTAAAATTTAATTTTAAAGATAAATAAAATAATATCTAAATGTTTTTTTAATAAAAAATTATTTAAGTAAATAAAAATTAGTTATTTAACTTTTATTTTATAATAACAACTATCAACGATATTCTGTTTTATTTTTATAAAAGTTATTAACTCTTCTTTTTTTCTAAAATTGATTCTTTTTACTACAAGAAAACAATGAAATAATTATCAGAAAGATGTGTGGATTAATGAGCCAACGTAAGAAGAAAATTAAAAAAAATAAATAAATAAAACTAAGTGGAACAAGATCCATGCACTATAATATTATTTTGAATTAATTAATTAAAAGTAGTGTGGGCTCTACTCACCTATAATAGAAAAAAATTAAAATAAAAAATAAAGATCAGGCCCACTCACAAAAATAATGCTTGTAAGTAATTAATTATAGGGAGTGTGGTTTGACCCACGCAAGGGTGAAAAAAAAAATTAAAATTTTATGAATAAGTCAAAAGTATTAATACATACTGTAATTATTTATTTATTAAAAATGAATTGGAAGAATTTGAATTGAATGGAATGAATGTTTATGGATTGTATGATGTAGTATAAATGTTTATGAATAATATGGAATGGTGATCAAGACATAGTATCTTCAGGAAAGGAGATACCATGTTGAGATTGTTATGATGCATATTGTTTGGGGATTTGAGCTAAGGAGGTATCCTAACTCTATTGGTACATTGGATTCACATAGATGAAGATTATTAGTGACAGGTGGTGAGAGTCAAAGGACGTTCATATGGTCATGTTTGATGTTTGAAATATGAGCTGATCGGAATATGACATATGGATTAACCCTATGCATATGGAAACTGTAACTGAGGTTTAAAATAGGAACTATCAGAATAGACTGTATTTGAGGTTTGAAATAAAAACTGATCGAAACAGATGGATGATATATGACAAGTGCATACCTCTGAGTCTAACTCAATGCACAAGTCTTCCGAAAGTAGAGAGTCCAATATCCTTATATATATGATTTAGTATATGTAAGATATGATATGAATTATGAAATTTTGATTTGTTGTGGTTTGGTTGAGATAGAAATTTAATTTATGAAAATAAATTTTGTTAAACTCTCTAACTTACCTTTCTTTATGTGTGGTGTTTGTTTTGTTTTTAAATCTACGATGATCGTGTATTACGCGTTAGCAGGAGATTTGACAGGTGGTGTGCATTTTTAATAAGCTAATGAAGAAGTTTTATTTTATTTTATTTTATAATTGTATAAAGATATTTTTATTAAATCTTATTTAATAAAATATATTTTGAAGTATATAATAAATATATGAATATTTATATTTATGTTTATTAAATGATTCTTATTAAATAAAGTTTCTATTATATAAAAAATATAAAATGTTACGTGGAAAGACATTAAAAAAAAACATGTGAGGAAAGGTCAACGAGAGAACTAATTCAATGAAAACATAAAGTGAAAAATAGTGAGAGAGCAAATGTCGTAAAGCTATGGGACAACATCTATTTGGGTGATGCGCCTTTGAAGGATAAATTCCCAAAGTTGTATATGAATTTAATCATAAAATATTCTCTAACATATGTTTTATTGGTATTCTTTGTACAAGCTGAAAGAGTATGGGAAAGGTATATATTCTCGTGTTTTGGATGCAGGTCGGTTATGTAAAAGGTTAGCCACACAAGACCAAGTTTGAGAAACCAATTAACTAAAGGTGATTGCTAAAAAGATGAAACCTCCAGAAAAGAAAATCAGGGAAACCAAAAATACCGACTAAAATATATTTTTCAGCAATTAAATTGTTCACGATTTTTATGGTGATACAGAGGATTTCCTAACAAACAAATACAAATATTAGGCGGAGTCCAAATAGTTATAAGAAAAGGCTAGAATTTAATTAGAATCCAAACAAAGTTAGACGAAAAATAAGTTGCTATGTTTTCGCATAATGTTTCAGATGTTTTAACAGGGTAACAGTGATTTCAAATGTTCATGTAAGTTTGTATAATGTAAAAACAAGATTTTCAAGCTTAAAGAAATTTAAGATCAGAATTTTGATAGGGTTGGAAAATGTATGGAAACTATACATAGAGTGTTAGCAAACCTTGGTTAATTACTTATTTAGGTTTCCTTACCTTTTTTAAGGGCTACTGAAATTATATGTGAAATTTTTTTTATACAGATTGGAATATAATGTTTATTTTTATTCGATTTACTTTTTACTGATAAAAACAATCTCTCAATTTAAGTACCTAAATATATTATTATAGTTTCTTATATTATTGCTCATGCATAAGTTTTTCTTAAGATAAAATTATAAAGAGACTTGTTAGAAATTTACTTTGTTCAAAATATTAAACCTAAATAGAAAATGTAAAATCTTTAAGTATTTACGTGCTTTATTTGATTTATTCTTCACCAATTGAAACTTTCATTTTTTTTTATTTTCATAATTTGTTATCTGTAATAATTAAAAAGTTAACGATTAATTATATAAAATGATTATTATTGAGAGAACTAATTGTCCTTATTGAAAGGAAGAGTGTCCCTTTAAATAAGGTGTGAAAGAAATTTTCATTTTCTATGTTTTATAAATTATTTGAGGATGAGTTCAAACATATTGGTAAAGAGGGAAGAGAGGTCCACTTGTAAATTATTTTAATAACTTAAATAAATGTGGTCAAGATAATAAAAAAAACATTTATTTTTTAATAAAATTAATATTTAATTTTGTAATTAATTGGTCAACATTCAACACTCTCACCATCTCCCCCACCTTACTATATTTTCCTTAATGCTTATGAATGAAATTACGTTTCTAAGAATAAAATTATTAAGGGACTTTATTATAAATTACTTTGTTCAAATATTATACTAGTTTATTAAACATAAATAAGAAAATGTAAAATCTTTAAGTAGTTATTTACGTGCTTTATTCGATTTATTTTTTTCCAATAAAAATCGAAACTTTTATTTTTTATTTTCATAATTTTTATCTATGATAATTTAAAAAATTAAAAGTTTTTAACGACTAATTATAAAAAAAATTATCATTATTGAGAAAAGTAAGTGTTATTATCCGAAGGAAGGGACTCTAAATAAGGTAATAAATGGATCAAACCAAAGAATGGTTCCAGGGCGTTGATAATGTTGCTTTTCTGTTCTATGCCTTTATACATGCTCCAAATTCCACTGATTAATACAGAGCTTCGAGTCATGAATAAAGTTTTGACTTTCCAAAACACAGAAAATAGATTAACAGTTTCATCATTACAATTATTTTATAACCTTTTATTTGCAAGTTTAACTGTTTATGAATCTACCTTCTTCCACACCCATTTTATCTCTCATTTTCTTCTTTAATGTGATGCTTGTTACCACTTGCATGAATTCTACAACTTGAGGTGTCTCTCCCACTCAACCAATGTCTCCTCTATCCACAACACCACTCTCAAGTATTATCTATCATCTTCTTAGCTCTTTTATTGTTCTATTTTTCTGATTTGCATTTACATCTTGAAAAATTTATTTATAAAAGATGATTTTCTAGTCCATCTATCTTTTCGATATGTTTATTGTATTCTTAAGCTTATTTTTTATTTAAAGAAATAGAATAATATAAATGAAAATATAAAGAGGTGCTTCAACCTTTTTATAAGAGAGTAAAAAGTTTCAGATTTCTGTATATACTTCAACTATCTTTACCACCACACAATCAATACAAGTAATCATATACATTATTTACATAATTTAACCTTACACATTGTCAATAACTAAAACAATATAGTTTCGAATTAGTAAACCAAGACTGTTAAACAAACTTTCAAAAAATGAAATAGTCCTTATACAAAAGCTTATGCAAAATATTAAACTTCCAAATCAATTAATCCGGCCTTTAAATGATTAGTTACATGAGCTAACATAATTGGTTTAAGCTATAGGAAGACCTTGCCAAAATTCTTCTATATTCATAATATAACATATTTGTTTAGTTCAGAACACTCTAATTAGTAGTCTCATCTCAAAAAATTCACAAGTCAAATATTAATAACCTGATATTTATAAGGATGAAAATCTGTACTCTTATAATATAATTTCCATCTTATAAGACTATAACATTAAAATTGAACATTAGTTTCCTACAATCAGAACTTTTCAAAAAACTATCCTAGCATATGAGCGAGTCAATCAGTTCAGGCAGGTTCACAATGATTTAGATTTAGTATTACTTACACTTCAAATTTTTTTTCAAACATTCTCGCTTTTTTTCCTAGTCACCACTTCCATTCAATTTAGAGAGCTCTATTGAAAAGGTTTCTCTGTAGCCCATTTATCTTCCTACCTTTTCCTTTTCATTCCCACAAAAAGTCTCTTTACAATTTTCGTTATTCATAACTTACTTAAGTTAGTATTTTGAAGAAAGACAGGTAGCTAGTATAAAGATAAGACATTGATAACATATTATATTAGGAAAATTCTACTCACAAAAGACTGAAACCTACTTTCCATCTAACCAACTTATTTTTTATTTAGCTCAAACTACGATTCATAAGTTTTAAGTCTATTGGAAGTAGGTTAGAACATTTATAATTATTCTAAATAGTACCAATATGTTAGTTCTCCATTTTAGGAATGAAATATATATAACTCAAACCCCTCCTAATGGAACTCTTATTCAGATTTACCTTAAGCTCCAATGCTAACTTAAAAAAACATCTCAAGATACTTATATTTAATTTATGCATAAAATATAATATTTAATCTTATTTTTCTTAATTAAAAACATACGAAATAAGTGGAGTAAGATTAGACAGTAGGGTGCTAAACTATTAGAAAATTTTCAATTACTTCATTAAACTAAAAACAATTGTAAAATTTGATCTTGTAAAAATTTTCAAATTAGATTCCGGAAAGTTTATGAACCACAAAAAAGACAATCTATTATAGTTTTAAAATATATAGACACTATTTTTTTAAAAGGATCCAATGACGCTTTTTTAGTTTAGGGAAATTATAAAAAAAAATCAAATAGTTTAAAAAACTACTATTATCTTTTAAGCAAAAATTAATTAATAATAAATCGTAAATTGAGTACAATGATGTGTCCAACTTAAGATATCAATACATATTTAAACATTTATAAATCAAAATGACAACACTGAGAACCAATATTCATATTTTAAGGCCAAAAGAAAAGATTAAGTAATGGATAGGTAAAAATATAGGAGAGTATAATGACACGTGTAAGGGTTTATTATGTAGAGAACAAAGTTTTAAATGTTGACTAAAGAAAAATATTGGAATGAACAAAATTAATTTTATTAAAAGAGTACTTGTGTTAAAGTTATTGTCCTGACCACATATTTTAAAACATTTAACTATTTAAAATCATTGATAGGTTTTATATAAAAATAAACACTTGGTCAATGATAATTATTAATAGTAGGTGATTAGTTTGTTATCTTCTTTTTTTAAAATTTAGAGATATCTCCAAACCCTTGCATACCTACAAAATGATGAACACAAGAACTGAGAATGTTACAGCAGTGGTTAACAAAAGTTCTATGCATATTGCATCCAACGAGTTATTATCACAGTGAAATGTGTGGCTGTGTGGTAATGGTTCAATCCTTTCTCTGAAATAAAGCAGTTCAGTGTTGTCTTATTCCATTCCTTAGACATGTAATGTATTCTGTGTCTGATTTTTGTTTAGAAACTGTTTTTAATGCATCCAATTTTTCCTATGTTTCATTGGTTGTGTTTATAAATCTCTTTGTTGTGAGAAAAATGTAGGAAATGAACAAGAACTAAGGATTTACAAAATTTCATTTAGCATGTTCAATATTGAAATGAGATATATTATGGTTTGTAAGAAGTTTTTTATAAATTTTTCAATTAAATTTATTAAACTTTTGTCAAATTTTACTTACCTATGCATCTTTCCACCAAGAGACGAAGTCCTAAGATATTGATCTAACATTCCAATTAATAAAGAAATCTTAATAAGTTTTACTGAAAATTTTTAAAAAATAATATATATAATGATGATGTAATATAATTTTATATATTGTTATTCAATATAAATCATTTCTTTATGAATTTATTGACTTGAGTATTATTTTTAAAAATTATATCATTGGAGATTTTTAATTTGTTAATTATATAAAGTCAATCTCTCTATATTGGTATTCAATGCTTATCAAACTCAATAAGAATTGAAATTACTTGAAATACATTTGCGTTAAAAGTGGTCTTATAGGTTACATGTTCAAGCTCTCACTCGTCAATTTTAGTGACACAAATGTAAGTTTTTTCTATATATATACATGCTCTTTGAGTTCAAAAACATTTTTATAAAAAATGTATGTTTATACAATATTTTTGAAAATCAATATTTCATTCATATGATAATTACTTTAGAAATTATAGTTATGATATATTTTTTAATTAATTAACCATATAAAAATATTTATCTATTCAAATCAAAAGCTCGTGTTTTTGTTTCTTTTTTATATAAATGTTCAAAACCTTTTCAATTTAATTATTTAAAAAAATACGCGTTAATATTTTTCTCTCTCTCAATAATCATTGATTATTTTCAATACCTTCATTTGTAAACATCCATTATTTATTTGTATATACATATATATATATATATATATATATATATATATATATATATATATATATATATATATATATATATATTTATTTATATTGTGGGAACAATCTATGCATTAGAAATTTCTATATTGATCTAAATTTTGTGTGAAAATCCTTCAAGTCAACAAATCCTTACTGTTACAAAAAATGGTCTCTTATCTAGAGTTGGTGTGTTGCTAAACTCAATTTTATTGGTGCAGTTGTTGACTTTTTTGACGAAAAAATTACAAATGGACCCCATAATAACCTCTCAAAAATACATTTTCACCACCCAAGCATTTATTAATGTTATTATTTTTATCATTTAGAAAAGTAGACACATTGACCAACATAAAATATATTCAAACACTTCAACTTAAACAAGCACATTGATGTTTCACATGCTATTTGACCATTCTCCCTCTAATACTCATATCTTAATAAGAAGGAAGCATACTAAAATCAATTGACCAAAGGTTAGAAAGTGAATTGTGGCTACCATTTTCTATGTTTTCATCTTTAAGAATTTTGTGCTGAAATTTGAATATGTTGAATTTTTAGGGGTCTGAACTAAAAATATGGGAAGCATTTGTATTAGGGCTGATGCTTCAATTGGGGGCAAATCCAAGGGAAGAAGAAACAAGAAAGATGTTGTTCAAGGTGCTCCTGAAAAAGGTTCAAGATTCTGGAAGAAAATGAGGTTTTTCCTAGGTTGCATGCTTTGTAGTTTCAAAGGGGAAGCTTCTTCAAAGAAAATCAATAAAGGTAATGGTATATATAAATATTTTACCTTGTTTTCACCATTCTTCTCAGAGTTCACATTTGTTTCTTGTTCCAATTTAAGAATTTCTTTTAAAAAACTCTTTTATTGAATTACTTAATTCCTATATGGGAAGGGTGTACAAGTAAATATAAGAACACTTAATTACAAGTAATTGACTACATATTTTTCTATCTTTTTCTCAAATCATATCAATTATCACATTATTTTTCTTTTTCTTTAGGTGTTAATATGCATTAGGTATCCACCACTTTTATTCTCACAATATATAGAAACACAAAAAATAAAAATAAAAAATCAACTAAAAAGAATAAATTCATTTCTAAAAATAAGTTGAACCAAATCTACATAGATTGTGTATGCATGTGTCAACAAAATTAATTGAGAAAGAAATTAAATATATGGAATAACCAATTGGCAATTCAAGATTTTATTTCATCCTTGGGGAATACAAATTTAGATTAATTAATGTGTCTAATTCATGTACATTTATTTTATGTTGCTTATTAACTTTTTTTTCACTTCAAATCTACTCAACAGGAAAAAATGTTACCAATAATGTTGATAGACAGAAGTCAATTGCCTCAAGATCCTCATCCAAAAGAAGGTTAAGGGGCTATGCAAGATCGTATGTTCCATACCAAGAATTGTTTGAAGCTACTTTGCTTCTTCGTAGGTTCACCTTTCAAGATCTTATGTTGGCAACAAGGACATTTAGGGTTGAGAATTTTCATGATGAAGAGGGGTTAGGAATTTTGTTGAAAGGTTGGATTAATCCATATGGGAACTATGCAGCAAGACCTGGAACAGGGATTCCAATTGCAGTGAAAGCCCTCAACTTAAATGAATCTCAAGATCATAAGGAATGGCTAGTATGTGATGCTAACCCTAACTAAATTCCTTTATTTATTATTTTCTTTTGTTATTTATCTAAGCAAATTACATTGACATGCTTCTGATTTCTTGAGATTGCACACATCATTATTAACCCTTTTTCGTCGTTTTTAATACATTCCACTGATAATCTATTCTTAGAAAAATTAAATGGGTATCCTGTAAGGGGATTAATTAATGTGTAATTTGTTTATTTTTTTCATATAAAATGTTATAATGTAATTAAATCACTTACTATTTATATTGTTTATTAAAAAGTAAAATATTTTCATTGTTTTCATGTATTTACAGGATGAAATTATTTATCTCAGTGAACTCAATCATCTAAATCTGGTTAAAATAGTAGGCTTTTGCATTGAGGATGGTAAAAGACTACTAGTACATGAGTATACGTGTCAAGGCAGCTTAGAGCAGCATCTATTCAGCAGTATGTCCTAATGTACCAAATTTTTATTTTTCAAGTTTGTCACTACTGATTGTATGGTTTGAAAATTTTATTTCATTTTTATTTTCAGTATTTACCTTTTATTACTGAACTGTTACTTTACTGCTTTAGTTAAAAAAACTATTTTAACAATTAAAAGTGAAAATAGAAATTTCTTTTTCTTTATATACAATGCCTATTAAGCGTTTTTTGGAACTGTCGTTCTGACTGTTTTAATGATAGTCTTTTTAGATTTGTTTCCTTTTATTTATTTTTTAATAGGATTAGAATATTTTTTAAGTGTTTCCACTAATTATATTTTTTGTTGTTAAAAAAAATTAAAATTAAGTGTTGTGGCTATTTTAATGCCACAAAAATTACATTAGCATTGTTGATTTTTGCTTGACATAAATATATATTAATTATAGGTTCAAGATACTAAAGTCCACAAAGACTATAAATCTCCTTCTGTCTTCCTTTGTTATTTCATATATATCTTTCAAGGGAATACATAAATACAAACTAAGGCTGAAAACAATTTCCACTCCAACTCATGCTTGTGAGATTTGTATAATCTCAACAATTTGACCAACTTTCATCCAAGACCCAAACACCCCAACTACATATACAAATTCCTTAATCATCTACAACTCCTATAGGCATGCTTTTAGGTTTATAAAACATAACAAAAAACGAGCCCTAACGGATTATATAATTTGTTTTAATCTAGACTGTAAAAATTATTTTATCCATTATATATATATATATATATATATATATATATATATATATATATATATATATATATATATATTAAAAGAAATATGTAAAAGTACTTTTAAAACAGTATAAAATAAAAAATAAAACTAGACAACCTAATGAGAACTCAGAATTCATTCATTACATTCATATCTCCCACTCTTCTTTTCTCAAATACATTCCTTCCTTCTTTTAACATGCACCAATTAATTACGCACCAACCATATTTCTTTTTATTCTTTTTACCTTTAACTTCATATTAAATACATTATTCAAAAGTGATTCATTTACGGGAAGACTATTTCTCATTAGATTGATATTTGCATTACCTTCATTATTTATGTCAATATATTAGATGACATAAGAGGAAGGTTAAGAGACTTCATAGAACATATCTATATAAGGGAGAATAATATATTAGAAAATTAACTAAATAAGTTGGGACCAATCTATAAAACTAAAAAGTGTAGAGGACTATAAATTGTGAAGTACATATGTGAAGTCTAGTAGAACTATGGCTAAGCTATAGTATTCTCAATGCATTGTGGATAAGCCAAGAGAGGTGAGGTAATCTTTATTGTGTTTGGCGTAGGGGTAATGTGTCAAAATTTGCTACTTGTCTTCATAATCTATTTGTAATTGCTAAAGGGAGAAACTTTGGTGGAAGGAAAACCATAAACAATATAACTACTAGAAATGTTGGTTGGTTATCTCTTAATATCGATAATCATACCAAAATGCTAAAGGGAGGATTACAGGTGTTGGAATCAACTTATCTTTCAACAATTACAAGTTTTAAATTTCTACCAAATTTGATGGGAAAGTTCAAAATCAATATGGACTTTACTTTAAAACATTCAAAAGACAAGTGGTAGTTACGAGGGCTTCTTACAAATCGATAACATGAGTTGTTTGATAAAATTTCTTAACAATAATCATTGTATTTTGGTGTCTGGTTTTATTTGCTCACAGATTGGTTATAAATGACAGAGGGAGAGTTTAGAAAAGCTCCTTTAGCGGAGCTTGTTATCCGTACGCTTAGTTAGGTTTTGGTATCTGATTTTATTTGCTCACTTATTGGTTATAAATGACATAGGTAAGATTTACGAAAGCTTCTTTAGCGAAGCTTGTTATCTGTAAGCTTAGCTAGGTTATAACTTGTGTTTGTGGTCTTTAAACTTGCATACATATTCTTTGTTTCTATTTGTAAAACTTATGGTTACTCCCAAGGTCTTGCATTTTTTATACTTCTTGTACCTTTTATTATATATTTTTTTTTTTGGCTGATAAGAATAAAGTAGAATTACTTTTATTTTTTTCCATTCTTAACTTTTTTTATACCTTATTTATCTTATGACATGTGAAGATGTTAACAATTTTCCTTATATGTATGGGAAATAGACACATCAAATTCTTCAAGTTAATGTTGTAGGTCATATGTTTTTAAATAGTTTCCATACTAAGTGAGAAATATTAGAAGAAAGTTTTATCTTCCACAAATTATCAAACACTTGTATTCTCCGTGTCGTTTTATAAGTCAAGCTTACACTACATATTCTTTTTCCTGAAGAGTCCTCTAACCATAATCACTTAGCAATTTCTCCCTTTTCAAAATAGACTTTTGACACCAAAAATGAAGCTATTAATCACATTATTTTTAACTCAAATCCCAAACCCATATATTATCGTTACAAAAACTCCATGTTTCCTATTACCTCTTCCAACTTATTCAGAATTTAAGAATACTTTACTCTTGACTATTTGCTAGATATTCTCATCCCATATATTTGTCTAAGCAAAATCTAGTTTAGTTTCATCTCACACTCTCCATGTTATCACCTTGTCAAATTACTATGATTGATTATCTTTTTCCTCTCCTTAAAAACTCACTTTCTTTACCTCTTTCTACCAAATTTATGATTTTTAACTATTACTCTCTTCCAAAAAACCCCTCCATGCACCATATTTAACTTATAAAATTTTCTTTTCACAAATTGTAATATTAGTGAAACAAGTTTCATCTACATTTAGGGAGGAGGGTTTTACTAACAATTATGATATATTATTTAACACAACAACATTATGTACAGAAGTCTTCATGCCAAGATTGTCATTTTTATATAGCAAGTTAACTTTCAAATCCTCATTACCCTTTTGCAACTTGAACTAACTTCTAGGGCTCTTATAACAAGTATACATATAATGCAAGATGACATTGATGCATGTGACTGGTTTCTCATTAGGATGTAATATTTTCAACATATACAATAAGAATTCCTAAGAAACTAAGCCATAAGTTATTTCACAGACAACTTTTCTAGACTACATAAGGCACTTTGTTTGTTATCAATTGAGAATACTTTCTTTTAAGCCTTCTAGTAAAAAAAATTGTCACAATCTTATACCTACATCACACCAAATATATAGGTGTAGACTCCCCCTTAAAGTTTCATCTTTGAAATTAGGGAAATAAAAGAAGAAATACTTCTTCTTAGTAGCATACCATTAATATAAATTGTTTTTTTAAATCTTGTTATATCTTCCTTTTAACATGAGTTAAAACTTTCTTGTAAAATTGACACATAACCATATAGGCCTTGACTCTTTATATTTTCACATTCCCCATAGTGTTTCCTTCACTTCCATCTCAATAAACATACCCGTCATCCCATGATTATTCTCTTCTGTATTTTTCTTAGACAAATTAGTAGAATCTAAGGTTAGAAAATGATAATTTTCCTTGAATCAAATTTACATTTATTTTTAAGTCATGGGCAAATATTAATGTGAAAGATGCCTTGATTAAAGATTCTAATGCAATGGGGAGATTGAATTATAAAGCCTTGATTAAATCTCAGTGGTATTACCTTATTTTATTGTTGAACGAAAAAATAAGAACAACCCCATTTGAATTCGCCTTTATGATAACGTAAGTTATACTTTTAATCTAATTTTGGGTACCATTTCAACTTATTTCGCATAACAACTGGATTAATGATTATTATACATGCTATATATATCATAGAATTGGCAAGTTATATTGTCATGTATGAGCAGAAACTCAACTTACATGGCCTATGAGGATGAAAATTGCAATCGGTGCTGCTAATGGCCTTGCATATTTACATGAGGAAACTTCAAGACCAATAATATTTCCAGATTTTAAGACATCTAAGATCCTATTGGATATGGTAATAACTTCCATTTTTCAATCTCTTATTATGTTAATTTAGACCTATATTCAACTTTTCCTACATCTTAATATCATTTTATTTCAGGACTACAACGCAAAACTTTGGGACTTTGGTCTTGCTCGAAGAAATAATGTAACAAACAAAGTAGTAGCAACAAAAGGCTATGAAGCTCCTGAGTATGTGACGACAGGTTAGTGATCCCTGAGTCTGAATTATTGATATGCAATACCCATCAAGTTTTATTTAACCGTTTATCAAATTCATAGACATGACTTTGTTGGAATTTTTCTCAGTCTTTAAGTTCATTCTTCTGATAAAACTGTGACAAAATGAGAACTTTTTTTTTTTTTTTTATCTAAAAGTGATAACTGTTAAGGGAAATAGTTTACTTACTTTTTTGTTCAATTATGATATTTGTATTCATTGACTAATGTTTGTCCATGCATGCTAGCTGAAATTTTCTTGTTTATATAAAAAAAAATGACAGATCGAAAGTTTGGATGGTGATATTTTGATATTATTATTTATCTTTATCATCGTTTAACATTAATATATATTATATTATTTTATTAATATATAATATTTTATTAATAAAATACAATATCAAATAAAAGTATAATATAAACTATGGTGTCAAATTAATATTTTCTTATTAGATATTTGTTTCATCTTCATATATGATATTAGAATCTCTTTCAAGCCATTAAGTTGCATAGTCCAAAATCATCTTTTTTTTCTAAAAAA